>OIXH01000311.1_pt1 | contig 61431 bp, 49 predicted proteins | sample 1587741 | NCBI WGS metagenome assembly OIXH01 (sample SAMEA3888916, study PRJEB22519) | human gut metagenome | biome: human gut; feature: human-associated habitat; material: faeces | place: Denmark | collected 2011 | reverse complement strand
TTAGGGGATGAAATCCCCTAAATCGCGTCTCCTGAAAGGAGACACGACGGTGCTCGGGGCGGAGGCGGCGAGCGCAATAGGGTGGGCGAATAATTCAATTAAACTATAATTTACATCACAAAATGGGGCTGATGCGTTAATGCATCAGCCCCATTGTTTTAAATTTTGTTTTAAATCTTATTTTAATGCCTCTCGTATTGTATCAACGAGTTCAATGTATTCGGCATCGTCTAAGTACACTCTGTCCGGATTCATTGCAAATGTACCACCCCACTCAAATTCATCGGTATACTTCGGTACAAGATGGAAATGAAGGTGGTGACCAGTATCGCCGTATGCACCGTAGTTAATCTTCTGAGGCTTGAATATTTTCTGTAAAGCCTCAGAAATCTTAGCAATATCTTCAAAGTAAGCATTTCTTTCCTCAGCAGAAAGCTCGGTCATGTCGCCGACATGCTTCTTATGAGCGGCAATAACACGTCCTCTGTGGCTTTGCTCCTTGAACAAATATACTTTGCAGGTGTCAAGCTCACATATCTTTATACCGAATTTAGCGACCAAGTCGCCCTCCATACAATATGCACAATTTTGATCAATCATGGCTTTTCTCCTTGATATTTATTTTTATATAATTTGATTTAAACCTTCGCCGCATCCTCTTTAGCCTGAGTATCGTCTTCAGTCTCAGCCGGCTTTACTTCTTTTACTTCCTCTGCTTTCTCCGCTTCAGCTTCAGCTTTAGCTTTTGCAGCATTTTCAGCCGCTTTTTTTGCTTTAAGCTCCGCAATCTGCTCAGGTGTCAGCTTAGGCTTTTGCGGCTTCGGCTCAGGTCTTACGAGTCCCTGAGGCGTAACCTTATTAATCGCACCACGCGGACATTTCTGTGCGCAAAGACCGCAGTTAACGCACTTACTCGGGTCAATAACCGCAAGATTATCACTTATAGCGATTGCGCCTTTCGGACATGTCTTTGCACAAATTCCGCAGCCGATACAGCCAACCTGACAATCGTGACGAGTAACGCCGCCCCTTTCGACGCTCTTGCAAGTAATTGTGTACTTACTGCGAAGCGGGAGTATCTTTATTATTTTTTTCGGACAAGCCTCAGCGCAGGCGCCGCATGCAACACACTTGTCGATGTCGACATACGCAACACCGTCCTTGATACTCATAGCGCCGAACTTACAAACATTAACGCATGAGCCAAAGCCAAGACAGCCGTATGCGCACATCTTCTCACCGCCGCCGAGACGAGCGGCACTGTGACAGTCGCGGGGACCGTCAAAATAATACTTCTGAACCGCACGGTCGGGATTACCATTACACAAAACACGCGCAACCAGCTTTTCCTTAACCTCGTTTTCAACGCCCATGATTTCCGAAATCTTACTTGCGACAGCTTCGCCACCCACCGGGCACATGTTTGTCTTTACACCACCCTTACACAGAGCTGAAGCATAAGCCGAGCATCCGGCAAATCCGCAGCCGCCGCAGTTTGCGCCGGGTAAAACCTCCAAAATCTGCGGTATGCGCTCATCCTCTTTAACGGCAAAAACCTTTGAGGCGATACCGAGAAGCACACCGAAAACCAATCCCATTCCTCCGACAATCAGGACGGGAACCAAAATACTTGATACCATTATTCTTATTCCCTCCTTTAGAAGCTAAGACCCGAAAATCCAAGAAATGCAATCGAAAGCAATGCTGCAGTAATAAGCGCAATGGGCATTCCCTTCAAGAATTCGGGTACATCTGAACTCTCTAATCTCTCTCTAACGCCGGCAAACAATACGATGGCAACCGTGAAGCCGATACCGGCAGAAACGCCGTATACCACCGACTTTAAGAAGCTCATCTCCAAGCCGCCGAACTTTGTGATATTCTGAATTGCAACACCGAGTACCGCACAGTTGGTTGTGATAAGCGGAAGATAAACTCCGAGTGAACTGTACAGTGACGGTATAGACTTTTTCAGGAACATTTCAACGAACTGAACCAGCACGGCAATAACGAGTATAAACGCAATGGTCTGCATATACTCAAGTCCGAAAGGAACAAGCAGGTAATACTGTACGCACCACGTTATAATAGATGCGCAAGCCATAACAAATATAACCGCAAAACCCATACCGACAGATGTATCAACCTTTTTTGACACACCGAGGAACGGACAAATTCCGAGGAATTGAACAAGTACAAAGTTATTAATCAGAATTGCTCCGACACTAATAATCAATAATTCAGCAACCATGTTACATTTCCTCCTTTTCATCTGCTGCGGCTTTTGCAGCCTTCTTCTTTCTGCCTGCGGCTATAATATTGATTACAGCAAGCAGACAGCCAAGCGTAAGGAACGCTCCCGGAGGCAAAATCATTACTGAAACCGGCTGGAAACTGCTTCCGAACAACGAAATACCTGCGAATGTTCCTGCGCCGAGGATTTCTCTGACAGCGGCAATAAGAGTGAGCGCACAAGTAAATCCGAGACCCATACCAATGCCGTCAACAGCCGATTTGCCTACGCCGTTCTTGTTGGCAAACGCTTCGGCTCTGCCGAGAATAATACAGTTTACAACTATAAGCGGAATATATATACCCAGACTGCTTGCAAGCGATGGAACATATGCGTTCATCAGCATTTGTACAATCGTTACAAATCCGGCAATAATTACTATGTATCCTGCAATTCTGATCTTGTCAGGAATAAAGTTCCTCAGCAGCGAAATAACAATATTCGAGCATATCAAAACAGCGGTTGTAGAAAGTCCCATACCGATTGCATTGATAACTCCTGTCGTAACCGCAAGAGTTGGACACATTCCGAGAAACAGTACAAATGTCGGATTTTCAGTAAGCAGACCGTTTATAAATGTTTTCATATATGAATCTTGTTTCATTCTGCGGCACCTCCCTCAGCAGCTTCATCTATGCTTTCAGTGTTTTCATCGCTTTCGGCATCTTCAGAATTCTCCGTAACCTGTTCTTCATCAGTAGCAGGCTCCTCATCTGCGGCTGCAACTGGTACCAAAACAGGCTCGCCGTTTTCATCAAGGACTGGCTCACCGTTTTCGTCAAGCAGGATTTCGGTTTCGCTCTGCTCCGGCAGACCGTCCAAAGCGGCCGGAGCATTATCATCAATAACCACTCTCACAGCGTCAAGCACAGCGTTAACCGCCTTTGTAACTGCTTTTGATGTAATCGTTGCACCTGAGATAGCGTCAATTTTATATTCAGTGCTTGCTGCGCTTCCATTTTTGTTAACCTGTATATTTTCACCAAGACCTGAATACTGGTCAATCCAATCTGACTGCGACTTTGCGCCGAGGCCCGGTGTCTCGTCCATTTCAGTTACCTTTGCCTGCGTTATCCTGCAATCAGGATCAACACCTACCATAACCGTTATATCGCCGCCGTAGCCCTCGCTGCAAACTGCGCTTGCAACGTATCCTACAACAGTTCCATCGTCTTTAAGACCGCAGTAAACTTTGCCTACCGTTACTGCCGGGTCTTTGCAGTCCGGAATTTTTGTTCCGTCAAGATCGAATTTATCGGCATCAGGCAGCAGCTCCTTCATCGTCTCATTTGTTGACTTTTCAGCGTTTTCTGCAATAATAGGCTTTGTTATCATATTAACCGCGCCGAGAAGCGCTGCAACAATCGCCGTTATAAGCAGAAGTTTAACCGTAAGTATCGCTGTATCCTTCATTATGCCTGCGCCTCCTTTCTCTTCTTCGAGGCACCGTAACGTTTCGGCGCTGTGATTCTGTCAATAAGCGGAGTTACAATGTTCATAAGCAGGATTGAATATGAACAGCCCTCCGGATAACCGCCCCAAACACGTATCAGCACAGTAATAACACCGCAGCCGATACCGAATATAATCTGTCCGACCGGTGTATACGGTGTTGTCGTATAGTCTGTTGCCATAAAGAACGCGCCGAGCATAACTCCGCCCGCCATAATCTGATACAGAGCATCGCCCGTGAACAAGCCGTCATGACCGGCAAACATCCATGTACCGAGTGCAACCGTGAGTAAATATGTAAGAGGTATTCTGATTCTGATAACACGTCTTACTATCAGATATATACCGCCAATCAATATTGCAAGCACCGATGTCTCACCGATACAGCCGCCAACATTACCTATGAATAAGTCAAAATACCCGGGAAGTTCACTCACAGCACCCTCTGCGCCGGCATAAGCCGCAAGCGGCGTTGCGCTTGTTACAACATCAGCAGTATTCCAGAAAGGAACAGCCGTATGGGGAGCAACCCATGTTGTCATAGCAAGAGCCCACGAAGCCAGCAAAAATGCTCTTGCCGCCAGAGCGGGATTCATGAAGTTATGACCCAGACCGCCAAAAAACTGCTTAACGATTATTATAGCAAAAAATGCTCCGATAACTACCATCCACAGCGGTATGGTAACAGGCATATTAAATGCCAGAAGCATACCCGTCACAATCGCACTCAAATCACCGACAGTCGCAGGCTTTTTCAGCAGCTTGCCCCACAGCCATTCAAACAGCACGCACGCAAGCACACTTATAACCGTAACAACAAGCGCTCTGTAGCCAAACACAAGCGTTCCTGCAATCAGCGCCGGAATCAACGCAATAATAACATCAAGCATTGTGCGCCTAACCGTATCGTTTCCGGTAATATGCGGCGAATGTGATACAACCAATAAATTATCCACTTATATCCCTCCGCTCTCTTATTTTCTCTGCTGCGCTTCACGCAGCTTAACTTTTGCAACTTTTATCTGCTGAACCTGACGGCGTTTTGACGGACAGCTGTACGCGCAGCTGCCGCACTCAATACAATCATTTATATTGAGCTTCTCAAGCGCCTCGTAATTATCGGCTCTTGCAGCCTCGTCAAGTCTGTTCGGCAGAAGCTTCATCGGACATACATATACGCACTTACCGCATCTTAAGCAAGCGCTTTCCTCCAAGCCGTAGGCATATTCCTCACCGAACGCCAAAAATCCGGACGTACCCTTAATAGCCGGGACATCAATATTCGGCAATGCCAATCCCATCATAGGACCGCCCATAACAACCTTTTTAGGTTCTTTAATAAATCCGCCTGTCTGCTCAATAATGTCACTGAGCTTCATACCTATACGGATTTTATAATTTCCGGGGTTTTTAACGCAGTCGCCGCCGGTTGTAACAATTCTGGTCATGACCGGCAGACCTCGCCTTACAGCCTGATAGATTGCGCGGCATGTATCAACATTGCAAACGATTGCGCCAACCTGCCACGGAAGCTGACCGGGACCGACTTTGCGTCCTGTTATGGCGTTAATCAGCTGCTTCTCACCGCCCTGAGGATATTTCGTTTTAAGCGTTTCAATATGTATATTTACATCTTTGTTCTTTGCCGCAATCGCCGACATTGTCTCAATAGCGACTTCTTTATTATTCTCAATGCCGACATATCCGTCCTTGAGGTCAAACATGTGCATCAGAATTTTCAGTCCGCCGATGACTTGTTCAGGTGTTTCAAGCATCGCACGGTAATCAGAAGTCAGATACGGTTCACACTCGGCCGCATTCACTATTACATAATCAATATTGGCCTCGGGTGGGGGCGACAGCTTGACATGGGTAGGGAATGTTGCACCGCCCAGACCTACAACGCCCGCCTCTTTAATAATTTCGATGAGTTCGGCTTTTGTAAGCTTCGTATAATCATCACAGCCCTTAAAATCCGGATACATGGTATCCTGACCGTCGTCTTCAATCACAACTGACTCAACAAACAAGCCGTTTGGATGCATACGTTTTTCAACAGCTTTAACCGTACCTGAGACCGTTGAATGTATACAAGCTGATACAAATCCGCCGGCTTCTGCTATCTTCTGACCGGCATATACAAAATCACCGGGCTTAACAATCGGTTTTGCCGGTGCGCCTATGTGCTGAGTCATAGGATAAACCATTTCTTGCGACGGGTCAAGCTCAACAATCTTTTTGCTCTCAGTCGGAGCTTTCATATCATTTGGATGAACTCCGCCGCGGAATGTCTTTAACATCTCACACAACCTCCCATTACTTATATTTTACTCTATTATTTTATTCAAAATTTCATATGTCCTTTTTTAGCGATTATCACATAATACTGAGACATAACACTTTAATTATAACCATTGTGCATTTTAATGTCAATATTTCCGACAAAAAAATTAAAAAATTAATTGGAAATAATGTCAAAATATAATAAAAACAGCGTCTGTAAAGTCGATTGGTTTACAGATGCTGTTTTTAATTTATACAGTTAAATATTATTAATTAATAACAGATGAGCCGTTTTTGGTATTAAATGTCGAAGCCGGTAAGCCGCTATCATCGGTCAGATTCGGCATTTCAGGATACGCGCCCCATGCATACATCACATCAACAGGATTTTGAACCGCTTCGCTCCATACTATCACCTTATCATCTGCTATTTCGGCATTTGCAGGGTAGAACTTTCCCGACTCATCGGACACCCAGAACTCGTGAAGCACACTTGTATCCGTTCCCGTAGCTTTGATTTTGCTGTCACAGGCCGAGTCTGCATACTGTGACTTGTCCATCACTCTCAGGCTGCCGCTGTGCTTGAAGCTGAGAACCGCGGTATTGCCCTCAATCTGCTTTGATTCGTATTCGGGACCTGACACAACAATATCTTCTTCGCCGTACAAGTCACGTGCGGCATAGTTTAAAAACCTCTGCGCCACAACTTCTTTCTGCCATGGATGGATATCAGTCCTTGCACATCCGGAGCCTTGTTCATATGCGCCGATTATATCAAGCAGACCGACCATACCGACATTATTTTTATTCTTTATCTTGTTCAGCGCGATACGCTGACCCTCGCGGATTTCGGATTCGTCCTTTACTCCGTATCTCGTAACCTGTGCATAATAAAACGGCAAGTCTGATTTATTCCACTTCTCGCGGTATACGTCAATCAGTCCGGCCATTGCGTCGCTGTACTGCTCAGCCGTCATATTAGTCCTGTACTGGTCGGCTTCACCCTGATACCAAAGTATACCGCTCACCTTAAACTTTGTAAACGGATATATCCTGTTATTATAGAGGTCTCCGCCGTCGCCTGTGAAGCTGCCGTTTGACATGCCGTTCGGGTACCAGCGATTAATCTCGGTATCTCCAACCGCAACGCTGATTATACCAACATTGCGATTATATTTTTCTTTTAATCCCTGCGCAAAATAATATGCAATCGCTGAAATATACGACGCTCTGTCGGGAGTGAGCTCGGTCCAGTATTCGTTCCAGTCATTCAGCGGTACATTTTCAATCTCGCCGTTTGCGCCGTTTATACCGATATTATACATGTTGACCATACGTATATCAGACGAGGTCGCCTGACGTTTTCCTGCGCCTGAATTTAAAAGCTGTTCTCCGCTCTTCTCGCCGCAGAGATAAAACTCCATATTCGACTGTCCGGCAAAAACCCACACATCGCCAAAGGTTATATTATCAAATTCAAGCTTATCTTCTCCGTCAGTCACGGTTAAGCTGTAGCTTCCTCCGTTCCCAAAACAACCGAGACTGATTTCCCAGCTGTTGTCTGAACCGGCGCTGTTCTTAAACACCTCTCCGGTAGCATTGTCCTTAAGCTCGGCAGTAACAGTTGTTCCGCGCGGCGCCTTGCCGTATATCACAAGCTCTTCATCTGCCTGAAACATCATATTGTTGCTGTATACGTTTGCCATGGAAAGGCTGCTTGAAGCCTCGGTATATCTGTAGTCAAGCGGCAGATTAACCGCAGTTTCCATTGTATTTCTGTCATAGGTCAATATTCTTATGTAATCTCCGAGCTGAATTTTCATACCCGAAAACTCAATCGGAGTATATTCGCCGATTAAAAACTCAGCGTCTATTGTTTTGTATGACTTAAGCAATTTATCCTTATTATACACTGCCAGCGTTACAAGACCGCTGAAATTTTCAATCGGGTCATACGCCACAAGGTCAATAGTTGTAGTGTCAGCGCTGTCAACCATAATCCCGTTGTTGCAAATCCATTCTATTTCACCAAACGAAGCAAAAGCCGACAGCTCAATCTTAAAGTATCTGTACTCTCCGTAGCCGCTAAACTCCATAATGTGCCAATCAGTACTCAAATCTCCGTTAATATCCGGATTAACTGTGCCGAGTTCAACAAAATTTTTGTTATCTTTTGACGCCAAAAACTTAGTGCCGACGCACATATTTGCCGTCATCTGCGAGCTTGTATTTGGTATGTATTTAATATATGAGAGGGATTTCAGCTCGCCTGCATCAAGCGTGACCCAATTATCCTCGCCTTCGTTTTCCATACATGTATTGGGGTCACCGTCATACAATGCCTTTGTACCCCCGGAAGTATTAAATTCTCCCGCGCCGGATTTTAAGTTGGCAGATGTTATTTTATCCGGCTCAACGGCTCTGCCCTCCTGTGAATATAACTTAACTTTAGGTATGGCAAGCTGTTCATCATCAGCTTGCCGAACACTTAAATCTTTGCCGCCGTTTAAAATCATATAAACCGAGGACTTAATCTCAGACAAACTATCCGGCAGCTTTATGCTGTCAAGCTGGTATTCGCTCAGCATAAAAACACCGCCGAAAATCAATAAAACCGCAATAACCGACATTATAACATAAAGAGTATTATGCCTTTTTTTGTTTTTGGTTTTCCCGCTGTTATGCTTCTGATTTTCAGGTTCGGAGTTTGACCGCTCCGTATTTTGTTCAGTCTTTTTTATGATCTTTTCATCAGATGGTTCTATCTGTGTTTTGCTGTTATGGTTATTCTTACTCATTGAAACACACCCTATATATTACCCGAAATCTAATCCTTTAAGTTTATTCCGAGTATTTCCGCCGCATTCTTAAAATATATTCTGTCAAGCTCGTCATCTGTAAGCCCTGCGCTGTCAATAAACTCAACCGCCTCGTTCGCTCTCTGCCACGGATGGTCTGTTCCGAAAACTATCTTATCCACGCCGTGGTTTCTTACAATTTGTCTGAAGCGTTCTTTATCCAAAAAACCTTTTATGTATGACGTATCAAATTTTATCGGCGTGCCGACCAAATACTTTTCAACATCATCCCACTTATTCCAGCCGCCCATATGCGCCGCAATTATTTTATCGCCGCTGACATAGTCAAGCATATGATTAAGGCACTCCGGCATACAATGTATCGGCTCCGGCATTCCTATATCCGCTCCGGCATGAAAAACAGTATATAAGTCAAGCTCCTCACACTTTTTTAGTATACGCCTTACCTCTGCCGACGTCACATACACGCCCTGATATTCCGGATGCAGCTTTATTCCAAGCAGTCCATCGTCTTTAATCTGCTCAAGAACTTCCTCCCAGTCCTCCTGAAGCGGATGCACGCTTCCAAAGGATATTATACCGTTTTTGCCGTTTATCTCCTTTGCAAACCGGTTTATCGACCCGGACTGAGAAGGCGTTGTAGCTATCGGAAGAACGACCGAATAATCCACACCGTCCTCTTTCATCGTTTTAATCAGCTCTCCCAGGCTTCCGTCCGTCCGTGCCGGGTAATTCCTGCCCTGCATCTTTATAACATTTCCTTCAAGGACGCTGATTGCACGCTTTGCAATCTTATCGGGAAAGCAGTGTGTATGAAAATCTATAAGCATATCTGACGCCTCCAATTAATCATTAAGCTCTAATAACCAAAAATTTCGTTTGCTACCTTAACGGTTGCGCGCGCGTCTCTGCCGTAGTAATCCGCCCCGACAAACTCGACGTATTCTTCATTAAGAACCGCACCGCCGACAACAACCTTTGCCTCGCAGCCAGCAGCTCTGAGCGCGGTAATAGTGTCCTTCATATTCTTAACGGTTGTCGTCATAAGCGCGCTGAGTCCGACAAGCTTAACCTTGTTTGAAACAGCCGCCTCAACAACAGTATCAATCGGCACATCCTTGCCCAAGTCGATTACGTCATACCCATAGTTTTCGAGCAGCATTCTGACTATATTCTTGCCTATATCGTGAATATCGCCCTCCACAGTTGCAAGAACTATTTTGCCCTTACTGCTGTCCTCGTTCTTCGGCACAAATTCCTTGATTACCTCAAATCCACTTTTAACCGCCTCCGCCGACTGAATTAGCCGGGGTAGAAACACAGTTCCTTTCTCATATCTTTCGCCCACTTCATCAAGTGCAGGAATAAAGTCATTATCGATTATAGAGACCGGATCATGGTCTTTGAGAAGCTCACGGGTTTTTGCGCCGACAAGCTCTTTTCTTCCGTCTATAATAAGCGACTTCAAATCGTCTCCGGACACCTTTGCAATCCCGGCAGTTTCGGCTTTATTTGACGATACTGCCGTCTTATAACCGCTGTAATGCCCGATATAGTCGACAGCGTCTACGTCCTGGTTATTGATTACCTTATAGGCACGCACCGACTGCATGACCTCCTCGCTCATAGGGTTGATTATTGCACTGTCAAGACCTGCGCCGAAGCCGGACGCCAAAAATACGCTGTTAAGAATGGGTCTTGCCGGTAGTCCGAATGAGACGTTGCTTACGCCGAGTACGGTCTTAACGCCGAGCCTGCTCTTGACAAGCTTTATCGCGTTTATTGTCTCTATAACCAAACTTTGCTGGGCTGATGCTGTAAGCACAAGACAATCGATAATAATATCCTCTTTAGGTATACCGTACTTCTCCGCCTCTTTAACAATTCTCTCAGCGATTTTGTAACGCTCCTCGGCTGTTTCGGGTATTCCGCTCTCATCAAGGCACAGACCGATAACTACCGCTCCGTATTTTTGAGCAATCGGGAATACTGCGTCCATACTCTCCTGCTTGCCGTTTACTGAGTTGATTATCGGCTTGCCGTTATATTTTCTGATTCCGGCTTCTATTGCCGTTTTGTCACTGCTGTCAAGCTGAAGCGGTGTGTTCACAGCCGCCTGAATTTCTTTGACCGCCTTGGCTAAGGTTTCGGCTTCGTCAATCTCCGGCAAGCCGCAGTTAACATCAAGTATATCCGCGCCCGCCTTCTGCTGATCTATAGCCTCGCCCACAAGATAGCCAAAGTCCTGCTCGCGCAGCTTTTCCTTTAACTTTTTCTTTCCTGTCGGATTAATTCTTTCGCCTATAACGGTTATTCTGCCGTCCATAATAACTGCGTTTGTTCCCGACGAAACAGCAGTCACATGCTCAAACTCCGGCAGCTCAAACGGAATATCAGCAGTTTTTTGCTTCATTTTTGCTATAAACTCAGGCGTAGTACCGCAGCAGCCGCCAAGCACTGCGGCGCCCTTTCCGGCAATCTCCGCCATATATTCCGAGAAATCGTCAGGCGTTATAGAATACACTGTATTTCCGTTCTCGATAGACGGCAATCCTGCATTCGGCTGTACCATAACCGGCACACGCGAATACTTAATCAGTTCATCAATAACGGGCATCAGCTCTGCCGGACCGAGCGAACAGTTTACGCCGAGCGCGTCCACTCTGAGACCCGAAAGAGTAACCGCCGCGGCTCTCGGATCGCAGCCGACAAAGGTTCTGCCGTCCTCCTGAAAAGTCATGGTGACAAACACGGGAAGATCTGTGTTTTCACGCACCGCAAGAACAGCCGCCTTGACTTCAAGCAAATCAGACATCGTCTCAAGAAGGACTATGTCTGCGCCCGCCTTGTACCCTGCAATAATCTGACGCCTGAACATCTCATAAGCCGCATCAAATGTCAATGTTCCCATAGGCTGCATAAGCTGACCTAACGGGCCTATATCAAGCGCAACATACTTCGCTCCGCTCTCCTTCGCAAGCCTGACTCCGGCCGTAATTATCTCCTCGGTCGAATATCCGCTAGGACCGATTTTAAGTTCGCTTGCCTGGAATGTATTTGCAGTTATTACATCAGCACCTGCACTTACATATTTACGATGAATTTCAAGAACAATTTCGGGGTGCTCGATATTATATACCTCAGGAAGTCCGCCTGTTTCCAGTCCTGCCTCCTGGAGCATTGTACCCATTCCTCCGTCAAAATATAATCTGTTATGCTTTATATACTCTGCCACGCGCACAGGTTGTCCCTCCCTTTCTGAACATACAGTTGTCTCCCATTGAACATAGATCGCACGCACACGCTGTCTTTCCGGGTTTAATAGAATAGTTTGTCGTAAATCCGATAATCGCCGTTACCGACTTACCTGGAATCATAAGTGAATTCTCGGTTACGGTAAGACCGATTTTCCGGGTTGCGTCGATTATTCTCACAATATTACTCTGGATATCAATGGGCAAATCCCCATATCCGGGTGAAAATCTAAAGTTTATATTCTTATTCTCGTTATTAGCTACAGCACGTATCTCAGTTTCGACTTTATCGCAGAGCTTCTCGATAAACTCAGTGGCGCAGCTGTCAAGTATAAGCGCTTTAAGCATATCATCTCTCTGCGCAGTTCTGATCAGCTTATCAACCTCTATGCCGAGAGTAGCAGCCATAACGGCACACTTACGGCAGTCGCGAAGATGTTCATATATATCGTTTCCGAATAACTTTATATTTGTGCCTTCCAGCTTTATACACGTCTCACCGTTATAATTGCCGAGCTTTACGCCGAACACCTTATACGTGTATCTGTATCTCGCAGCACTTCGGATTTCGTCTATACACTCGTCAATAAGAGTATAAATACTGTCATTAACTTTTTGACCGTTGTGTCCGAGATAGCGCAGTATTTCGTTTTTATCAGGTATAATTTCAAGCATTATATCACTCTTTCAAACTATAGAATAGTATGTGTATATCAAAACCGGTCTTATCGGCCGCTGATATACTTTACAAGCTCAGCCGCAACCTCAGGCTTGTTCATGGAATAGATATGTATACCGGGCGCTCCGTTTCTGAGTAAATCCTGAATCTGCATTCCGGCATATTCAAGTGCAGCCTTAAGCAATGAGTCGTGGTCGTTTTCATATCTGTACAATATTTTTATCATTTCAGACGGCAGTGATGCACCGCACATAAATATCATATTTGAAATCTGGCTTTTGCTCATCATCGGCATAATACCGGGTGTTATCGGAGCTTTTATTCCTATTTTTTCAGCTTTTTCACGCAGGTTATAATAATATCTATTGTCAAAAAACAGCTGTGATACAAAGAATTCTGCGCCTGCTTCTTCCTTTATTTTCAAATGTTCAACACTTTTGTCAAAGCTCTCGCATTCGATATGACCCTCCGGATAGGCCGCAGCCGCTGTGCACAAATCGCTGTTTGATTTAATTACGTCTATAAGCTCATAGGCGTGATTATAGGTTACATTATTAATATCAAAATTCTCTTTCGGAATATCGCCTCTAAGAGCCAGCACATTCTCAATTCCTGCGTCCAATACAGAATTCATTTCTTTCATAACACTGTCACGGTCTAATGTTATACAGGTCATATGCGCCATTGACTCGGTACCATATTCATTTTTTATTTTAGCTGCAAGCTCAATTGTTTTATTACGGTTTGAGCCGCCGCCTGCGCCGCATGTAACACTTATGAATTCCGGATTAAGCGCGCAAAGTCCGTCTAATATTTCTCCTACATTTTCAAATGCGTCTGCTTTCTTCGGCGGAAACATCTCAAATGAAACAACCGGCTTGTCCTGTGATCTATAATTCTTAAATATCTCTGAAACTCTCATTAGTTTTAACCCCTTCAACAAAATAATACATAATATTGTAATCCGAATTATTATATCACAAAAAAACTGCTTTTGCAAAGCATTTATTCTTAATTTAACAATATTTTAAATAAATACCTGTCTGAAACAGTATTCACCCAGGTAATGCTTGACAAATACTGTAAAAGAATATAAAATAATACTCGGTTTAAGATGTAATTTCTTAAAGCCTAAAAAATTGTTATTAAACATACAGATTGGAGATACGAGTATAATGAGTGAAAATTGCACACACGACTGCTCCTCCTGCGGCGAAAGCTGTTCGGAGAGAGAAAACGATTTCAGAGCTGCACTGAACCAATACAGCAGCGTAAAAAAGGTTATCGGAATTGTCAGCGGAAAAGGCGGCGTCGGCAAATCTCTGGTTACCTCGCTGCTTGCGTCAGGTATGCAGAAAAGCGGACACAAAACAGCAATCCTTGACGCCGATATTACAGGCCCGTCCATTCCCAAGGCATTCGGCATTACCGAAAAAGCACGCGGCTGTGAATTCGGTATTCTTCCGTCTGTCAGCAAAGGCGGAGTTGATATTATGTCGATTAATCTTTTGCTTGAAGATGATACAGAACCGGTTGTTTGGCGCGGCCCGGTTATAGCCGGAACGGTAAAACAGTTCTGGAGCGACGTATTCTGGAACGATGAAGAATATATGTTCGTTGATATGCCTCCGGGAACCGGCGATGTTCCGCTCACCGTGTTCCAGTCGCTTCCCGTTGACGGAATAATAATTGTTACCTCACCGCAAGAGCTTGTTTCAATGATTGTTTCAAAGGCTGTTAAAATGGCCGAACTGATGAATATTCCGATTCTCGGCCTGGTTGAAAATATGAGCTTTGTCAAGTGTCCCGACTGCGGAAAACAGATAAATATCTTTGGCGAAAGTCATGTTGAAGAAATTGCCAAGAAGCATAATATAAAGGTTCTTGACAGAATCCCGATTGACCCTGAGGTCGCTTCGGCATGCGACGCAGGCAAAATCGAAAGCCTTGACCAAATTCTTGTACCCGGCGCAATAGAAGCTGTAAAATCCATATAATTATCTTTAAAAGGCTCCCTCCAATCCAGGGGGAGCCTTTTGGTTTGTATTCTATATTACATCTGCTTTAATACTGCGTAAATCTGTGACGGCGTATCCGCAATCCTTTCCGCACCGGCGGCAAGCAGTTCGTTCCTGCCTCTGAATCCCCATGATACGCCTATTGAATCAATCCCGGCATTTCTGCCCAGTATAATATCAACATTTGAGTCGCCTATATTGACAGCATCCTCTAAACTTACACCCGCGCTTTCAATCAGATGAATCAGCGCTTCGGGATTCGGCTTAACCGGGAACTCAGGCTTTTGACCGAGAACATAGTCAAACACTCCTGATCCAAACAAATTATTAATGACGTTAACAGTCTGCGGATGCGGCTTGTTAGACAGCACCGCGAGCCGTACCCCGCACAATTTTAAAGCTTTGAGAAGCTCCGGTATTCCGTCATACGGCTTTGTCAGAACGCAGCAATGATTTATATAATAGTCGTTATAAAGCATGAGAAGCTCATTCACGCGTTCCTGACAGTCCTCAGGCAAGGCTCTTTCGCACAGCTTATACATTCCGTCTCCGACAAACAAATTGAATGCGGACACAGGATGGTCGGGAAGTCCCATCAGCTTAAGACCTCTGTTTACAGCAAAGGCAATATCCTCGATAGAGTTTACCAGTGTTCCGTCTAAATCAAATATGCATAATTTTTTCATATTGTGACCCCAACTTTTATCTTATATAGTTTGTTTTTATTTTTGCCTCCGGCTCAGGCGGATTAATGCCTGCATGTTTTGCGGCGTCGATTGACTTAATTATCCACGCCATGTTTTTGCCCAGGACACGCATTGTCTGAATTCCCTCTTCGTCCTTCAAAACCTCTTCCGGCGTATTTCCGTGTACCATGTTCCAATAGTTTGAGCTTATCTGCGGCATATTTGTAATGCCGAAATATTTGGTTAACTGGTCAAGTGTGGCTGACGCTCCGCCGCGGCGGCAGCTTGCTACAGCAGCACCGGGCTTATATCTGAGATTTGAGCCTCCGGCGTAGAAAAGTCTGTCCAAAAATGAAGTTATCGCACCCGACGCGGAAGCATAGTGTACGGGAGAACCGACAACAATTCCGTCTGCCGTCTTGCAGGCTTCAATCGCCTTGTTCACAACATCATCGTCAAACTGACATAGACCCTTACCGCTCTTTGCACACATTCCGCAGCCGATACAGCCTCTGACAGGCTTCATACCAACCTGAAATATTTCGGTTTCAATTCCGTTTTTATTAAGTTCCTCGGCAACAACGCTGAGCGCAGTATATGTACAGCCGTTTGCCTTAGGACTTCCGTTGATTAATAAAACTTTCATGACTTATACCTCCAAATGTCGCAATTTTAAATTAAATTTTATTATATTATATACCAATACGATGATTTCGTCAACTGTGACCGCACTTGCTTTGCAAGTGCGTATGCGCCAAACTAAGCGCTTATGCTATATTATCTAAAGTCAATAACACAACTGAGTTTTGCACTTCCGAAACGCGAGGCACTCGTTATGCAATCTTCGATTGCGTATGCTCTAACTAACAGTCAATGATAAAGCATCTAAAGTCGATAACACGCCTAAGTTGTTTACCTGTGACCGAACCCGCAGGGTTCGTATGCACCAAACTAAGCGCTTATGCTATATTATCTAAAGTCAATAACACACCTGATACGCACAAATAATATCAGTATTATTTTAACCAAATTGGGAATAATACCTTCGGTGATTAAACATGATAAGCAGTGATATAAGTAAAAACAATACCACAGTCAAGAACCTATTCAGCGCCGATGATAACATTGACTTTAACTTCAGAGAATTCAAAATATGTTTTAAGAACAGTGTTGCTGACGCATTCCTGATATATTATGACGGAATGTCAAACCAGACATATCTGAACAGAGATATAATACGTTCACTGCTCACCTGCAAGGAGTACGACGCCGCAGAAAGACCGCGGAAAGATATTATTGCAGAGCAAATCCTCGCTGTTGCTCCGCTCACTGTGACCGAAAGCATGGATTATGTCGGAGAACGGGTGTCATACGGTGAATGTGCGATTTTCGTTGACGGCTGCGGCTGTGCTTTTGTTGCTGATATAAAGGGCTGGGACTCGCGCGGAGTGGACTCGCCGACACAGGAAATCAGTCTGTCGGGACCGCAGGAGGCTTTTAATGAGTCAATTATGACAAATCTGGCTCTGGTCAGAAAAATTCTTAAAAATCCGAATGTAACAGCCACAAACATTCCTGTCGGAAACACAAGCAAAACACCGTGCGCGCTGATGTATATAAAGGGCATAACAAATCAAGCGATTGTCGATGAGGTTGAAAGACGGCTCAAAGGAATAGACACCGAATATATATACTCATCAAGCGATGTGGAGATGCTTATTGAGGACAGCACATACTTTCCGCTGACGCATACGCTCAAAACCGAACGCCCCGACAGAGTTGCCTCAATGCTTGCCGACGGCAAAGCCGCCGTTATTGTCCAGGGCAGTCCATTTGCAATTATCCTTCCGACAACGACCTCAGACCTGATTGAAGCGACCGAAGATAACTACGTGCGCGTTCCTGAGGCAAACCTTATGCGGTTTGTACGTATTTTCGGCATGGCAATATCCGTTCTTCTGCCCGCTGCATTTATTGCAGTAATGCTGTATCATCAGGAAATCCTGCCGACCGATTTGCTTATCACAATATCCGCAAGCCGTGAAACCGTACCTTTCCCACTGGTACTTGAGCTGGTGCTTATGGAAATATCGTTTGAGCTTATAAAGGAGGCCTCGGTGCGTGTTCCTAACCCAATCGGCAGTACGCTTGGAATAATCGGAGGTCTTATTCTAGGTCAAGCCGCTGTCGAAGCCGGCATAGTCAGTCCGCTGCTTATTATAATAGTATCCATCGGCGGAATAGGTGCATTTTCAACGCCAACGCTGTCACTTTCACGCTCTCTCAGCGTTATGAAGTTTATCTATATAGCAGCTGCGTACTTTTTCGGTATGCTCGGTCTCGAAATATGTCTTATTCTCACTCTCGCGGCACTGACCTCAACCAAAACTTTCGGTGTTCCGTTTATGACAAATCCTCTGTTGAGCGGACGTTCTTCCGGCTCGCTGTATGTCAAACCAATCTGGAAAAAGGAAAAACGGCCGTCCGAACTCATGACCCAAGACGATACAAAGCAGCCGCACTACAGCAGAAAGTGGCTGCACAGCATCAACAGGAAAAATAAGTAAGGAGAATAAAACAGGAGAACAAAATGAGCAACAATTATATCACAAAATTTTCACTGTCATGTCTTACTGTCAACTGCATTATAATTAAAATTTTTATTGACTTTATGATGCTGCTCGTAAACGATTCAGGCTCAGGCGCGGTAACCGCACTGTGGCTTAGCGCCGCTATAGGCATACTAATCTTATTGGCTGTATATAAGTTCAGGAGGCAAATTACCGCAGTGCTGACCCGAAAAAGCACATTCAAAGCCTTTTGCTGCCTTGTATTTGCATATTTTGTATGCCTTGATATTTATTTTTTGTATAAGATAATAAACACGGTTCATGCAACGATTTATCATAACATGCCGTTGCTGCTTATTTTGATTATTATGATAATCTCTATGCTGTATATTGGCACAAGAGGCGTGTATTCAATTATGCGGCTTCACAGTATTTGCGTGCCAGTAATTGTTCTCGGTATTATAGCCGTTGCAATGAGCGGACTTAAATATACCAACGCATTAAATGCTGTACCAATGCTCGGATCAGGTCTTGCTTCAGTTTTCAGCAGCAGTCTCAAGCACTTGTTTGCTTTTTCCGAAATCACAATACCAGTGCTGACAATAATACTTTCACCAAAACAAAATTCAAAAACGAACGGCAAATTCCCGACAGTAATACTTGTATCGTCTACAATAGGAATTCTGATTTATTCGGCAGTATTAACCGTATTCTTTACAACTATGCCGGTATCGGCATATACCGGCGCTGAGCAGCCATTGTATTATCTGTCAAAATTTTCAGCAGCAGGCAGGCTGAACGCACGCACCGATGCACTGTATGCGCTTGTTCTCACCGCATCGTCTGTATTGTTCATTGGTTCAACATTCAATATAATAATCGCGGCATTTAAAAAAATCGGATTTACAAAAAAATTCAGCGGCAAATATGCAGCAGGTATTTTAATCATCGCAGCCGCGTCACTGGTCTTGTGCAGCTGCTATGACGCACGAGAGGTTGAAAATACGGCTTATATAATAGCTGTTGGGGCTGATTTAAGCTCCGAATCTGACAAGCAATTCAGCTTTACACTCCAGTTTTCAAATCCGCTTTCAACCGGACAGAACACAAATACAGATGCCAATACAAAAGCTGAATCATCTGAAAAATCAGATGAAGAAAGCGGCGGTTCGGACGGCAATACAACAGTCGATAACATCAGAATTGAAGCGAACAACTTTTTTGAGGCTCTTAACAAGGTCACAAATCATATAGGAAAAGCACCATCGCTCGCACACATTAAGCTCCTTGTCATATCTGAGGACATAGCCTTTGCAAAACAATCCGGCCAATCAGAGCTTACTGAGGGAATATGCTCTGATTTGATGAGTGCTGACGAAATCAGACCTGAAACCTCCGTGTGTATAGCTAAAGGTTTAACAGCTTCCGAATATCTCACCTCGGTCAAGCCGTCGCTTGAAGAAAGCACCGCCCGGCATTATGAACTCATGTTCAACAAAAACTCTACCTTTGATTCCACACAAACAGACCTCAGGTCGTTTACCATGCGGCTGGGCGACGATTCTGCTGACGCATACGCTCCGCTTGTCACAAAAGAAGGCTTTGACGGAACAGTCTTATTCTCCGGCGGCAGTGCTGCCGCTGTAATTGACAGCGAAAACAGCAGGCTTATGAATATCATATTAGGAAATGTAAGGAAGTATGACTTATTCTATACCGACAAGAACGGGGAAAATTATATGATTAAGCAGTCATCAAATCCAAAAATCAGAACCGACATATCAAACGGCAGAAGTGAAATAAACAGCAGCATTAATATATCAATATACGCTGAGCCGGTCAACAAGAACGGCTCTGTAAACAAAAACGAATTATCATCGGAACTGAACGAAAAAATTACAAAGCTGATAGATTTTATCTACAGCAAAAACTCTGATGTATTTGAAATCGGCAAATCGGCAAAGGCCGGTCTCTTGTATGAACATGAATGGGAGAGTATAAAACAGTATGTATCCGTCAGCTCTTACAACATTAAAACTGAAATCAATATAAACGCAAGATAAAATAATCTTTTTTTATTTAATTGGTTTTTATTGACAAATTTCTACAAATATGATATTATTGATTTAGTTTTATACTAAAAATAAATTATATGAGGTGAGAGACATATGAAGGTATGCGAAATAGATAGGGTAGGACGTGTTGTAATTCCAAAAGATATGCGGAAGCTTCTGGGCGAGACGGACTCTGACGGCAGAATTAAAGTTGAGGTATATACTTCAGATGATAAAATAATTATTGAACGTGCTACTCCGCAATGCACTATTTGCTTCGGCAAAGAAAATCTTGTTGACTTCAAAGGCAAAAAGATTTGCAGGGATTGTATAGATAAGATTTCAAAAATTTAATGCAAAAAAAGACCACAGACTAATTTATGAAGTGCTCCCTGTCAAGTAGACAGACGAAAAAACAAAAATATTTAGTTTGAGTGAATTCCACCCTGCTACGCAGCAGGGTGGAATTTTTTACGCCGCAAAAGCAGAGTGGTATTCCATCGGTGTCATACAATGAAGTCGTAATTAGTACATTCCGCCGCCTGCGCCTGCCATTGCAGCTGCTGCAGCTGCGTCAGCCTGCGGATCCGGCTTATCAGCAACAACACTCTCGGTTGTAAGAATCATTGATGCGATACTCGAAGCATTCTGAAGCGCGCTTCTTGTAACCTTTGTCGGGTCAACGACACCGTTCTTGAGCATATCCATATACTCGCCTGTGAGCGCGTTATATCCAATACCTGTTTCGCTGTCCTTAATCTTGTTTACTATTACGCTGCCCTCAACGCCGGCATTAAACGCAATTTGTCTTACCGGCTCCTCCAGTGCGTTAAGCACAATCTGAGCGCCAGTTTTCTCATCGCCGTCAAGTGTATTCATCAGGCTCTCAACAGCCGGAAGCGCATTGATATATGCTGTACCGCCGCCGGCAACAATACCTTCTTCAACTGCGGCGCGTGTAGCTGCCAAAGCATCCTCGATACGGAGCTTCTTCTCCTTCATTTCGACCTCTGTTGCCGCACCTACTTTAATTACTGCAACGCCGCCTGAAAGCTTAGCCAGACGCTCCTGGAGCTTTTCTTTATCAAACTCTGATGTTGTCTCCTCGATCTGAGCCTTAATCTGATGAACTCTTGCATCAATTTCATTCTTGTCGCCCATACCGTCAACGATAATAGTTTCTTCTTTTGTTACCTTAACCTGGCGTGCACGGCCGAGCTGATCAACCTGTGTCTCCTTAAGGTCGAGACCGAGTTCCTCAGAAATAACCTGACCGCCGGTAAGTATTGCTATATCCTGGAGCATTTCTTTTCTTCTGTCACCGAAGCCCGGAGCCTTAACGGCAACACATGTAAATGTACCTCTCAGCTTGTTTACAATAAGTGTTGAAAGTGCCTCCCCCTCGATATCCTCAGCAACAATAACCAACTTCTTGCCTGCCTGAACAATCTGCTCAAGAAGCGGAAGTATTTCCTGAATATTTGAAATCTTCTTGTCTGTGATAAGGATATATGCGTCATCAATAACAGCTTCCATTTTCTCAGTATCGGTAACCATATATGGTGTGATGTATCCTCTGTCAAACTGCATACCCTCAACGATTTCACTGTATGTGTCCGCAGTCTTCGACTCCTCAACGGTGATTACTCCGTTGTTCGTAACCTTTTCCATAGCCTCGGCAATCAGCTCGCCGACTGTCTCATCAGCGGCAGAAATAGAAGCAACCCTTGCGATATCATTCTTTCCGTCAATAGCCTTACTGTTTTCAACAATCTTTTCAACAGCAGCGTCCACAGCCTTTGCCATGCCCTTTCTGACAATCATCGGATTTGCGCCTGCGGTAACGTTCTTGAGTCCTTCGCGTACAAGAGCCTGAGCTAATACTGTAGCGGTTGTTGTACCGTCACCGGCAACATCGTTTGTTTTTGTAGCAACTTCTTTAACAAGCTGTGCTCCCATGTTTTCAAACGGATCCTCAAGCTCAACTTCCTTTGCTATCGTAACACCGTCGTTTGTGATAAGCGGTGCGCCGTATTTCTTGTCAAGAACTACATTTCTGCCTTTGGGTCCGAGTGTTACCTTGACTGTATTTGCAAGCTGGTCAACGCCACTCTGCAGCGCCTTTCTTGCGTCTTCTCCAAACTTAATATCCTTTGCCATGATTAATTACCTCCTGATTTTCTGATATTCTGAAGTTCTAAAAGATTTGGTTTTAAGTTAAATTACTCAACAACTGCCAGAACGTCCTTCTGACTGATGATAACATATTCCTCACCATCGAGCTTAACCTCTGTTCCAGCGTACTTGCTCATGATAACCTTATCACCGGTCTTGAGTTCCATCTTAACCTCCTTGCCGTCAACCATGCCGCCGGGGCCTACTGCGATTACTTCGGCAAACTGAGGCTTCTCCTTAGCTGAACCCGCCAAAATAATTCCGCTCTGTGTTGTTTCCTCTGCTTCTGCCATCTTTGTGACAACTCTGTCTCCTAATGGTTTAATATTCATATTATATGCCTCCTTAAAATATTTTCTATATCTGAATTTTTGTTAGCACTCGCTATCTTTGAGTGCTAATGCTATTTTATCCCTTTCCTGCCTATAAATCAAATGCGATTATTGGGAATTATATGCAATTAACGTGAATTATATTCATTTATATAAAATATTTGTAGTTATTTCAAATTTTTTCAATTATAATTATTATATATAATCAGAAAAACATTCTACAAAACTATCAACAAAAATTTATCTTCTTCACCAAGATAAGTAATATTATAAAGAAAAAATGTAAATCGATTACAGCGATAAATTATATTTTGTATCACAAAACAATGGCTGCTGCGATACTCACCGCAGCAGTCATTGTTTATGCTAGTATAATTCAAAAACAGATTAGAACTTATTTACTATTTCCTTAAATGTATTACCGCGCTCTTCAAAATTTTTGAAGAGGTCAAAGCTTGCACATGCAGGTGACAGAATTACAATATCGCCGCTTTCAGCTATATCACGAGCCTTATTAACTGCATCCTCAAACTTACTAAGCTTATATATCGGCAGTTCATCCTTATTGTAATTCGGCGCGTCTATAACCGCCTTTTCAATCTTATCGGCGGTGAAACCACAAAGAACAAGTTTCTTCACGTGTTCGTTTACAACCGTACCGAAGTCGTCAAACGGTATCTTCTTATCATAGCCGCCGGCTATCAATATAACCTTTTCACTGAACGAATTAAGTCCGGCCGTTGTTCTTGCGGGCGAGCTTGCAATCGAATCGTTATAGTATCTGACACCGTCAAGCTCTCTGACAAACTCAATTCTGTGTGCAACTCCGGTAAATCCCTTTGCAGTTTCTCTGACAACATCATCGCTTACAAGACCATCAGTTGCGGCAATTGCTGCAAGATAATTTTCAACATTGTGCATACCCGGAATATAAATATCTTTAATATTCAAAATTTCACGGTTAAGCGCGCCGTTTTTGTAACAGCATATCATATCGTCATTTAAGCAATATCCGTCACTCAGCTTATTTTTGCGGCTGAAATACACACCGTTTACTGTTTCGTTATAGAACTCCCGCGTCAAATCGTTGTCATAATTAAGTACGACGCGTCCATCCTGACCCTGGTTTAAGAATATTGCTTTTTTTGCCTCAACGTATTCATTAAAATCCGTATGCCAGTCAAGATGATTAGGCGTAACATTTGTAACAACTGCTATCTTTGGGCTCTTCTTCATTGTGTGAAGCTGAAAGCTTGACAGCTCAACAATTACTTTATCGTCCGGCGTTATAGCTTCAACCTCATCAATAAGAGGTCTGCCTATGTTTCCGCCAAGATAACACTTATATCCGGCGCGAACAAGCATATCGTTTATCAGACTGGTGGTCGTTGTCTTTCCGTCACTTCCGGTAACAGCAATTATATCAGCCGGACACAATTCAAAGAACAGCTCCATTTCCGAGGACAGCTCTGCGCCGTTTTGTACAGCAGTTTTAAGAGCAGGTACATCAAACCTGACACCCGGAGTCTTATATATAACCTTTACGTCCTCGTCAATTTTGTCAAGGTATGTTTCGCCAAGCACAAAATCGACTCCGAGTTCCTTAAGCTCGTTATATGTATCACCAAGCTGCTCAGCAGTTCTCTTGTCATGGGCTACAACTTTTGCACCGTGATTAATCAAAAATTTTATAAGCGGCACATTACTGACGCCTATACCGACAACCGCAGTTTTACAGCCTTTTATCTTATAATTAAACTCATCAATGGCTTTCATCTTACGTATTCCTCCAAACTTAAATATGTGCCTGAATACTCAAAAATCAAGGGCAGACAAATTTTGCCCGCCCATGAATGAAATTTTATCTGTATTTTATGCCTCGGGTTCTTCATCAGCGGCTTCTGCAGCTTCAGTTGAATCAAGAATATCGCCCAAAGTAAATGATGATTCTTCAACATATGAGTTCGGAAGCGCCTCTTCTTTTTCTTCGTCAGCGTTATCAGCAGAAGTATCAGCCTGGGGCATAAGAGCCTTCATAGAAAGACCAATCTGCTTTGTGTCATCGTTGATTTCAACAACCTGACAATCAACAACGTCACCGATAGCCAAAACGTCAGACGGCTTGTTAATTCTCTCATTTGAAATCTGAGAAATATGGATAAGACCGTCAACATATTCTGCAACCTCAGCAAATGCACCAAACGGCAGAATTCTAACGATTTTAGCTTTAATCTTATCGCCGACGTTCAAGTCCTTAACAGCCTTAATCCACGGGCTGTCCTCTTCCTTCTTATATCCGAGAGAAACCTTACCCTTCTCCTGGTCGAGATCCTTGATGTAAACTTCAAGCTCCTGACCCGGCTTAACAACTTCTGACGGGTGACTGATTCTGTTCCATGAAAGCTCAGAAATGTGAACCAATCCATCAACACCGCCGAGATCAACAAATGCGCCGAAAGGAGTTATTGACTTAACGATACCTGTATACTTCTTGCCAATTTCAGCATTTGCCCAGAACTCAGCAGCCTTAACTTCCTTAAGCTCCTTAACAAGAGAAATTCTGTTCTTTTCTTTGTCAAGCTCCTTGATATAAACTTCGATTTCATCCCCAACCTTAACAGCCTCTGAAGGATGAGAGATACGAACCGGTGAAAGCTCTGAGATATGAATGAGACCGTCAACGCCGCCGAGGTCAACAAATGCACCGAAAGACGTAAGCGACTTAACTGTGCCTGTGTACTTCTTGCCCTCTTCAGCACTTGCCCAGAACTCAGCAGCAGCCTTGTCAGACTCTTCCTTTGCAACAACCTTAATAGAACCGACAACTCTCTGTCTGCCGCGTCTATCAGTATCCATCTTGATAATTCTGAACTTTTGCTCTGTATTGAGTAAAACGCCGAGATCAGCGAGGAAGCTGAGCGCACACTCAGAAGCCGGTATAAACACACGAACTCCCTTAGCGATTGTAACAACTCCGCCCTTTACCAGCTCAACAACACGGCCTGTAAGAACCTCGTTATTATCAAAAGCAGCCTGCAACTCTTCCATACCTTTTACAGCGTCAATCTTCTTCTTTGAAAGTGTAACAACACCGTCTCTATCGCTGACATGTACAATGTATACGTCAACTTCTTCACCGAGCTTAACAAGATCATTTATATCGTCGCTCGGGTCATTTGTAAGTTCATCAAACGGAATAACACCGTCATACTTGCTTCCGATATCAACCTGTACTTCTGTGGGTGTAATTCCAATAACAACACCCTTTACAACCTCACCTGATTTCAAAGGCTTTAATGTTTCCTCCAAAGCCTCTGCAAAATTCATTTCATTTTCCGCCATGGTTAAATAGACCTCCTTGATTACCGCACCGGGCGTTGACGCCCCGGCAGTAATGCCAACTTTCATTTTTTTGTTTAATATATTATTATATTGATTTATTATTTTGCTGTTTTGAATCAGATATGTATCATCACATATCTCTTTACATACCTCGAACAGCTTTCTTGTATTTGAGCTGTTCTCTCCTCCGACCACAAACATCATGTCTGACTCAGCGGCAAGTTCTGCTGCCGACTTTTGCCTTTCTGATGTTGCACTACATATTGTATCAAAAAAATCTGCATTTGTAAAATGTTTTTTTAAAATTTCTTCAACTTTTTTGAATAATGTCCTTCTGATGGTAGTCTGAGCAACGACAGATATCGGCGTTTCACTGTTTTTCGATAATATTTCGTCCATTTGGTTTTCATTTGAAACTATTACAGCAGTATTACTGCACCAGCCGTTTATTCCTTTGACCTCCGGATGCTGAGGATCGCCGACAATTACAACAGTTCTGTGCTTGTCTGAATATTCCTGCTCGACTATTCTGTGTATCTTTTTGACATAAGGACAGGTGGCGTCAATTATATCGTTACTATTCTTTTTCAAAAAATCAATCTCATCTTTTGATACTCCATGCGCTCTGATAATAACTCTTGCACCGCTTGGTATATCTTCGATACAATCTATTGAGCATATACCTCTTTTTGCCAAGTCGTCCGTCACATCACGATTATGTATCAGCATACCATACGTGCATGTCTTATTTGATTCCTTATCTGAACTGCACATCTGCTCCGCCGCGTCATAAGCTATTTTAACGGCTCTGTCAACACCGAAGCAAAAGCCGGAATTCTTCGCTATTTTAATTTGCATTATATCACACTCACAACTATATATTATGCTTTGATACTAATCGCCCGACTCCAAAGCCCTGAGCGGAGTATTTGACAATTCCGAAATCCTGGGCATCAGAAGCTTGTCTGTTACCTCCTGAAGCTCACGTGAATTCTGCTTTAATTCAAAGTATTCGGAAAGGTCAATCGGCTCTCCGATGTTCACTGTAAGACGGGTAAACGGCTTATAGCTTCCCTCTATTCCGATAGGCAATATGTTAGCCTTTGATTTAACAGCAATCATTACAGCGCCCATTTTTCCCTTGCGAAGTCTGTCGCCGTGTGAACGGCCGCCCTCGGGAAAGATTACGATATGTTTTCCGCTTTCTACCATATGAATAGCGCTGCGCAGCGCACCAAAATCAGTCTTTCCTCTCTTTATAGGAAAAGCTCCGAGCTTGCTGATAAGCGCGCCGAAAGGTTTAAACTTAAACAGTTCTTCCTTTGCCATAAATCCGGTCTGGAACGGCACAGCCAGTCCTACAAGCGGAGGGTCAAGATTACTCTTGTGATTAGAGCATATTATAAACCTTTCGCTCTCATCAGGAATATTCTCACGTCCGTTTATTCTCAGCCGATAGAACACCCTGAAAAAAACGCTTACAACAACTCGTCCGAAACTATATAATGACATTACGTCTCTCCTTAATCAAATTGAGTATTTTATTTATTACTTCTTCGACTGTCATATCAGTAGTATCAAGCAAAACGCTGTCGGGTGCAGGCTTAAGCGGCGCAAATTCTCTTTCGCTGTCATTTTTATCGCGGTAGATAATGTCGTTCTTGACAGCTTCAAGTGTTGTTTTTACATTTTTGGAACACAGCTCTTCATATCTGCGTCTCGCTCTTTCATCAACCGATGCAGTCAAAAAAATCTTCAGCTCGGCATTCGGAAGAACATATGTTCCTATATCCCTGCCGTCCATTAAAACATCTGCGTTTTCCGCCATTCTGCGCTGAAGTTCAACAAGCTTTAATCTGACAGCAGGTACAACAGCAACATTGGAAGCCGCAACTGAAACCTCGGGTTCTCTTATCTTTTCGGTTACATCCTCACCGCATAAATAAAATCTTTGGGTGTTATCGACATTTTTAATGCTTATATCAATATCGCTTATTATTTTGCCGAGTTCTTCTTCGTCAGTTGTGGAAACTCCTGCATTCAACGCCGCCAAACCTACACTGCGGTACATAGCACCGGTATCGATATAAATAAACCCCAAGCGCTTTGCCGTCTCTTTTGATATCGTACTCTTCCCGGCTCCTGCCGGACCATCAATCGCTATCTTCATTTTTATTATACCTCATCGCTGTTAATCTCATCACCGTCATCAGTCCCACCGTCTTTTTCTGCGTCTGATTCCGGTACAAATCTTGTCAAAAGCTCGGATAACTCATCAAAATTATCAACGATATACTTGTATTCAAGTCCTGTGTTCTGGATAAAAAGCACCTTGCAGTCTGTCTTTGATGCCGCCTCAAGCTTGTTGAATATTTCAGAAGAGCTGTCGGTAACAATAAGCCTTGCATCGACCATATTAATAACATTTTCAATGCCCGACGCACCTGAAAAGTCATCAACGGCGATCACATTAAGCAGCGGTATACCAAACTCAAGGGCGAGATCAACGTCAAATTCAATCCCGCTCGGTATCGGAGCATAAAGTGCGCCGCGGTCAAAGACTAAATCAGCAACAGCCTTTACATTATACGGACTCGCAAGAAACAATACGTTTCCGTATGTATTGTTTACAACTTCTGCCGCGCTCTTATACGAATAATCCGATTTTACCGAAACACCTATATTTTCGGCAATTCCGGAATTAAGCCTGAAAACAGGCAGTATAACTTTAATTACCGGTATACTTAATTCTTCGGCAGCTTCAAGCATTACCCTCGAAGCGTCACTCATAGGAGCGTCAATCACATCGATAACACAAGTAATCTGATTTTTGATTAGTATACGCTTAAAGCTCTTAAAACTCGCCTTGCCGACTATTGTCTTACCTTTTCCAAAGGTTCCCGCCTCGGAAAAACTGGAAAAATGGAAAATACTCGGCAAATCAAGAATATTCAAAAAGCGATACAGCTCATCGCTCTTTGAACCGCCGTCAGATAATACAAGTATCATACTTATTCACCTTATTTATCTAATTTACTCGCCTTCGGAACTGTTTTGTTCCGGCTCAACTGAAGGTTCATCGGACGCATCATCACTGAAATTATTCACAGACGGCGAATAGTATTCAGTTTCTGTAGTTGTGAAGTCCGGTTCAACATCCTTGGCAAGCTTTTCGCCGCAGTAAGGACAGTACGAACATTCATCATTGACATTTTTTCCGCAGCTGCCGCACTTAATCGACGACTTTATAGTGCTGAGCTGTTCGGCATAAACCTCAAGCTGTTCACTCAGCTTATCAACTTCTTCACATTTTGCTTTTACTGCCTCGTCACTGAGCGGAGCGTTGTTCTTATAGCTCTTATACACCGCTTCACCGATTTGTGAATACAGGTTTTTGATTGCGTTGCTTGTGTCAAACATTGAATACTTAATCTTTGAATACTGAGCAACCTCACCGGATTTCTTAACTACGGTCTGTGCCGCATTACCCACAACGCTCTTTACATTTTCAAAAAAATCCACAATAATTCCTCCTAACCAATCTTTTATAATTCGTAATAATATTAAACATTAAATCTGAACAGAACTATATCTCCGTCCTTCATAACGTATTCCTTACCTTCTGACCTGACAAGACCTTTTTCTTTTGCGGCATTCATACTTCCGCACTTCATCAGATCGTCAAAGTGAACTACCTCTGCTCTGATAAATCCGCGCTCAAAGTCTGTATGGATTTTACCTGCCGCCTGAGGAGCCTTGGTTCCTTTTGTTATAGTCCACGCTCTGACCTCCGGCTTGCCCGCAGTCAGATAACTGATTAGTCCGAGAAGTGAGTAGCTTGCCTTAATAAGCTTATCAAGCCCCGATTCGCTTGCGCCGAGTTCTTCAAGGAACATCTGCTTTTCTTCTTTTTCAAGACCAGCGATTTCCTCCTCAATCTTCGCAGAAATAACCATAACCTCTGCCTTATCGCCTGCGGCATAGTCCTTAATCTGCTTTACGAATTCATTATCGTCCTCGCTTGCATAATCGTCCTCGGCAACATTAGCAGCATAAATAACCGGCTTTAATGTGAGCAGAGATACATCTGTCAGCATTTCAAGCTCGTCATCTGTCATATCCATAGACCTTGCGGTTTTGCCCTCCTCAAGATGAGCTTTAAGCCGCTCATAAAACGCCTGATACGCCAGATACTTCTTCTCTCCGCCGCGGATAGACTTCATAATCTTATCTATTCTTCTGTCAAGTATTTCAAGGTCGGACATGATTAACTCATAATTTATAGTCTCAATATCACGCACAGGATCAACGCTTCCGTCAACATGGACAATGTTGCTGTCCTCAAACGCTCTGACTACATGAACGATTGCGTCAACCTCACGGATGTTTGACAAAAACTTGTTGCCTAAGCCTTCGCCCTTGCTCGCACCCTTTACGAGACCGGCTATATCAACAAATTCAATAACCGCATATGTTGTTTTGTCGGGCTGATACATATCCACAAGCGCATCTATTCTCTCGTCCGGGACAAGAACTGTTCCGACATTCGGTTCAATAGTGCAGAACGGATAGTTGGCAGATTCTGCTCCTGCCTGAGTTATTGCATTAAACAACGTACTTTTTCCGACATTCGGAAGTCCGACAATTCCAAGCTTCATTTATTATTTCCTCTTTTCTGAATAGTTTTTATATAACTTAAGTATTTAGTCAGAATTAATTTAACTTTTCCTCAAACAGCGCCGCAAGCTCTTTTGCTCTTTTTTCAATCAGCGCTTCATCCTTGCCCTCAATCATTACTCTGACAAGCGGCTCAGTGCCTGACGGTCTGATAAGAACTCTGCCGGAATCCTTAAATTCGGCTTCAAGTTCCCCAATCGCTTTTTTAATCTCAGGGAACTTCATATAATTTTCTTCACTCTTATTTTCAGTCTTAACCCTTGCGTTAACAAGAACCTGAGGATAAACCTGCATTACCGACGCAAGCTCAGACATCCTCTTGCCGGTATGTTTAAGCACGGAAACAAGCTGAATACCTGTAACCAAGCCGTCGCCGGTGGTGTTATGCTCAAGCAGAATAACATGACCTGACTGTTCGCCGCCAATCAAATGGTTCGACTTCAGCATTTCTTCAAGCACATATCTATCGCCGACCTTTGTACGCTTTATGTTAAGACCATTTTCATCGCCCATAACAAAAAATCCAAGATTACTCATTACGGTTGCAACAATAGTATTATCCGGCAGCTTTCCGTTTCTCTTCATATCGAGTGCAATGACCGACATAATCTTATCGCCGTCAACCACTTCACCGTTCTCATCGACCGCAAGAACTCTGTCAGCGTCACCGTCAAAGGCAAGACCTACATCAGCACCGCATTCCTTAACAAAGCTCATGAGATATTCAAGATGCGTAGAGCCGCAGCCATCGTTAATATTCACGCCGTTTGGCTTATCATTTGAGACAAAAACAACAGCGCCAAGCGCTTCAAGCGCCTTTTTAGCAGTTACCGATGACGCGCCGTTTGCACAGTCAATGGCAATTTTTATACCACCAAAATCCGTGTCACATGTGCTTTTTGCAAATTCTATATATTTGTCAACAAGACTTTCATCACGCGTAATATGACCGATATCCGCACCGGTTGGAGCCTTAATATCTTCTGCTTTATCAAGTATTATCGCTTCTATGCGTTCTTCAATCTCATCGCTGAGCTTATATCCTGAACCGCTGAAATACTTGATTCCGTTATGCTCAAACGGGTTATGAGATGCGGAAATCATAACGCCTGCGTCAAAGCCCTCGCTTCGTACAAGATATGCAATTGCTGGCGTAGGTATAACGCCTGCAAGAACCGCCTCTGCGCCGACACTGCAAATACCGGCAACCAATGCTGCCTCAAGTACATCTCCGGAAATCCTTGTATCCTTTCCAACGAGTATTCTCGGCTTATCACCTGCCCGGCCTGTCAAAACATACGCGCCGGCTCTGCCTATCTCAAACGCCAGTTCGGGCGTCAGTTCATCATTTGCAACTCCTCGAACACCATCAGTTCCGAATAATCTGCCCATATATTTTCCTCCGAAAAAATTCTTAATTATATTATTTTTATTATACGCTAACTACACAACTTTGTCAAACAATATTAAAATTTTTTGTTATTATTTTTATGTTACAGAAATCACTGAGACCGCAGCCTTTATTCCGTCAAGAGCCGCACTGACAATTCCTCCGGCATATCCTGCGCCCTCGCCAATCGGATACAGCCCTTTAACCGCTGTACATTCGTAATTGTCATTTCTCGGAATTCTGACCGGCGACGATGTACGCATCTCTACGCCCGTAAGCACAGCATCGCTACTTGTAAAGCCGTGTATCTTATGTTCAAAGTGATTTAAGCCGTCCGAAAGAGTTCTTGATATGAACTTCGGCAGACACTGTCTCAAATTTTTTAAAGCGGTTTTGCCGGTATAGCTCGGCATTACCTTCCCTAAGTTCACTGATTCAACACCCTTAACAAAGTCTCGCGCAAGCTGAACCGGCGCTGAAAAGTCTCCCCCTCCGAGCCTGAATGCAAGCTCTTCGTATTTTCGCTGGAACTCTATTCCGCCAAGCGGTGAGTCAGACTTAAAATCCTCAGGCCGCACATTTACTACAAGTGCGCTGTTTGCGTTCTTCCCGTCACGCTTATGGTTACTCATGCCGTTTATTACCAATCTTCCGTTTTCTGAAGACGCGTTTACAACTGTACCACCCGGACACATACAAAACGAATAACAGCTTCTGTCCTTTCCGTTATATACCAGCTTATAATCCGCAGGCGGCAGCCTATAGTATTCATCGCCGTATTGGTTAAGACCTATAAACTTCTGCAAATGTTCAATTCTGACACCTGCGGCGAATGGCTTCTGCTCCATAGGAACACCGGAATTATACAGCATCTGAAATGTATCTCTGCTGCTGTGGCCAATGCCAAGAAAAAGCATACTGCAAGGAATTGATTTATCACCGTTCAGCTCAATCTCAGACAACATTCCGCCGGCTGTCTTTATACCGGTGAGCTTCGTATTAAATCTGATTTCGCATCCGTTCTCTTTCAAATAGTTACGCATATTTATCAGGACGTTTTTAAGCTCATCAGTTCCGATATGCGGCTTTGCCCTATATAATATATCCGGCGGCGCACCAAACTTGACAAATGTCTCAAGAATAAATCTCTGTCGGCTGTCGCTGACTCTTGTATTCAGCTTTCCGTCCGAAAATGTTCCTGCTCCTCCCTCGCCAAACTGAACGTTTGACTCAGGGTTAAGCCTTGCGCCGTTCCAGAAATCTTCGACGCTCCTTGTACGGTTTTCAACCTTATCGCCTCTTTCGATTATAAGAGGCGGATTGCCGCTGAGCGTCAGAATATAAGCCGCAAAAAGTCCGCAGGGTCCCATACCGACCACTACAGGTCTTGTCTTAAGCGAACACCTCTTAACACTGAAATCCGAACCGTCATTTAATACCGAAATATTATCTCTGCCGCTGAAACTCGTATCGGAAATATCGGCGGCGACAGAATATACATAATGAACATTATTTTTTCTTCTTGCGTCAATAGACTGCTTATATACAGTAAAATTATCGGCCGAAATGCAATTTTGCCGCACAATTTCTTGAGCGGCAAACAAAACGTCTTTAATTTTATGATCAATCGGCATAGAAATATTATTAATCACTATTCGCACTGACCCTTACCTCCGAAATATTATCTACAACCTTCATCCACGACGGGATATTAAGCTTTACATCCACATAAGAATCGTTGTCAAAAACAGTTTGTGTAATAGGCATTGTTTCAATATGGACATAATCTTCTATTTTCTCATTATCACCGTACACCTCAACAAAAGACGGTTCACATTTAAGTGATGCAGCGAGTGCCGCCGAACTAACGTTTGGTTCCACTACTGCTGTAACTACTTTATAAATCGGACAAGTCACGGTAATGTCCGGCGAGTTATTCCAAATCCATCGGCTTTCTTTTTCGCTCAGCGGCTTGTTATCGTTGTTATATAATACAACCGAACAATCCTGTGTCAATTCGCCGCTGCTGTAAGAATCAAACTTGGTGTTTATCAAGTCAAGGTTAACCTGAGCATAAGAAACCTGATCCAGATTTGCCTGAGCGCCGAAAATTCTGACTTTCTCTTGTGAAAGCTCAGCATCGCCCTGAATGTAACCTTCAAGCAGACTGCCGCTGATATTATATTTTACATCGACGTCCTTATACTTTGTAGCTTCTATATGAACATCTACGGCAGACGGCGTAAACGAAACTATATCTCCAAACTCAGACACTACCTTAAGATTAACCGTGATTACGTCTTCATCAGCCAGCTTCGCAGTATTAATATCCGAAAAATCAAGATTTGCGCTTATATTATCACTGTCAAACTTTGCAATAATCTTACGGCTGCCCTCAATCTTAACAGTTGCCGTCTGAACTGATAATTTCTCAATACTATAGCCGTTATCGCTTAAGACCTGCTCATTTATCGTGTTTATTGTTACGTCTCTGAAGGTTCGCTCTGTAGGTGCGTCTATAATAATTATTATATACGCCCACAGAATAACCGCAATCAAAATAGACACAACTTTAAGGAGAGTATTATTATATAAAATCTTTTTCAGTCTAAAATTTTTTACCTTTTTCAATTATTCTCACTCCCCTTTTTGCCGAAAATATTCTTAATCGACCTGGGACTGCGCTTTTTGTCTTTATCATCGACCAGAAGTTCTTCAAGCCGCGCCATAAGAGTATCTTCATCATAGCCGCGAATGAGCTCGCCATGATAAGCGCAGGAAATATTTCCTGTTTCTTCAGAAACAATTACAACCACAACATTTGCCTCTTCGGAAATACCAATTCCGGCACGATGTCTTGTTCCGAGTTCAGAGTTTAAATACGGATTCTGAGACAAAGGAAGTACACACGTTGCAAGCGCAATACGATGGTCACGTATTATAACTGCTCCGTCATGAAGCGGCGTGTTATGAACAAATATCTGCGTAAGCAATTCAGAGGTGACCTCAGCATCGATTACGATACCGGAGCTAATCATTGAGCTTATATCTGTCCCTTGCTCGATTACAATAAGCGCTCCGGTCTTGTCATATGACATTATCTGTGCCGCATGAGAGATTTCTTTAATCATGCTCAGCGTCTTTGTGTCGTCAACATCACTGCTGTAGAACCATTTGCTGAATGAAGTCTTTCCCACCTGATCAAGCGCCCGCCTGAGCTCAGGCTGGAATATTACCACAAGCGCGATAACACTGATCTGCACACATTTTGACAATATATAAGAAGTAACATGCAAATTTGAAAGATACACAACCTGCACGCCGACAATAATCAGTATTACACCCTTAAGCAGCCTTGTGGTATGACTGTCACGGATAAACTTAAGCAGAAAATATACTATAACAGCAACAATACAAATATCAAAAGCGTCGGCAACTCTGAGCAATGAAATCTGGTCTAATGCTGAATTGAAAAAATCAGTCAATAAATCTAACATTCTAAATAACCTCCGCTTCTTCGTCGCAAATCTCTCCGCTATCCGCAAACTACGCATCAGCGTATTTTGCTTTTCGCTCCGAGTTTGCTCCTCTTACTGCAACGCTCACGGCTTTGCAGTATTCCTTTACGGCTTCGCCGCTATTAATCTCTCCGCTATCCGCAAACTACGCTCCAAGTTTGCAATCTTATATTAGTACGCCTTACCCCAGTATACCATATGTTTTGCCGGCTTGCCGCAGCATATGCAGGTATCGGAAATCTCCTCCTGCTCAAACGGTATACAACGCGACGTAGCCGTTGTATCTTCCTTTATTTTTAGCTCACAAGCTTCGTCTCCGCACCACATTGCTTTGACAAAACCGCCCTTTTCAGCAATAATCTCTTTGAACTCGTCATATGTTTTTGCAGACGAAGTTTTGCTTTCCCTGTTTTCCAAAGCAGCATCATACATTTGCTTCTGAATTTTATCAAGGAGATTTTGAAGCTCCTCTTCAATATTATCAAGAGAAACAAATGATTTCTCACGGTTAACCCTGTTTACAAGCACAACCTGATTTTTCTCAATATCCTTAGGTCCCATCTCGATTCTGACAGGAACGCCTCTCATTTCATATTCGCTGAACTTCCAGCCCGGAGACTTATCGCTGTCGTCGAGCTTAACTCTGAAGTTCTTTTCAAGACGCTCTTTAAGCTCATTTGTCTTTTCAAGAACTCCCTCCTTATGCATAGCAACAGGAATAATAACTGCCTGAACCGGAGCGATTTTCGGCGGGAGCTTAAGACCTGCATCATCTCCGTGTACCATAATAATGGCGCCGATAATACGAGTAGAAACACCCCACGAGGTTTGATGTACATATTGCTGCTCGTTATTCTCATCAAGATACTGAATACCGAACGCGCGGGCAAAGCCGTCGCCGAAGTTATGGCTCGTTCCTGACTGGAGCGCCTTACCGTCGTGCATCATACTCTCGATTGTAAATGTCTCGGTTGCGCCGGCAAACTTTTCTCTGTCGGTCTTCTGACCCTTTATAACGGGTATTGCAAGGTCTTTTTCGCAAACATCGGCATAGAGATTGAGCATCATTCTTGTGCGTTCCTCCGCCTCCGTCTGTGTTGCGTGAGCCGTATGACCCTCCTGCCATAAAAACTCAGTGCTTCTCAAAAACGGACGTGTTGTTTTTTCCCATCTTACAACACTGCACCATTGATTATACAGCTTAGGCAAATCGCGGTATGAGCGTATAACATTTGAATAATGGTCACAGAACAATGTCTCAGACGTCGGTCTGACACAAAGGCGTTCGGGAAGTTTCTCGTTGCCGCCATGCGTAACCCATGCAACCTCAGGCGCAAAGCCTTCAACATGATCCTTTTCCTTCTGAAGCAGACTTTCCGGAATAAACATAGGCATTGAAACATTTTGTACGCCTGTTTCCTTAAAGCGCTTATCCATTATCCTCTGAATATTTTCCCAAATAGCATAACCGTACGGCTGAATGACCATACAGCCGCGAACTCCCGAATAGCTGCAAAGCTCCGCCTTTTTGATTATATCGGTATACCACTGAGCAAAATCCTCGCTCATGGGAGTTATCTCTTCAACCAGCTTCTTATCCTTTGCCAAAATTACCAACCCTTCCAACTTTTATTAAAATTATCTAAATGTTTATTGCATTTAAATAACAATTTGACATTATTTCATAGTCTATTTAAGTATAAATGAAAATCTTAGCTGTGTCAAGTCTGTTGGAATGATTTAATATTACAATCGTGTTACCTTAAATTCACATAAACAAATACTGTACATATAATAAACTGAGGTGAGAATATGTGCGGAATAACAGGCTTTATAAATTATAATCATAAGATTGACAATAATGCCAGAAATGTTTTATACAAAATGAGGGACTCGCTGGAAAGACGAGGCCCCGATGATAAGGGCGAATTTTTCTCCGACTTTGCGGCACTCGGTCACAGACGTCTCTCCGTCGTGGACATAGAACACGGACATCAGCCGATGATAAAAGAAGTAATGGGCAATACATATGTACTGTGCTACAACGGCGAGTTATATAACACCGACGAGCTGCGCACGGAGCTCTTAAAGTCCGGATATGAATTCACCGGACATTCGGACACGGAAGTCCTGCTGAGTTCATACATCGAATGGGGCAGCGAATGTGTAAAAAAGCTTAACGGAATTTTTGCGTTTGCAATATTTGACGAAAACAACAACCGTCTGTTTTTTGCACGCGACGGCGGCGGCGTAAAACCATTTTTCTACTGTGCAAAGGAAACAGGTTCGGAAAGAAACTGTGAATTCATTTTCGGCTCCGAGATAAAAGCTCTGCTCAACCATCCGTCTGTATCCACAGACGTAAACCGCTCAGGCATAGCCGAGATATTTTTAATCGGCCCCGGCAAAACACCAGGAATAACGCCGTTTAAAGATATTAAGGAATTAAAGCCGGGTTGGTGCGGCACATTTGACCGTGAAAACGGCTTAAAGCTGTGGCAGTACTGGAGCCTTAAGGCACACGAACATACCGACAATATGTCGGACACAATATACACGGTTAAATCACTTATATGTGACGCAATCAAACGTCAGCTTGTATCCGATGTTCCTCTCTGCACTTTTTTGTCCGGCGGACTGGACTCAAGCATAATTTCTGCTGTTGCCGCCGAAGAATTCAAAAAGACCGGCAGGGGAACACTCGACACATTCTCAGTGGATTATGAGGACAACGAAAAATATTTCCAAAAGACGTTCTATCAGCCAAACAGCGACGACCACTATATCAATCTCATGTCCGAGAGCATAGGTTCACGCCATCACACTGTGGTACTCGACAATAATACTGTCGGAGACGCGCTTTATGACTCGGTTCTTGCCCGCGACCTTCCCGGGCTTGTTGATATTGAGTCATCCTTGCTTTTATTCTGCCATGAGGTCAAAAAGACGCATACGGTCGTGCTTTCGGGCGAATGTGCCGATGAAATATTCGGCGGGTATCCGTGGTATACAAACAAAGAAATGCTGGCACAGGCGGACTTTCCGTGGAGCGGAAACACTGATATTAAAGCGAGCCTTATAAGAGACGAATACCTGGACTTTGACCCGGAGGAATATGTATATACAAGATATATCGAAACCGTGAACTCAGCGCCAAAAACCGGTACGGAGACGCCGGAGGACGCACGAATTAAAGAAATATCTATGCTCAACTTCAGCTGGTTTATGCAGACACTGCTTAGCCGAAAAGACTTTTCTTCAATGTATAACGGACTTGAGGTTCGTGTTCCGTTCTGCGACCTGCGTATCTGGGAATACGCATATAACATTCCGTGGGTCATGAAGGGTTATGCCGGCCGCGAAAAAGGTTTGCTGAGAAAGGCTTTCAGCGATATTTTGCCGCATGAAATTGTATACAGAAAAAAGAGTCCGTACCCCAAAAGTCACAATCCGATTTATACCAAAAATGTTGAGGATAAAGTCAAAGAAATACTTAAAAATCCCAACTCTCCAATACTTGAAATCGTGAAAAAAGATAAGCTCAGCGAGCTCCTTGAAACGAAAGCCGGAATGTTTTCAAAACCGTGGTACGGTCAGCTCATGAATTATCCGCAGATTCTGGCTTATATGTATATGATTGATACATGGCTTAAGGCATATAATTTGAATATCGTTGACTGATGAACCGGTTATTATAAACAACACAAAAGAGGTGCATTCCGCACCTCTTAATTTTTATCATATTTAATAATTACGCCGCTTCACGGCTTGTGACCTCATCAAGGGTTTTAACAACACTGTGCTTAATGGGCTTCCATTCAACCTTCTTGAACAAAGCGACAATTGCAATAATTGCATATGTAAACTCAAATACCGGGAAGGTGAACAAGTACAGCACCTTCTTATATCCGGCACAATGTATCTGATTCCACTCGGTAATCAGAGTCAATACACCGAAGATAAAGAACAATCCATAGAAGTTTGCAATAGTCTGCACAAGTGTATGAACCAAAGCCATTGTCTCAGGCGCATCACACGCAACAGCAAAAGGAATTGTCACAGCATTGAGCAATACGCTTATAAGTGTAAGAAGCATTGCCGGGCATACAGTCATCAGCATATCAAAGCATGAAAAACTTCCCTTAAGAGCGCCCTTAAGCAACCCCCAGCCATAGTTCTTAAACACCTGATAAAAACCCTTTGCCCAGCGCATACGCTGTGTATACGACTGACCAAACTTTGTAGGCTGTTCGTCATACAAAACCGCCTTTGAAGCATATCCGATCTTAACACCATGGATAACGCTGTCACACGTGAACTCAATATCCTCAGTAAGAAGATGATGAATCCAGCCGCCATTCTTGTTAATGACATCCGCACTGACCAGGAATCCCGTACCTGAAATAGCACAGCTTGTTCCCAGCTGCATTCTTGCGTTGTTGAGGTACTTGGCTTCTCTTAAGAACCACAGCGAATAAGCCGATGAAATCCAGTTGCTGTCAAAGTTCTTTGAGTTACGGTAACTCGTCAGAACATCATAACCGTTATCAAAGACCTTGTTCATCTCACTGACATAATTCACATCAAGAATATTGTCAGCGTCAAAAATCATATATCCCTCATAACCGGCATCCTTATGATCCTTAGCAATTATATCAAACAGCCAGTCGAGAGCATAGCCCTTTCCGACCTGCTTTTTGTTAAATCTCTCATAAACAATCGCACCGGCTTCTCTTGCAACCTGCGCGGTATCGTCCGTACAGTTATCGGCAATAACAAAAACATCCAGTTTGTCCTTTGGATAATTTTGCTGTTTAATACTCTTTATCAACTGCCCGATAACATCACGCTCGTTACGTGCAGAAATAACAGCGGCAAACTTATGCTGCTTTACTGCCTTAAACGATTGCTCTCCCTTCAGCAATCCGACAAACAAGTAAAAAAACTGGTAAGCATAACACAGTGTAAACAAAACTGAAATAACTGCATTAATAATAATTATAGCTTTCATACCGATCCCTTCCGGAAGTATTAAGTATAAAATAATATACTTAAAGCTCCAATCTTTTTTATAATTTTACGGTTTTTGATTTATGGGATAACCCCATTGCCACACTAACCACATATATTTATATTCTCAAAATATATACAAATTATAAATAAAATATAAACTTTTTATAAACAAAGTGTTATTTTACCATTTCACTTTATATACTTAAAAATCCGACAGATTTTTGTATAATTTTAACAATGCTATCCAACCACTTTTGTATACAATTCACTAACATCAAGCTTTTGGCTTAAGTATATCTCATCTGCAAGAATTGCTTGACCGATTAACATACCGTACCCGTTCATAATTTTATGCCCGTGTTCCTCAGCATATTCCAAGAACTTTGTTTTTTCCGGGCTGTAAATCAAGTCGGCAACAAAAGCGTCATTGCTCAGACAATCTATAAAGCTCAAATCCTCATAATCTGAATCTACTCCCGTCATTCCGAGAGGAGTTGCATTCAGGAGCATGTCACAGCTTCCGGCGCAGGATTTCAGTGTATCAATCTCAAAACCGCCGAAGCTTACTTCTGCCATAATATCAAATTCATCTCTTATGCTATCTATGCGGCTGCAAATATTTTCTGCTTTTTCCGGAGTGCGGTTAAGTATAACAATTCTTTTTGCGCCCATTACGGCAAACTTAACTGCAATAGTTGATGAAACTCCGCCTGCTCCGAGAATAACGATATTCTTATCTTTTACGTCAAAGCCGTTCATCGACAGTGAAAGCACAAGTCCACCGGCGTCGGTATTGTAACCGTACAGCTCGCCGTCATTGATTTTAACGGTATTTACCGCTCCGAAAAGCTTTGCATCTTCATCAATTTCTTTAAGAAACGGTATTATATCTACCTTATGAGGCATTGTCAGATTAAATCCTGTCACTCCGCCTGCTACCGCGCTTTTTATATATTCTTCAAGCCCGCCTTTTTTAACCTGAACCTTGTCATACTCGTATTTGGCTCCAAGTTCGTCCAGAACCTTTCCATGGACAATCGGCGACTTACTGTGCATAACCGGATCTCCGATTACGTTAAGTCTAATCATCCTGTTCACCCTTTTTCTCATTCAGTTCTTCAAGTAAATAATCTATAGCAAGCAGATATCCTCTGAAGCCAAGACCGCAAATCTGACCTATACAAGCCGGAGCAGTAACCGACCTTCTTCTGAACTCATCACGCTTATGTATATTACTGATATGCACTTCAACGGCAGGCATATTGACCGCCTTTAAGGCGTCAAATATTGCATAGCTGTAATGAGTATATGCGCCGGGATTAATAACTATACCGTCACAGCTTGTCATTGCGTGATGGATAAAGTCAATTATTTCACCCTCGCCGTTGCTCTGTACAACAATAGCCTCTGCGCCGAGGTTTGCGGCATAGTCCTCAATATATTTTTCAAGATCCTGATAGCTTTGCTCTCCGTATACGCCCGGTTCTCTTACGCCGAGCATATTAATATTAGGACCGTTTATTACCATTATTGTCATATATTTTTCCTCTTTTCTTTTTGATCTAAATTTATTCTGCAAATTCTTTGAGTAATGTCTTCTAAACCGGCATTGTTTTCAATTATTTCATCAGCGGCGCTTCTGTACAGCTCATATCTTTCAGAATACAGATTTTTAAGTCTGTCCGCACCTTCTTTAAGCAGAGGTCTTTCGGAAGTATCAATATCTCCGATAATTAAATCAAGAGGTCTGTCAATAAACACGATATGACCTCCGGCTTTTTTAGCAAGCTCAATATTACGGCTGAATTTGACAATACCGCCGCCTGTTGAGATAACCGTATCGTCATTAAGCAGCGCCTTTTCGAGAACTTCTGTCTCAAGTTTGCGAAAGACTTCCTCACCGCTGTCCGCAAAGATACTGTTTATTGATTTGCCCGAACTCTTGACTATTTCTTCATCAAGGTCAATGAACTTGAGGTTCATATCCTCCGCCGCCATTTTTCCTATTGTCGTTTTACCGCAGCCGGGCATTCCTATTAAAATAATTTTCATAAAGCACTTCCTCTTTTATGCCTTGAGTTTGTAATTGCCCAGAAGCTTGAATTCGCCGGTACCCTCTATCACATTATTTGTTATGCGTCTAACGTTTTCATCAAGGAGATTTCCGGTATAATCCACAAAGAACATATACTCAAAATTCTTGTCGTCAAGCGGACGCGATTCGAGCTTGAGCAAATTTAAATCGCCATGAGCAAAGCAGGCGAGTACTCTGTAAAGCTCTCCGCTCTCATGAGGCAGTGTAAACGCCGCGCTTATTTTATTGCAGCTTTCATCAACCTCGGCATGAGTTGATACTACTATAAATCTCGTGGTGTTCTTATCACTGCTGTTTATATTCTCAGCTAAGATTTCAAGCCCGTAAATCCCTGCATTGCGTCTGCCGGCAATCGCAGCCTGGGTTTTATCGCCGTCGTCGGCAACTTTCTTTGCGCTCTGAGCCGTACTGTAATATTCCTCGCAAGTTATATTCTGACTATTCCGTTCATTGAGCGACTTTATAAACTCACGGCTCTGGAGTATGCCTTGTTCATGAGAATATATGTGCTTGATATCGCTGATTTCTGCGCCTTTAACTCCCATGAGGCAGTGCCTGATAGGTATATCTATCTCGCCGATTATGTAATAATTATACTTCTCAAGCAAATCCATAACATCGACAATTGTTCCGGTGTTAGAATTTTCAATAGGAAGAACGGCATAATCAGCCGAGCCGTCCTTTAACGCAATAAAGGCGTCCTCAAAAATCTTTGCATTAAACCGTCTGCGGTTTTCGCCGAAGTATTCTATCGCCGCTTCTTCGCTGTATGAACCGTCTGTGCCATAAAATACAACTGTCGGATCCTCAACCGGAGGCTTCGGCTTAAGCAAATCCTCTATACGTGCTTTGCCCTTATCACGGCTGAGTTCTCGCGACTGCCGGTCACGGCTGATTGACATAATAGCGGTAAACAGCTCGTATACTTCGTTTTCACGGCTCTTGTCCTCAAGCATATCAATTTTTGACTTAAGCACCTGTTTTTCACGCTCAGCGTCGAGTACAGGCTTTCCGACACTTCTCTTGTAGTCCGCAACCGCACTGCAAATATTCATACGCTCAAGAAACAACGGCAAAATCTGCTTGTCTATTTCGTCGATTTTATTTCTCAACTCGCTTAACTCATTCTCATTATTCGTATTAATTTTATTTGTATTGTCCATTTATTTGCACCGTCAACTTTCAAATATGATATAACCTTAATCAAGTAAAACATCAAGAATAGCAACCGCAGCCGCATTTTCAACTACAACTGCTCCCCTATGAACAATGCACGGGTCATGTCTGCCATGTATTTCAATTTCCGCATTTTCCATTTTGGAAATATCGACTGTTCTCTGTACCTGAGAGATTGAAGGGGTCGGCTTCATTACAACATCAAACACTATAGGCATACCGTTGCTTATACCGCCGTTTATTCCGGCATTGTTGTTTGAATAGGTCTTTATAACGCCGTTTTCAATATAGAATTCATCGTTTGCGGATTTACCGTCCATATCGGCAAATCCAAATCCCGCGCCAAACTCAATACCCTTGACAGCAGGAACAGAAAACATCATTGAAGAAATTCTGCTTTCGATTGAGCCGAAAAACGGCGAACCCTTTCCGACAGGCATACCCACAACCGCACATTCGACAATTCCGCCGACAGAATTACAATTATTCTTTGCGTTAAGTATGGCGGTCTTCATTAACTCCGCCTTGCTCTCGCTGCATACCGGGAAGTCCTTTTTTGACAGCTCTTCAAGCAGCTTTGCGTCTATGTTAACACTGTCAAACTTTTCATCGCATATATCAGAAATTTTAATTATATGAGAACCAACAGTTATGCCGTGAGTTTTTAAAATCTGTTTGGCAACAGCTCCCGCAAAAACCAGCGGAGCAGTAATCCTGCCCGAAAAATGACCGCCGCCTCTGTAATCGTGACTGTCGCCGTATTTTTGAAATCCGGTATAATCCGCATGACCGGGTCTTAATAAGTCTCTTTCATAGTGCTTTGAAATTGTATTGGTATTGCGTATCATACCGCACAAAGGTGTTCCGGTCGTGACGCCGCCGACAAATCCCGAAAGGATCTCAACGCTGTCCTTTTCACGTCTTGACGTAGAAACAGAGTTTCTTCCCGGTGCACGGCGTTCCATCTCACGTTCTATCAAATCAAGGTCAAGCTTTGTTCCGGACGGAAGTCCGTCGATTACGATACCTATTCCGTTTCCGTGCGACTCGCCGAATATACTGAGTTTTATATTTGTTCCCCAAATGTTCATACTTGTTTACACAGCCTTTCTTAATTATACCTACGCTACACGCTTCTGAGCCTGTCATATACCTCAAAAAAGTCGGGATATGACTTCTTAACAGCCTCTTCCGCTCCGGTAATCTCTACGCTGCCCTCGGTTCTGCACGCCGCAACGGCAAGCGCCATAGCGATTCTGTGGTCGTTCCATGCCGAACACACATTGCTTTCAAGAAGATCCTGGCCGTAAATCGTAAGGCTGTCTCTGCCTTCTCTGATATCAACGCCCAGTCTTGCAAGCTCGCTCGCTGTTGACTTCAGTCTGTCACTTTCCTTGTGACGGAGTCTGCCAGCGTTTATTATCCTGCTCTCTCCGCTGCAAAATGAACAGAGAACAGACACTATAGGAACCAGATCCGGGATATTTTTGGCGTCAACGGTTATTCCGTGCATAACCGCAGTACGCTTTGCCATTATACCGCCGTTTGGTCCTGTGACAATTCTTGCACCCGTTTGCTTGATAATGTCGATTATCGCTCTGTCACCCTGAAGACTGTCGGGGTTTAAGTTAAGGCACTCAACATCGCAGCCGATTGCGTCGGCAACCAAAAAGAATGCCGCCTGAGAATAGTCCGCCTCAATCTTAAATTCCGAGCAGCCCTTATACTTCTGTCCGCCCTTAATTCTGAAAAGCTTATACTTATAGTTTTCGACTTCTATTCCGAATTTTGATAAAATATCAATCGTCAAATCAACATAGCCTCTTGATTCAAGCTCACCGGAAATCAATATTTCGCTGTCACCGTCGATAAGCGGCAGAGCAAACAGCAGCCCCGAAATAAACTGAGAGCTGACATTTCCGGCAAGTCCATAGCTTCCGCTCTTTAAAGCGCCGTCCAGAATAATATAGTCATTACCTGTCTCAAAATGTATTCCCTTATCTCTGAATATATTAAAATAAGGCGTCTGAGGACGTTTCATAAGTCTGCCGTGACCCACAAACTTTACAGGCACGCCTCTGCCAAGTGCAAGAGGCATAAGAAAGCGAAGCGTTGAGCCGCTCTCGCCGCAGTCTAAGGTAATCATGTCTTTGACCCTGTAGGTCTTTTTTTCGGATATATGTACCGTCATATTTTTTGAATTCACACGGCACTTAGCTCCAAGCTTGCGCATACACTCCACAGTTGCCGTAATATCATTTGACATGCTTACGTTTTCAATCACACAGTCATCGCCTGAAAGCGCTGCTGCAATAATTGCCCTGTGCGCAACACTTTTTGACGGTGGAACCGCCACAATCCCCTTTAACATTTTTGATTCAATTCTTTTGATGTCTTCCAATTTTCTGCCTCCGTAAACGACTATATTATTTAAATCATCCTAAAAACTCGCTCTTTTCGATTTTCTTGATTAGAACATCACCAATCTTATTTAAAAGAATAAGATTAATCATGCTGCCCTCGCCCTTTTTATCAACGGCAACGGCCTCCGCAAGTTCTTCTTTGCTTATTTTGACCTCAAGCGGAAGGTTATAGCTTTTGACAATCCTGCGCATACGCTCGGTTGTTCCCGGCTCGGTCAAACCGATTCTTTCGCCGTACTCACACGCCATAATCATACCTACGGCAACACCCTCGCCGTGCGTATAAGTCTCGTAATGATACTGCTTTTCAATTGCATGACCGAAGGTGTGACCAAAGTTCAAAATCATACGCCCTCCGGTATCAAACTCATCGTCTTCAACCACTTGTCTTTTTATATCACAACAATTATATATTATTCCATCAATATTTGCAAACAATTCTTTTGTATCCTTAATAGTTTCAAGCAATTCAAACAGGTTTTTATCTTTTATTGCACCGTATTTAATCACTTCTGCCATGCCGTCCGACAAAACTCTCGGCTCCAGGGTCTTCAGACAATCTGTATCAATAATAACCGCCTTGGGTTGATTAAATGCTCCGACGAGATTTTTGCCCCTTGGCAGATCAATCGCAACCTTGCCGCCTACGCTCGAATCAACCTGAGCCAAAAGTGTAGTAGGTATCTGAACATACGGTATTCCTCTGAGCAGACTTGCCGCCGCATAGCCGGTCAAATCACCGACAACACCTCCGCCGAGCGCGACAATTAAATCGGTTCTTGTAAGCTTGAATTCAAGCATTTCATCATACAGCTTCATAAGCATTTCAGCCGACTTGCTCTTTTCGCCAGCAGGAACAGTAATAAGCACTGTTTCAAAACCGTTCTCATTCATGCTGTTTATTACCTTTTCCGCATACAGCGGTCCGACATTGCTGTCGGTTACGACAGCCGCCTTTTTTGCAGCTGAAATTTTTCTTATTTCTTCGCCGCTTTTCTCAAGCAAGCCTGCCGCTATGGTTATTTCGTATTCCCTGCCGGGAATATTGACCTTTAAAACTCTCATATTATATTTCCCTTTCAGATTTATTTCACTTTCGCAAAGTTTGCTCTTCCCGTTTATTCAGGTTCCTTTTCCTGCATGGCAATTTTATTTTCACACACCGTTTTAAGAAGCTCTTTCACTTTATCCTTATCGCCGCTTGCAACAGCGTCTTTTATTATCTGCACGTTTTCTATAAGCCTGTCCGCCTCACGAATAACATTTTCCCGGTTTGACAGAAACAATTCGCTCCAAAGCTCAGGATTTATCCTCGCTACCCTTGTACAGTCTCTGAACGCCCCCGCCGTATATGCGCGATTCATTTCCTGCGGGTATGTGAGACAAAGCGCAGATGCCGAGATATGCATTAAGTCACTTGTATATGCAATCACTCTGTCATGTTCTTCAGGACTTGCCGTAGTTATACGGGTTGAGCCAATATAGCGGGCGATTTCTTTAATAAGCTCAACACTCTCCGGCTTTGAACTTTCAAGCGGAGTAATAATATAACCGCTCATCCAGAACAGCTCTGAGGAGGCGTTTTTGAAGCCTTCCACCTCTTTGCCCGCCATGGGATGACCGCCGACATAATCCACACCATTGGGCAGGACGCGTTTTATATCCTCTACGACGCTTGACTTAACGCCGCAAACATCGGAAATTACAGCGCCGTTTTTAAATCTTGTACGGTTGTCATCAATAAGCTTGCCTATTATCTTCGGATATGTACAAAAAAATACCACATCAGAGCTTTCAATAGCGTCACCGGCGTCTTCAAAAACCGCGCTGACCGCTTTGTTTTTAATTGCAAGCTCTCTTGTTTCGATATCCGTATCACAGCCCACTATCTCTGCGTTTTTGTATCCCTTGAGAGCATATGCAAGAGAACCGCCTATCAAACCAAGTCCTATAACTGCAATTCTAAAATCACTTTCCATAATGCATCTCCCGCTAAAGCTAAACTTTAATCAATATTTTTATCTACATGCTTGCCTATAGCCTTCAGCTTTTTCATTAATGCTTCAAACTGCGGCTCATTCAGAGACTGAGCGCCGTCGCACAAAGCCTTTTCCGGGCAGTTATGCACTTCGATAATCAAACCGTCTGCTCCGACCGCCATTGCCGCAAGCGAAAGCGGTTCAACCATCCAGCTCATGCCGGCAGAATGAGACGGATCAACGATTACCGGAAGATGGCTGAGCTTTTTAACCGCCGGTATAGCGCTCAAATCAAGCGTATTCCTCGTATATGTTTCAAATGTTCTGATACCTCTTTCACAGAGAATAACGTTCGGATTGCCCGACGCCAGAATGTATTCGGCAGACATAAGCCATTCTTCGATAGTTGAAGAAAGACCTCTCTTTAAGAGTATAGGCTTTCCGGTTTTTCCGAGCTCCTTGAGCAGATCAAAATTCTGCATATTTCTTGCTCCAACCTGTATCACATCGACCTGCTCGTCAAATGTTTCAACCATCTTAGGCGACATAATTTCGGTAACTATAGGCAGACCTGTCTTTTCTCTCGCCTCTTGCAGAAGTCTGAGCCCCTCAAGCTCAAGTCCCTGAAACGAGTAAGGCGAAGTTCTGGGCTTGAATGCGCCGCCGCGCAACAGCTTTGCTCCGCTGCTTTTCACACTCTGCGCAACATCAATGATTTGTTCTTCGGATTCAACGCTGCACGGACCGGCAATAACGGTAAAGCCGCCCTCCTTGCCAATCTCAGCTTCTCCAACTTTAACAACGGTAGGCTCAGGATGAAACTTTCTGCTCGCCTTTTTAAAAGGCTCGGCAATACGCATCACTCTGTCAACATGGACATTGAGCATAAGTGTATCGGGGTCGATTCTTGACGTGTCTCCCAAAAGTCCGAGAACCGTACAGTCAACACCCTTGTTTATCATTACGTCAACGCCCAAGTCCTTGATGTAAGAAATCATCTTATTGGTATCTTCTTCACTTGTTTTCGGTTTTAAAATAACAACCATTTTATTCTTCCTCCTGAATTTTAAATAAGTAAAATTAAAAAGGACGAGCCTAAAGCCCGTCCTTGAATAGTTTTCAAAGTTTACGCGTTTATTTCCCTAAACACACACGGGCTTTAAATATTTGCTGCACCAAAAGTAACCAAAGCTAAAATACAAGCTCTGGCTAAAGTAGAAAAAATATTCTGTTGTGGCAGTAATAATTCTACGCAGCAAATCAATCATTTTAAATTCCTCAAAATTTCTAAAATTAGAAGATAAATAACTCACAAAAAACTTAGGTCTTATCTGAGCTGCTCATTATTATACCGCAGGTCAGATCAAAAATCAAGTACTTTTTTGAAAAAGTCATATTTTTTTAGTTACATGTCTCGTAACATGACAGTTTATATTCACGGCGCACGGCATTCCGGCGATGTGCGTCGGGAATGTTTCGACATTTACTCCGAGTGCGGTAGTAATTCCGCCGAAGCCCTGAGGTCCTATATTGAGTCCGTTTATTTTTTTAAGCAAAATACCCTCAAGCTCTGCGTAATACGGGTCGGGATTATCGCTGTCAACGTCACGGAGCAAGGCGGACTTTGCAAGATATGCAGCCTTTTCAAATGTTCCGCCTATTCCTACGCCCACAACCAGCGGCGGACATGGGTTTCCTCCCGCATTTTTCACGGTATTCACAACAAAGTCGATTATTCCTTCAATCCCCTCCGAGGGCTTGAGCATCTTTACCGCGCTCATGTTCTCGCTGCCGAAGCCTTTAGGTGCGACAGTAATCTCAACTTCGTCGCCGTCAACGATTTCTGTATGAATAATTGCCGGAGTATTGTCGCCGGTATTTCCTCTCCTGACCGGGTCTGCAACAACGGACTTCCTGAGATAGCCCTTTTCATAGCCTCTGCGGACACCTTCATTTACGGCGTCGTTTAACGAGCCTCCGACAAAGTGAACGTCCTGACCGACTTTCAAAAACACAACCGCCATACCGGTATCCTGGCAAATTGGGACGTATTCATCACGTGCAATCTGCGCATTTTTCAATATATTTCCAAGTACATCTTTCCCAATCTCGCTGGTTTCGGACTCATAACCGTTTTTAAGCGCGTCCTCAACATCAGAATTCAGCACGCAGTTTGCCTCAATACACATTTCTTCAAGAGTATCAATAATACTGTTTACGTTAATTTCTCTCATCCTATTACCAAACCTTTCGAATTTATTGCCAAACCTTTTAAGCTAAGCCGCTCAATCGACAAATATCAGTTGCCCCTGTTATGGAACACCCACGTATTGAACCACTTAAGCCATGTATTTGAATACTCCTTTGTGATTGTCATACCTGACAAAACCGGGTAGAATGCAACGAACAGCAAGCCGCAAAGCACTACAAACGCGTTTGATATATGCTTGAACCATCCAAAACGCTCTTCCAAATCCTTTAATGTGTACACAATCATCATGATAAGGAACGGCAGGCTTGCGAAGAAGTGATATATAAATACGCATCTCTTTACAAATACCCACGGCAAAATCTGAGCCATAAGTCCGACAACAAGGAACAATACCTTTTTATCACGCTTGATAATTCCGACAACCACTGTATATAAGAACGCAGCAATGCTTGACCAGAATACCAACGGGTTACCGAATATCGAAATACATCCTATATTCTTCTCCCCAACAGTTTCAACAGGCGCAGCATAAGCCCAAAGCGGTCTGTAGTCAATCGGCCACTGGTACCATTCTGACGAATACGGATGCGTAGCCTGAAGTCCGCTGTGATAGTTAAACATATACTTCTGATTATCCAGCATACACTTGAATACATTCGGATACCCGTCAACCATTGAAATAGGCAGATATGACAAGGTATAAATCGCACCCGGAATAACCACAAACAGCACTATACAACAGCCGCAGGTCTTAATCAAAAAGCTCCAGAAGGCATTTTTCATCTTTTGAGGCAGATAAATATACACGCCTATCATTATCAGCAGAAGCTCAACGGCAAGTCCTGCTCCCGCATAAATCGAAATCCACTTTGACGCCGCTCCAAAGCCAAACATAAGCCCCGAAAGTCCAAGAGTCTTCATCAGCTTCCAAAAAGTCTTTTTATCACTGAGGTCCGACGGATTATTCTTCGCAATATCAAGCACACGCTTGCCGAACAGGAACATGAACAGATACATAGCGATAATAAATGTCACCGGATATGAGTCGATAGTTCCGAGCCTTGTAAGCGAAAAGTGCATAAAGTCAAACGCAAATATTAAGGTTCCGAGAACCGAATACCTTGTGCGTTCAAACAGCTTTTTGAGCATGATATACATCAGCGGCAGCATAAGAATACCGAAGGTTGTACCCATAACCCTCCAACCAAACGGCGTCATGCCGAATATTGCAATTCCGACAGACATAATCAGCTTGCCGAGAGGCGGATGCGTTGTCTCATAATACGGCATCAGGTGCAGATGCTCGTAAGCTGTACGCGGATGATAAATTTCATCGAAATATGTGCTGTTTTGGAACGAGCTTCTGTATACAGCTAAATCCTGCTCATCGGCAATGTTCTCACAATCGCCGGGCCCTGACACGCTTTGAATATTAATCTGAGTTCCGTCTGCACGCCAGAACGCAACCTCAAACATGCGGTAATCGACAGCACTCGAAACACCTTTGATATATCTTGCGGTTACAGGCGCATTTAGTTTGACAACCTCCCACTTGAATACTGAGTTGAGCTGACAGCTTACATTCATATCCTTCCAGTTTGTTCCGTCAGTCGAATATGAAAGCTTCATTGCAGGCTTGTTTCCGACATCGCCTATTCCGAGATAATAGGTCACGGTGTTAATCTGCTCGTTTGAGCCCAAATCAATGCTTACGGTCTCGTTGACCGTACTCGGCTTATAGAATGTCTGCGGATTTTTCAGACTTCCGAGGTTTACATAGGCAACTACAGAATAAACCACTACGATTACCGCAAGTATCAGATAGTCAAGCTTCAGCATCTTCTCTGTCTTTTGACCGAGCTCTATTACACCGGAGGATTTATCTGATTTATTCTTGCTTCCTATTGAGTTTGCCGCATCGCAAATCTTATTTCCCGCTGCGGCAATAAAGCCTAGGTATGCAGTCTTTGCTTTACTAATCCACAAATTAAGCGGCAAATCTTTTTTGTCTTTTTCACTTGTTGTCCTTTCATCACCCGGAACTCCGTCAGGACAGGTCAGCTCAGGATAAAGAACATAGTCGTGAAGAATAACAAACATGCTTATGATAAATGTTATTACTTCAAGCACCGACGCAAAAGCCAGTGAGCTGTATGACGGACCCGATGTATTATACATCAGCATATAGCGGAGTATGCAAAATACGTTTATAAAGTTCACACTGCTGAATGCCGCAAAGGTAAACAGTGTTCTTTTGTTCTTCGAGAGAATATACTCAAAGATAAGGAATATAATCGGCGTGATAAGATAACGTTCGTGCATCTTAAGTCCGAATGTAAACAAAAAGCTGATTATAAAGAACGACGGAATAAATATCTTTCCGCTTGGGCTCTTTATCTTAATAAACAGAACAAGCGCACCGGCAACCGCAATAAACATCATTGCATAGTTGAGTATATTAAGCAAAACCTCCGCCGCGCCTCCGACTTCAAGAGACACCCAGTTCAGCTTAAAAATTGTGTAGAAATTGAAAGCGTTAATCGAAAAATACTTATATGAACCGAGCGTATTCATATACTTTTCAATCAGCCACATGGGATTAAGCGCAGTTATCAGCTTAGTTCCGAAGCCGATTGAGCTGTCCGACCATGCTTCATAATTGAACGGCACAGAAAACAAAAATACCATTACTATTCCGATACCTATCATCTTGAGTATCATCTTCCAGTCCTTTGACGCAACAAACGCAAAGAGGAACACAGGTCCCACCATAAGCGCCTGCGGCTTCATAAGCACAGCAATCACATAGAGCGCACCGGATAATAAATAGTTCTTCTTGTATAGCTGATACATTGCAAGTATAAGAAATACTGCAAGAATCGACTCAACCTGTCCCCACGCCGAGGAATTAATAAACAGAAGCGGATTTATCATTAAGATAATTCCGAGTATAAGCGACTGTTTCTTGCCGATATGCTTTGAACCGATAACAAATACAGATACCATTAGAGCCATATCCGCCAATATTGCAGGCATCTTAAAAATCAGCTGTGTGCCATTGCCCGAAATTCCAAAAATCTTGTTAAACCATGCGAATATTCCGAGAACAGTAACATATCCCGGCGGATAATCGCAGAAATAGCCCGGCGCATAAAAATGACCGGGGCCGTTGTTTAAGACATTTGTTCCCCAAGCAATCCAGCAGGACATGTCTGAGGGATAACCCTTTAAATAATACGCAAGTATAACCCTTACTAAAAACGCAATAACTCCGGTAATAACAAAAGCTCTGACAGTTATATCTTTGCCGGATTTCGCTTTTGATTTTAATCTGTTTTCATTCTTTCTATTCTTTTTTGACCTAGTTTCAGGTTCCGCTTTTACTTCCAAAGCTACAGCGCTTAACTTTTTATCAGCGCCGACAAACTTCTGAAGCGCAAAAAAAGCTAAAATAAACAATGCCGCAATTAAATAAGCTAAATACAACTTCTTCTACCTCGTTTCTATATTCTCTATATTCGTTTTAATTATATCAATTTTTTTCAACAATTACAATACAATAATTTTATTTTGCCATTGCCTCAAGCGCGCTTATTTCGGCTTCGCTCGATATAGTTACAGGATAGCTCAATATTACCAAATCATCAAAATGGACATTATTATAAAAGTCACTTATCTTAAAATCTCTGTATGACTCGCTGTCACCTAAATAGTTATTAAACCGCCTGTAATCCACAACATATACTTCTTTGTAATTGTTAAGCGCCCATACAGCAAAAGCATTGCCGAAAGAATCCTTTACAATACAAATTTTTTTGTCGTTTGGAACATTTGTTTTGTAAACCTCAATCGGATAGTCGCCGTCCATAAAGCTGTCATAATTCCGAAAACTCGGATTAACGGCAGTCATCGGAGCTATATATTCTTTAAAATTCACATCATAATACGATTCTCCCGTATACTCAACCGATGGATAATACATATCAAGTCTGTCAAATGAATCCGCAACATAGTCATATCCCTTTGTTCCCTCGGTGTATTCAAGAAACGATCCCTGAAAATAGCCTATACTCTCTTTCTTAAAGCTCTCAGGCTCCTTTATTTCGTCAAATCCGAAACGCAAAAACTCACGGTAAGCATAATACGCTCCAAGCTGAGTCCAGTGATGATCCGTGTTAAAATAAATATCCTCGTCCGCATGCTCGGCGAGAGTTTTTACAACATTTACACCGCGTACTCCTTTGCCAAATTTTGAATATATGTATTTGAATTTTTCCGTATAATCCGACTTTCGGTCTGCGGCGGCATAAAACTCATACGATGTGGGCACCAGAACCGCATATGTCTGCGAATTAGGAACAGCATTCGCAAAAGAATTAATTATATCCGCATATCTGTCACAGTTCTCTGTGCTTATATCAACTTTTTCAGTGCATATGTACTCCTCACCGTTTCCAAATATATCAAATCCGTTGAAGGTTTCGTTATACTTATAATACCTGTATTCATCGGTTACAGCTGTGTCTTCCATCGTGTTCTTCTTTTGACCGAATTCTATAGCGGCTCTTGAAATCTGCGAATCCCACAACACCCGGCAGTCTAAAAACTCAGCGGTCTCACGCATAGGAATGAATAATTCTGAATCACTGATTACCGGAGCAGCCGGAATTTCTGTCTCATCACTATTATATTTGACTTTATTACTGTCCGCGCTGAACTCCAAAGTATCGCCGCAATAATTTATTATAAGCGAATCAGCGTCATCACTTAATTGATACGACAGATCCTTGCCGAAGTAATCCAGAAACGTCTCGGCATCTGCAAGTATTCTTTTGTTCTGCACCAAGAATGAATCAAACAAGCTGATATTATTATCTCCCATATGTACACATACCGAAGCCTCTTTCGGTATAATATAAATATCGCCCGACAACAGAACTCCCGCAAAATACACTATAAATATAAAACCAAGAGACAGCTTTACTTTTGTTAAACTCTTCAATAACTACTCTCCTCTTTTAAATACCAATTAACATATGGAATAAATTATAACATATCGGAAAATATTATGCAATACGTCGAATATAAAAATTTTTCGTAATATTTTCAGACATTTTGAGAGATTGCACATAGTTTATTTCAAAAATCGCCAAAATTTACGATATGGTTACAGCATATAAAAAATACTTGCATTTTTCCAATAAGTATCTTAAAATATTAAGTTAAGTGATTACTGTTTATTATTGTTGTTTTTCTGATTAAAAACAGCGTAAGAATAAGTTTCAGCACAAACCAAAAAGGAGATATATTTTTATGAAAGTTTTGATGGCGACAATGAAATTGGATATAGGCGGAGCGGAAACTCACATTGTCGAACTTTCCAAAGCGCTCAAACGCCGCGGAATAGACGTATACGTTGCGTCAGCCGGCGGCGCTTATGAAAAAGAACTTACCGAGGCAGGAATTGAACACATCTATGTTCCCATGTCCGGTAAGCATCCGAAAGACGTCCTCACTGCCTACAAAACTTTAAAGAGATTTATAACAGAGAATAATATTGACGTGGTTCACGGTCACGCCAGAATACCATGCTTTATACTTAATCTGATAAGAAAATCAGTCAACTTCAGATTTGTAACGACTGCCCATTGGGTGTTTAGTCTCAAGTTCCCGTATAAGTATATCACAAAATGGGGCGACCGCTCTCTCGCTGTGAGCGATGACATCAAGAAGTACTTAACCGATAACTATGGTATAAAGCCGGGTAACATCCGCACAACTATTAACGGAATAGATACTCAGAAGTTTTCAAAGGACACGGATTATACCGATATAGCTGAGGAATTCGAACTTTCAGATGATAAACGCCGCATAGTATATGTGAGCCGCATGGACGAGGACAGAAGTCTGGTTGCTCATAAGCTCATTGAGATTGCTCCCGAGCTTGACAGGCAAATCGATAATCTTGAAATTCTGATTGTCGGCGGAGGAAATGATTTTTCTAATATGAAACGCGAAGCCGATGCCGTGAATGACAGCCTCAGAAAACCACTGATTAAATACACCGGAAGCCGTACCGATATAAACAAGTTTGTTGCAAGCGGTGAGATCTTCGTCGGCGTAAGTCGCGCCGCTCTTGAAGCCATGGCTGCCGAAAAACCGGCGATTATTGCAGGTAACGAAGGCTATATTGGCATATTTGACAAGGATAAGCTGGATATCTCAATTGATACTAATTTCTGCTGCCGCGGCTGCGAGCAGGTCAGCTGCGATATTTTGACACAGGATATACTTAAGCTCATGAATATGACAAATGAGCAGCAAGATGAGCTTGGCGCTTATTCAAAGAGTATAATCGAAGAATACTATTCAATAGAAACCATGGCTGATGACGCCATGAAGATGTATGTAAGCGTCATAAAGAACGAAGGCATAAACGATGTAACAAACGATGAATTTGAAACTGTAGACAATTATATTACTCCGCTTTATTCAAAGCAGAAATACGACGTCATGATATCGGGCTATTACGGATTTGACAACAGCGGCGATGATTCAATCCTTAAGGCAATTGTCAGCAGCCTTAAGGAGCTTAAACCGGATATAAATATTCTTGCCCTGTCAAACAATCCCGTTCAGACAAAGTCGGTATACGGAGTGGACTCTATACACAGATTTGATTTTATAAAAATATTCAAAAAGCTGAAGTATACATCTCTGCTGATAAGCGGCGGCGGAAGTCTTATACAGGACGTGACGAGCGACAAATCTCTTGCGTATTATCTTTCGATAATCAAGCTCGCTCTGGTTCGCCATACAAAGGTAATGCTTTACTCAAACGGAATCGGTCCGATACAGAACAAGCATAATTTCAGGAAAGTCAAAAGGATACTCGATAAAGTCGATCTGATTACCCTGAGGGAGCAGTCATCTAAGGACGAGCTTGATAAATTAGGCGTGTCCAACCCGAACATTATTGTGACCGCAGACCCTGCCTTTACACTAAAGCCCACCAATGCCGAAACGGTTAACAAGATTCTGAGAAAAATGGGGCTTAGAACAGACGACAAGTATATATGTATATCCGTTCGTCCGTGGAAGAACCTCGGCAAAGAATTTGAAGACGCTGTCGCAAATGCTGCGGACTATGTCAAGAGCAAATACAATCTTGAATGCGTTATTATACCTATGCAGTGTCCGAAAGATACAGAAATATCAAAGCGGATTGCGATAAAGTCAAAATCGGGAGTTGTTGCCCCCGAAAACCTGACGCCGTCGGAAATCTTAGGTCTTACCGAACGGGCGCAGTTTATTATTGGTATGCGTCTGCATACACTGATTTATGCGGCAGCAACACATACTCCGATAATTGGACTGATATACGACCCTAAAATAACGGCAGTAATGAGTGAGCTTAAACAAAAATACACTCTTCCGGTTGAAAGCCTCAATCCGCTGATGCTGAGGCGCTATATAGATGAAATTATAGCAAACCGAAATGAAATAGTATCTTCTCTCACACTATCATCAGGCAAAGCAATTGAGCAAGCTAAATATACCGCTCAGCTTGCCATTGATAATCTGAATTGAATAAGCTGAGCACTTTTATATGTAAGAAGGGATTTCTATGAACTTATTTATTTTTAATAATTTAAACAAAGACAAGATTATAAAGTCACTGCTGAAATTCAAAAAAAGCGGAGATGTAAAAGAATATTACAAAGCTGCGAGACACCTTATTAAGTTTTCAACTCGAAGACTGACCAATATGGATTTAATAGACGAATATGTGCTTCGCGCAATGTTTGAGCAGGATAATCTGCCCAACCCCGAAAATGTAAGAGATTTTCTGCGCAGCGACATAAAGACCATATACGATGAAATTCTTTGCGTGGATTGGAACAGACTGTTTGCAGAAAAGGGACTTGTTCCTGTATCTTCCGTCGCCTCAAAGCCTATAGATACAGGGCTTCACGGCTATGCACGCTCTATTGAGGGAATTCTGAACTCAACCTCACGCGAGGCTCTGATGGGTTCTTTCTTAGCGCACGCCGAAGTATTCGGCACCGGCAAGTCGTCGGCATACGCAGCTCTGAAATGGGAGAATAAAGGCTTTAAGGGGATTCTTAACATCGATCCGATTACGTTTGACGATTTAACCGGACTTGAATATCAAAAACGTATTATTATCGCAAATACCGAAAGCTTCGTAAACGGCAAACCGGCAAATGATGTTCTGCTCAGCGGAAGCGTCGGTACAGGTAAATCCTCTTGCGTTAAAGCATGTCTTAATATGTTCAAGGACAGAGGTCTCAGGCTGATTGAACTCAAAAAATCCGATTTGGACGACCTGACTTTGGTATTTAATAACATAAGCAACCAAATACTAAAATATATTATTTTTATAGATGATTTATCTTTTGAGCCCGACGATATGAGCTATAAGGCTCTCAAAGTTGCGCTTGACGGTCAGGCAGAATCAAGAGGCAGAAATGTACTGATATATGCGACCTCAAACAGACGTAATCTGATTAAGGAAACCTGGTCTGACCGTGACGGCGGCGATGAGATACACAGAAGCGAAGCCCTTGCAGAAAGGAAATCTTTGGCTTCACGATTTGGTATAAATTTGAGCTTCCTGACTCCAACTCAGAACGAATACCTGACTATTGTCGAAGAAATGCTGAAACGCGAAAACATAGAGATGAACGAAAACATTCGTGCAAAAGCCTTGACTTGGCAGATACAATATAACGGGTTCTCCGGAAGAACGGCAGCGCAGTTTGTGTCAAACTATCTAAGCGAAGAATAGGTTTTGATTGTCATTTTGTTACTTTTGTAAAATTTGCGGAAAATGATTGTAATTTTGTTGATTTTTGGCTTAAAATGTGCGACAATAATACACAGTAATTTGTTATTTTAAAAATTTATTTTATGTAGGTGAAGAAAAATGGAGCATAATAAAGCAAACAATATTGAGTTAAATAATGCACCTTCGTCTGATGACAACGCTGCAGAAAGCAAAAAAGACATCGGCATTAATACAGACATTGATAAGGACGCCGACAAAACAACCGTTTTTTCGGTCTCAGAAATAAAGAATGAGGCTGATTCGTCAAGTGTAGATGAAGATATTAGCGATAACTCATCATCAGATAAAACAATAGATTCAGACAGCAGTAATTCTGATATTGATACTGAAAATAATGATACTAAAATTGAGCCGGAAAAAGATAGTTTTAAAACTTCCGAGAATGATAAAGACGAAAGCGATAAGCAAAAAGCTTCTTCAGCCAAATCAGTCAGGAAGTCAAACAGCAAAGGCGTACGAATTGCCGCAGCGGCAGCCGCAGCCGTTGTTGTTGTGGCAGCTGCCGGATACGGAATTTATGTTAACAGATATGATAATGTAATGCCAAATACATATATAGAAAATATAAACTTAGGCGGCATGACTCAGGAAGAAGCGCTTAATACGCTTTCACAAATATATTCTGAGGATAAGCTTGAGGGCAAAACAATTAACTTCTCCTGTATGGGAGATAAGTCAACCATCGAGGTTAAAAATCTTGCTATGCAGTTTGAGACTGAACAAATGGCAAGCGACGCATATTCATTCGGCAGAGAAAAAGCCGGATTTTGGAACAAGCTTTCAGAGTACACTCAAAGCATATTCAGAAAGCATAAACTCAGGCCATCGCTCTCATATGACGAGCAGGCTCTGACCGGATCGATAAGCGATTTATGTTCGTCCCATGAACGCGAGCCGCTCGGGTATACGTTCCGAATCGATAATGGCAACAGCATTGTTATCGCAAAACCTCAGGACGGCATAAAGGTTAATATTGAAAAAGCGGTTGACATGGTTGAAGACGAGATTTGTACATTTAATTTCGGGGATGTGGACTTTGTGCCGGAAACAACCAAAGCGCCGGAGCTTAATCTTGACGAGTTTTATGAATACATTACGGCCCCTGCCGAGGATGCCTCATATGCTAAAGATGATAATAACAAGGTTTACGTCGTTCCCGACAAGCCTCAGATTGTGGTAAATAAATCGGATATAGAAGCTGCGGTCAAACAGAATCAGGAGGAATACAGTGTTCCCGTACAGGTTGTAAATTCTGCCGTTGACGCTGAGTATCTCCAGAGCATACTGTATGAAGATACACTCGGTTCATACTCGACTAACTACGGCGGAAGCAGCGCAGCGCGCGCAAGTAATATCAGAACTGCCTCAAACACAATCAACGGTATTGAGCTTTTGCCGGGCGAGAAATTCGACTTTAACAAAATTGTCGGTGAAAGAAAAGCTTCAACCGGCTACCAGCAGGCTCCCGTGTATGTTGTAAAGGACGGAAAAACAGTCAGCGAACTAGATTACGGCGGTGGTATATGTCAGGTTTCATCAACAATATACTGCGCCGTGTCAAGAGCGCGTTTGAAAGTTATTGCACGTACGTCACACTCAAAAGACGTGACCTACGTACCCGCAGGAATGGACGCAACGGTTTCCTGGGGCGGCCCCGAATTTATTTTTGAAAACAGCACCGACTATCCAATCAGAATTTTTGTCGATGCCAACGGCGGTATTCTTACTGCGAGAATCGTAGGTTCTCAGGTCACAAAACCCGATGTTAAACTTGACGCCCAAAACGACGGCAGCTCAGTTACCGTCACAAAGACCACTACAAACCCCGACGGTTCGCAAACGTCAGAGATTATAAGCAGCAAGACGCCTCCGACACAGGCTCCGGCTCCGGCGGCAAACAGCAATACAGAGGAGCCGAGTGAAACCCCCTCACAAACTGCGGCGGCTGAGTAAATAACAAAATTAAGAATAAAGACTTCTGCGATAATAATTGCAGAAGTCTTTGCTTTGTAAAACAAATTATAGTTTATATGCGGATTATTGCAAGCAAAGCTTGCAGCCGAACACCGACCATGCAATGGGCGGTAATGCAAACTGCGGTAGGTGAGCTGTGAAACAG
>OIXH01000309.1_pt1 | contig 61571 bp, 46 predicted proteins | sample 1587741 | NCBI WGS metagenome assembly OIXH01 (sample SAMEA3888916, study PRJEB22519) | human gut metagenome | biome: human gut; feature: human-associated habitat; material: faeces | place: Denmark | collected 2011 | reverse complement strand
ACCATAATCTGACGATTTTTTCAACAATTTTTTATGAATTTTTAGAGGTTACCTTAAAAAAATTTTTAAAAAAACTATTGACAAGCTTAATCAAATGTGATATTATACTATCTGTTGACGCGCTGTTAACAAAAATATAACACGCTGGTGTAGCTCAGTTGGTAGAGCAGCTGATTTGTAATCAGCAGGTCGCGGGTTCGAGTCCCATCACCAGCTCCATGAACTTACGTTCCAATTTTCCACTGCTTTTTACAGCAGTGGTTTTTTGTTTATATTTTTAATATCAACAATTCTACGGGGACAAACATGAATACAACCGAGGCTATAAAAATCAGAATTTTGACTTTATGCGGGGAAAGAAATATTTCGCTCAATAAGCTGGCAACCATTTCCGGCTTATCTCCTTCGTCGCTGAAAAGTATCTTATACGGGCGAAGCCTTAATCCAACTATCAAAACAATTAAGATACTGTGCGACGGACTCGACATTACTTTGGGAGAGTTCTTTTCTTCTCCCGAATTTGACAGCCTTGAGCAAGAAATAAAATAAATTATAAAACGCAGGAACGTCAAACCGATCCTGCGTTTTTGCTTAATAATTTTAGCCTAACTTTTTAACCTTATCAAAATATTTTTTTGTTTCCGATGCGATAACGCCGCTTAAGGCAACAATTGCTATCAGGTTCGGCAGTGCCATGAGTCCGTTAAAAATATCAGCGATTGTCCACACAGCCGATACAGTCATATACGGACCTATAAACACTGCGAGAATATATACCCATCTGTATACCTTGACAGCCTTAATATTTCCGCCTGTCAAATATTCAAGACATCTCTCGCTGTAATAATCCCAGCCGAGTATAGTGGTAAACGCAAAGAACACCAGACACATCATAAGCACAAATGCAGGAACTGCCGGCGGAAGGAACGACAATCCGGTCTGAAAAGCATATGTTGTAACGCCCACGCCCTCAAGCGCAAGCTCCGGATTCCATGCTCCTGTAATTACGATACACAATCCGGTCATTGTACAAATAACTATTGTATCAATAAACGTACCGGTCATTGTCACAAAGCCTTGTCTTACCGGTTCCTTTGTCTGGGCTGCCGCAGCGGCAATAGGCGCCGAACCGAGGCCTGCTTCGTTTGAAAAGATACCTCTTGCCACACCCTTTTGCATTGCAACAATCATTGCGCCAAGCATACCGCCCGCAGCTGCTCTCAGACCAAATGCTCCCTTAACAATTTCCATAATAGCCGCAGGGATTGACTTTATATTAACAGCAAGCAGAACTACGCAGAACAGCACATATAAAATCGCCATAAACGGCACAACAACCTGTGATACTGATGAAATTCTCTTTATTCCGCCGATTAAAACCAGACCGACACACAAGGTCAGAACAATACCGGTAATAACTACCGCCCACGAATACTCCATACCGAATATGGATACAGAGCTTGCTGTATTCGGGTCAAAAAAGCCCTTGACTGCTGAAGATATACCGTTCACCTGAGTGAATGTACCTATGCCCAGAAGCCCTACGCCCACGCCGAAGAAAGCAAATATCTTGGCAAGCCATTTCCAGCCCTTTCCCATACCGTTTTCTATATAATAAAACGGACCGCCGAGAACATGTCCGTCAGGGGCAACACGTCTGAACTTGACTGCAAGCAGTCCCTCTGAATACTTGGTTGCCATTCCAAACAAAGCGGCAACTATCATCCAGAACAGCGCACCGGGTCCGCCGGCACAGATTGCAGTTGCAACACCCACAATATTGCCTGTTCCTATTGTCGCCGAAAGAGCGGTGCAAAGTGCCGCAAAGCTCGATACTTCACCGTCACCGGCTTCTTCATTCTGAACCATATATTTGAGAGCCTTTGGCAAGTGCCTGATTTGAAGACCCTTAAGCCTTAAAGTAAGATAAATACCTACCGCCATGATTATGATGACGAGAGGCAAGCCCCAAACAAAATCATCGATCCTGGTCAGGATTGCTCCGATTGTTTCTAACATCTCTCCACAACCTTTCCGCCCGCAGAAATTGATTTGATTTCCGTTTTTGTCTGCGGGCAGACATTACGGCACAAATGAAAATCATGTTGAAAAATATACAACAAAAAAGCCGAAAAAATTCGGCTTCTCTTAAGATATGAATTCATTTTACTTCTGTCCCTTGTGCCTGAGAGATCGGAATGCAGTTTTGCAAACCTTACACCTTCGGCGTTCACGCATAGGTCTGCCAATCAATTTTTAAATTTACCGATTGAGCGGGCAGCCTTAGAAAATGAAACTCTCCAGAGAAAATGCCGTATTAACAAATCAACTTTGTCATTATACCACAGTAAAATATGTAATGCAATAGCGATTTTGCGTAATTTAAAAATATTATGAAATTTTCAAAAAAATCTCTTGATTTTTAAATTGGTTTGTGGTATACTGTAATGCGTGTCGAATAGAATATGCCGGTGTGGTGGAATTGGCAGACGCGCTGGACTCAAAATCCTGTGGTAGTGATACCGTATCGGTTCGACCCCGATCACCGGCACCATCTACTAAATAGCTCGAAACATAAAGTTTTGAGCTATTTTTTATTTTGCCGATTTTTTTGCTTTTTATCTTATACAAAAATCACTCTGTCCGAAAACAGAGTGATTTTGTATGTGATTTGTTAATTTAAATCTATCGGTTTAATGCGGTTAATCGATAATCAGCTGTTTATCGGTTGCTGCTGACAGCGGTGTGGCGCTGACAAGCGATTCCCACGCGAAACATTTCAGCGTGTAGCTGCCGATTTGTATACCGTCAAAGGTTATGTCACTGAACTCGATTTTATTCTCGCCTGATGACAGCAGCTTTGATACGGAGGTTATGCCTACCATAAGGTTATCACTGTCATAGAGTGCAAGTATTATCTCCGCAGGTTTTTCCGAAACAGTACTGCTGTTTATCGTCACTGTCACATCGCCGGACAATACGTTGTCGGAAAGCATCAGTCCGCTGTCGTCCAGCTCCTTAATATTGCACTCAAATCCGCTGCCGACAACCACAGTGACTGTATCTTTGATTTCGCCTTTCCCCGATATAATGCTTATATCTGCCGTTCCCTCTGCAAGCGCCGTAATCACACCGTTTTCATTTACGGCTGCCACATTCGAATTATGGCTAATCCAGCCGAGAGAGCTTGACGCTGCCTTCATCGGGGTTACCGAATATGCCACCATAAATACGTCACCCACTGATTTTGTGACTTTTTTCTCTTCAAGGGAAATAGTTTCAGGTACATCCTCTTCCTCAACAACAATGCTGCACTGCGCGCATATACCGCCGGAAACCGTTGCAGCCGTTATATTGGCTGAGCCTCCTCCTACAGCGCGGATTGTTCCGTTTGTATCTACAGTCGCAACGCTTTCGTCACTGCTGATCCATACAACCGCCTTCTTTGATGTGCCTGCCGGAGTGATCTTTTTAGCAAGTGTCATTGCCGAACCGGGAGACATTGTCAGAGCGTTTCGGCTTAACTTCAAGTCTGTCGGCACTGCCTCGGTATTTTCCGATCCAGCGTCGGTCGTTTTCATGCGTCTTAAAATGTTACTTTCAAGCGACGCATACATTGTGTGCGCCCAGCATGTGCCCCACTCGCCTTGGTTTTTAACCGAGCTTACAAGGCCCATTGTTCTGAGGTCATAGCTTGACGGGAACATTGCGCCGTCCGTAAAGGTGACGCTGTTAGCGCCTGCTTTTGTTATACTCGGCACACTGCCGAATGATTTTTCTCCGCCTGACGAAAGGCTGATTTGAGCGGGCGCTTGTTCTGCGCGTTCAACGTAATCAATATAATCATCGTTTACCGGCAATCCCTTATCCGCAGCCTCTGAAAGCGTATAAACCGTATCATCCTCATATTCTCTGTAAGCATTATCAATTCCTGAGAATAACTGCGCAGACGACAACACAAGACCGTTATCGGTAAATGCCTTGATACAGAAGTTTGCGTTGTTAACATCATACGTGAAGTCACTCCATGATTCGCCGTCCGGGCTGTAATAGCTTTCATCAGCATTGGCTCTTGCATTGCTTGAGTATCCGCTTACCGGATATTCGCAGTATACATACGAAATCTCTCCGGGTACGTCAAACTTAACAACCACGGCAAAACGTGTTCCGGCTTTCAGACTTACCGGCGTTTTCAGATTAACAGTATGATAACCCGAATTCTTTATTACTCCCGTTGCCGCCGGTGTCCACAGCTTTGAAAGCGAATCGCTGTCCTTGTAATCGGTTACAATATATACATCATAAGAAGTATTCTTGTGATATGTATAGAATGATACCGCTTTCAAATCCTCATCCTGCGACAGTGTACTTCCACTTTCAGGGAATACGTTAGCCGCATATGTTGTATCTCCGTAGCCGATATATCCGACCGCACCGAGCGGATCGTACTGATAAATCTTGTTGTAATTGGATTTTTTCTCAAAGCCTGTAACAACTGCATTTGAGTCCATACGTCCCATCTGAGCGTCGTAATACGATATATAGAAATATCCGTTATCTCCAACATATTCGCCCCAGCTGTTTTTGCACAGGAACGCACCGTTTCCGGGCGGCTCTATAACAAAATTCGATTTTGAATAGTTGTCGTCCCAGCCTACAATTGTAACGCAGTGTCCGCCATAGTCCAGTTTGTTCGGACAGTAATAGTTCAGCATAGCAGCATCAAAGTAATTCCAGTCTACGTTAAACAAAGTGTAAACAGCACCATATTCCATAAGAGCTGATTTTATCTCATTGTTATCAAGAGCTCCTTCGCGGGCAGGCAGCCATTCAACGTCCTGAATATGATAATCCGCATCTACCTTTTTGTAGCCTGCCGACGGATTACTGTTGAACTCGGGATAGGGATCGTTTTCCTCTAAAACAGCTCCGTCCCAGCGCGCAAGGTATGCTGTTGCCATCTGATGGTTGCCGCCAAAGTTTGCGGTATCCCAGTCGAAGCCAAGTCCGTCCTTTGCATAGACACTTGTATTGGTCGCCATGTTCCATTCAGAGAAATCATATTCCTTTATTTCCTCTGTCTCCGTTACATCGACTATACATTCCGCAGTCAGTCTGTCTACCTCGGTTGTTGCAGTAATTACAGCCTGACCTTCTTTTACTCCGGTAATTTTGCCTTCACTGTCTACCGTTACAACGCTCTCGTCAGAACTCGACCAGACTATTTTGCGATTTTTGACCGACTCGGGAAGAAGCGTAGCAAGAAGCTGATACACACCGTCTTTTTCTACAGATACATACTCAGGAGTTATCATAAGCGCATTCGGCTTATCCTCCGACAATGTTGAAAAGCTCTTGATATATCCCTTGCCAGTACCTGCCGCATTTTCTGCAAATGCGTAGTAATAATATTCCGTATCGGGTGAAAGATTGGAAAGCGTGCAAGATTTATCATCGCTCGTCAGCACTGTATATTTTGACTCGCTGTTGAGTTTACTCCAATAAACAAATCCCTGTTCAATAACCGCATCGCCGCCGTCACTATCAACCTTAGCGGAAATTGTTGCCGAGGTTGGCGAAGATACGGACGCTGTTCCTGTTTGTATTGAGGGGAGCTTAACATCTCCCTCGGGCAGTTTAACCCACAGACCTACCAAATTTGTGCTTTCAGAAACGGAAACGGGGGTTCCGGGCTTATAACGCTTGCCCGTTTCATCACCGACAGCCCAGCCTCTGAAACGATAGCCCTCTCGCGGCTCGGGTTCTTCGAGCATAATCGTTTTGCTCTCTGTTCCTCCGGCAGCATTACGGTACTGACTGAAGCTGACAGTGCTTATACTCTCGCCTTCGGTTGTTGTTTCGCTGACGGTAATATCTCTTACATAGATTGCATAAAAATCCATATTGTCGAATACGGTTATCTCGCCCGACTGATACTCATTTTCAAGGGCATGCTTATTATCACGCCAGCCGACAGCTGTCCAGCCGTAAAGCGCCGCCGGCGCGGGTGCGGTTATAACCGTTTCACTCTCGCTGTTGAAGAGGGTTCTGCTTACTGTATCCTGCAATGTATTCTCGCCCGAATAGAAGTTTACCGTTATATCTCTCTTATATATCGCATACAGTGTCGTATTCTTAGTCACCGTATATTCAGTGAGGGCTGTCTGTGCATTCTTATCTGTATTCCAGCCGATAAATTCATAGTCCGCCTTTACTGCAACAGGCGTAAGGTCTGCTTTTTCGCCGGCCTCTAATGTATCGTAGGCTTTTGTTGTCCTGCTTCCGCCGTTTGCGGTATAATTATAGGTCACCGAAACACTATTATCGGGAACTTCTATCTCTGACCATGATGCAGATGCAGTTGCATTTTCTGTCAGCGTAATACTCTCTCCGCTTTGGTAGCCTCTTGTCGGATCTGCGTCAACAATCCAGCTCATAAAGCTGTAGCCGTTTCTCTGCGGTGCAGCCGCAAGCGTGAAGGCTGCCGCCTGAACGTTACCCCAGCCGTTCATATACTGCAAGGCAGTGTCGGGACGGATGGTGATATTTCCTCCGTTAACATCATACGAAAGAGTAATAAACCGCTTATATACGGGATAGAAGTATGTGTCCTCACTTATACTTACGGTTCCGCTCTTATATACTGCCGGTGCAGCCTCTGTATCGCTTCTCCAGCCGTCAGTATTCCAGCCGTCCTTTGATACCGGCTCCGGCGCTGCAACTACCGCACTGTCGGTATTGTTATACAGAACTGCATACTCAACACTCTGCACCTTATTCGCTTCCTCCATGAACTGCGCCATAACGGTTTTCTTGTAGATAGCGTACAGCGTCACGTCCTCCGTAACAGTGTACTGCTCCAGTCCCTCTGTAGCGTTTTTATCTGTGTTCCAGCCGACAAATTCATAAGTATCCTTATAAGCTGTGATGGTTAAATCAGCTTTATCGCCTGAATTTACAATACTTGACGCGGACGGTGCGGACACAGAGCTGCCGCCGTAATGTCGTTTCGCCATCCGAGCGGTGTCCAATCCTTATAAGAAGCAACCTCCGGAAGCGGTGCAAACACACCTTCGGTTTCATTATTATAAAGGTCTACGGGTATGGTTGTCTGTATCATTCCGTTTCTTGAATAAAAACGCAGCGATACGGTTTTTTTGAATATGGCGTAAAGCGTGGTATCCTGTGTCACTGCATATTCGCTCAGCGCCTCACGCGCAGCAGAATCCGTATTCCACCCCACAAACTCATAGCCGCTCTTTTTTGCAGTAGGTGTCAGATCTGCAAGCGAGTTGTACTTTACCTTTGACTCCGCCGTACTTGCTGAATCACCGCCATTGGTTTTATAATCATATGTAACCGTGTATTCCGCAAGCGGTGTGTCAGACCATTCGGCAACAAATGTAGTATCCTCATAAGCCTCAACTGTGCCGTTTGCCGGAACAAGCTTTTGATTATTGTCCTGTGAACGCCAGCCGGTGAAATAATAACCTTCTCTTTCAGGTGCAGCCGGTACTGTAACCTTTACAGAGAAGCTTGAATCACAATTCATATGCTGAATATATGTCTGCGTCTGTGAACCCTCTGATGTAGTTGAATCAATACTGTATGTCATGGTTATTACACGGGAATAAACCGCATAATAATCAGTATCTTCGCTTATATCTGCTGTGTCGTTTGCCCTATACTCAACCTCTGATGACTCATTATCTGACGTCCAGCCCTCAAATGTCCATACATCAGTATCATCCTCATCTGGGAAAGTAAGAGTTCCTGTGGTATCGTTGTTGTATATTTTTACAGTTTCACTTTTAACAGTAGTTCTGTCAAGATTGTGAAAGTACGCCACGATATCAGTATCCTTTGAGTATATCGCATACAGCGTTACATCGCCCGTCACCTTATATGATGTCAGACCTTCCTTGGCATTCGGGTCAGTGTTCCAGCCGATAAAGTCATAGCCGTCCTTTACGCCGGCATTATTATTTCCCGGCATAATGTCCGTACCCTCGAGCACGTTTTCCGCAACCGTGCTTTCTCCCTGTATTGTTCCGCCGTTTTCTGACGCGTTATATGTAACGGTATATTCCGACAAATCGACCGTATACGGCGAATATTCCGTACCGTCTGATGAAGTCATATTCAACGCCGTCATATCTATATAACACGCGGGACGCACGCCTATATCGGATTCATTGACAGTTATTGTTGAAATATCTGCTGCATCTGCCTGTAATATAATTCCCATAGCGCATCCCGAGCCGTCCAAAGGAGTACGCAGCCAATACGGATATGCCTCAGCAGCAGAATACAGACCGTCCTCCGGTATCTGCTCCTGTGGATAATACTGGCTGTCCTCCGGTATCTGCTGCTGTGCATAATACGTTGGAGAGGTTAAATATAAATTACCGCCAAGATTATTTGCGTTTTGAGCAATATTATACACCTGCATAATATCCGGCAAAAATATCGTGTCAGTATTGTATTCATATCGATACAAGTCATAGTTTTCGTTTGCCAAAGCCACCGTTTCCGGCATGGAAACAGTGTTATACGATGTTTCATCTACAGTGCCGTCATGCGGTGCATCTATGAGAGTTTTCTGCGAAACGCTTACAATCGCGCTAAGCTCTGTAGGCGCGAAAGAGTTAAGAAATCCCTCCTCGTCTGCATATCCGTTGGCATTAGGATACATATACGTCTGATCCGGAGCAAATCCGCATGTCCAATCCACATTGCCGCCCTCGGCAGATGAATTGAGCCAACATCTTATATTGCTGTCACCCCAGTAATTTGATCCGCTATATCTGACAGGATCACCATATGCAAATCTTAAATGTGACGAGGTTTCCGGAGGCGTTGCTTCCTCCATATCACAGCCCGCATCAAAGGCTTTTATTGTAATAATATTATTTGTCACAAGCAGAGGCATATAGCCCTCCGTATATTCAGTAACTGTGTCGGTAGAATCAATCACCGGTGTGCCGTCCTCGTTGTTCCCCGTAACCTTTTCAAACGCCATTACACGCCATGTGATTGGCTGATTGCCGTATGTTCCCATCTGAATGTAATCGCCTAATTTGAGAACTGTAGCTGTATCAGACGTTTCATTTCCGTTTGCTGCAAATACAGGAGCGGACAAGGAAACCAGCATACAAACCACAATAGCAACAGCCAGTATTCTTTTTAGTTTTTTCATTACTTAATTCCCCCTTACTTAATGTATTAATGGTGAATAGGTCCTTCGTTTATTTCCGCAAAAATCTGTGAATAATAAAATGTTAAAATTTTAAGTAAATGCCACCTCCGTTTATATTTATAGTTATATATAGCTATTTATATTATATATCTATAATAAGAAAAGCACATCACTCAAAAGGGTGATAAACAGAAAAAATCACCGTACCGCAATTACAGCATACTGTATTATTTTTCATTAAAATCCGGGCAGCACAAGCTTTTTATCCACCACGTCCACCGTCAGCTTAAGTGTGCTTTTATAGCCGGTCTTGGAAAGCAGACGCTTGATATGGGTTTTCAGAGTGTTTTCTGACATTCTCAAAGTCTCAGAAATTTCCTTATAGGTGCTGCCGTTTACAAGCTCACGCAGAACCTCCAGTTCACGAGGCGTAAACTCAATACTTTTTGCAAGACCGATGTCCAGCACGGGCGTACACTCAGGATAGAGGCTTTCCCCGGACATAGTACGCTTAATCACGTCCGACAATGATTCGCACCCCACATCCTTATACCAGAAGCTTTCACAGCCGGCTTTTTTTGCCTTTTCAATAAAACTATGCTCCGGCATGGAGGTTACGATTATAATTTTTATATGCGGATAAAGAAGCTTTATTTTCTCAGCCGCTTTAAGTCCGCTTTCTCCGTGCGCGGTACATACGTCCATTAAAATCAAGTCAATCCGTCCGCGCTCGCAGTAAAGCTCCGCCATTGAAGCGTTTTCTATTGAACGCACAACCATATATCCGTCCATATTTGCTACACAATCCTCCAAAACATACCGCCCGGTACGCTGGTCGTCTACAATCATCACATGAATCACTATAACATCTCCCCCCTTTGCTTTAACAGCCGTACATACAGCCGTATGCCGTTTTCGCATTTTATGTCAAGCTGTCCGCCCGCTCTTTCTATTTTTTTACGCAGTCCGCTAAGTCCTCCGCCCTCTTTCAGACCGTCTGCATTGCTTGAACCGTTATCATAAATCACCGCGGAATACGCCGTATCAGTATCTGTTATTTCAGCCGTTACTTTGTCCGCTCCTGCGTGGCGCACCGCATTTGTGACCGCCTCGCGCACAGCGGTCAGAATTAAATATGCAGCGGCACTGTCATCGGGCAGCGCGCCTGAAAATTCAATTTTACACCCCACTGCCGCAGCAGCTTCCTCCAGCTGCACCTTTGTATTGTCCTCATCATACTGCGCGTCAGACAGACCTGCGCGCATTTCCGCTGTTATGCTTTTCCAGAGTTCCAAAATATTCTCCAGTTCCTCAGCGGAGCATTCCTAAGCCAGCGCGCGGCGCGTGGTAAGCACACACCGTCCGAACCGGGCGTGAACGCGCACCTTTGATTCAAGAACTTCCTCCTCGCGCTTAAGCTGCACGATATTTGCAAGCATCGTCTGCAAGCGTTTGCGCTGTTTATCAAGCAGCTCGTTATTTTCCTTAAGCACCTGACTAAGCTGATATTGTCTTGTAATATCGGCGGCTGTAATCTGAATATACTGTTTTTCGTCAATATCCAGAACAAGTTTTGAAAAGCTCCATACACTCCCGTCGGAACGGATAAACACAGGATTATCTCCGCTCTGAATTTGTTTTTCGGGCGAAAATTCCGACAAATTACGCCAAAATTCCTCACCATTTTGCAGGTGATTACCTGTAAGTTCCAATGCAAGCTCATACATATGGTGATTTACCAGAACAGGAAAGCCGTCTGTTTCAAAAAATCCCAATCCGTCGGTCAGGTCATCAATCGCCTCACGGATTGCACCCAGCGGAATTATGTTTCTGTAAAGCCTTATTTCCTTTTTCAGCGCCACAGTGCAGAAAGCGGCCGACAATACCATAATCAATATATATACCGCCAACGGCAGACTGCCAACCCAGAAAATCAGACCATCTGCCGGAATATTTCTCATTTCACCCCGATTTGCCGCCATCAGCAAAACCAGCCATACGGTGAGCAGCAGCGCCGCGGTCAATAATATAGGGTCAGACTTTTTCGCACGGCTGAAACGAACACAAAACAGGAATATCATAAGCATTGCAATAACAGACCACGCCGCGACTAAAAATGACCTTGCACAATCGGAAAGGTATATAAATGAAATCATTCGCTGCTCCTTTCCGGCAGACGCAGGGACACGCAAGCCGTATCCTCCTGCCGCTCATAAATGATTTGTCCGCCTGCCTTTTTCACAGCCGCCTCCAGCCGCTGTGAACAGGAAAACTCAACGGGCAATTCATCGCACTGAAACTGAACGCGAAAATGCAGATATTCACCGCACTGCGTAAGCACCGCCAAAAGCGTCTGCAACGAGGAAAGCGACGTTTCCGTAACCTCCTCGAACAAATCATAAATCATCATCGCGTATTCACAGCACAGCGTTTCAACGCCCCTTGCGGAAAAGGCGCAGTCCGCGCCATGAAGCCTGATATTTTCAATAGATTCCGCAAAGCACCGCTCTAATTCCTCAGTCGGGATAATTCTTTGTGATTCCGATATAAGAATAAGGTTGCTGCGCCGCTTTATGAATGTGCCGATTACGTTTATTTCCGATAAAATTCTGCGCGCCTGCGCCAAATCGACACTTTTTATCTGCCGCAGAAGCTGTTCTGTTTTTTCAAGCTGACGTGAGATCTGAACAGAGAGATTATTATAAATCCGAATTTGCTCCTGTACCTTAAGCTGCTGTGAACGCCTGTTAATTTCACCGCGCAGAAGCTCCGCGTTTTTCTTAAGTTCCTTTTCGGTTTTTTGCAGCTCGCGGATACTCCGGTTTATCGCCGACAAATCCTCCTGCCATATCACATATCCGCAGCTAAGCGACTTCATATAAAGCGCCGTGTCGCCGTCCTGCGCGAACACCGTTTCTGTCTTTAGTCGTTCAAAGGTATCCTCTGAAATGTCCTGCGCCGATTTTGAAAAATACCGTCTGCCGCCGTTTTCATCGACAATCTGCGCGCCGATATCGGAGGAATTGAAAAACGCTCTGTACTTCGTATTTGACGGAATCAAGCCGGTCACGATACAGCTTTCCCATATTGCCGCCGTAACGGCGCAGTATGCGGCTGTCATTTCAATAAATCCAAATCCCATATGTGAACTGTCAATCCAATACAAAATACAATATACTATGCCCACACCCACAACGGCAAGCGGCAGCCAGGCGCGCCTTGCTGCGTGCGGAAGTCTGCATTTATGCCAAAGCGTTCCGATACACGCCAGAAACATAACAAGCATCCACCCTGCGGCGGCATAATACAGCGGACCGCGTATATAGTCCTTTTCGCCCTTAATCTCAAAAGCCAGTCCGTGCAGCTCATTTGTCAGAATTCCTGCAATCAATAAAAGGGCAGGAACAAAAAGCAGCAGATACCGTTTTTTCAGCTTCCAATTCTCCCTTTTGCCTATATGAACAGCTATAAACAGACCGAACAGAGGTATCAGTATCATGGGGAGATAATGCATATACCAGAACCTGTTTCCCCAAGGCTCAATGTTAAAGAAAAACTGATTTTTACAGGTACGGGCAAAAACCCACAGCAGCATACATAGCGCGGTGAGCAGCAGATATTTTTTTATGGGGCGGTGCATAATGCGCCGCCACAGCGATACGCCCCATGCCGTAATCAAGCCAATGTATATGTAGAATATGGCAAGCTCCTGCGCGGCAAGAATTATAAGAGTATCATGCATTCTTGCGGCGCGCAGACAGGTGGCAAAAATAATCAGAAAAACCACAAGCGCAGGTATTGCTGCCTTTTTCATAATTCTCATACTGTTACTCCCGCATCTCAAAAAATCTTCTGTATAATATCTGTTTCTGTTGATTATTTAACAGTTGGTTGCTTACCGGTATTTGTGTATCTTATTTTTCCGGTTTAGCAATTACCTTAATAAAAAATAAAATAATATTTTACTATAAATCCCCCTGCAAATTGTACAGGGGCTTATTTAAAAGGGCTGTATCGCATTAAGCGATACAGCCCCGTAATTTATATCAGCAGCTTAATATTAGCAGCAGCCGCAGTTATTGTTGTTGCAGTTATTCTCGCAGCATTCATTGTTTCCACAGCAGCATATTAAGATTATAAGGATGATTATCCAAAGGCATCCGCCGCCTCCAAAACCGTTACCGAAGCAACCCATACATCACACCTCCTGTTATATTTTTTTGCGGTATTGTTATTTGTCCCGGGCAGAAGCGCCCGCCGCATCAGGACAAATCAAATTTATTTTAAGTATTACAAACATTTGTCATTATTAATCGCAGCAACCGCAGCTGTTTCCGCAGCCCATACCTTCATTTCCGCAGCAGCAGAAAATGAGGATAATAAGAATAATTATCCAAAGGCATCCGCAATCTCCGAAGCATCCATGCATTTTGTTTACACCTCCTAAAGTGTTTTCACTGTATATTATGTTAGATACAGATTTTGGTGAATATCTGAAAAAGATTTTTAAAAAAATATTTACATTAAATCCAATCTGTGATATGATTTATCTATATGATACGTCAAAGGTAAACAGCTATAATCAAGCATATACTGTACGTAAGCAAATCTTAAAATCAAAGTGAATATTAAAATCGGAGGTATGTCTATGAAAACCGATATTGAAATCGCTCAAAGCGCAAGTATGCTGCCCATTCGTGAAGTTGCCGAAAAGCTCGGCATGACAGAAAACGATATTGAATACTACGGAAAATATAAAGCAAAGCTCAGTGAGGATTATTTGGAAAGTCTGGCTGACAAACCTGACGGAAAGCTCATTCTTGTTACGGCAATCAATCCAACTCCCGCCGGCGAAGGCAAAACTACCGTCACAGTCGGACTGGGCGAGGCTATGCCTAAAATCGGAAAAAGCTCAATCATCGCTTTGCGTGAGCCGTCGCTCGGCCCTGTAATGGGAATAAAGGGCGGCGCGGCCGGCGGAGGATATGCCCAGGTGGTGCCTATGGAGGATATTAATCTTCACTTTACCGGCGACATGCACGCCATAACTGCGGCAAACAACCTGCTGTCCGCGGCAATCGATAATCATGTACATCAAGGAAACGATCTTCAGATTGACGTGAGACGCATTACATGGAAACGCTGCCTCGACATGAACGACCGTGCGCTGCGCCATGTTGTGGTAGGTCTCGGCGGAAAGATTAACGGATTCCCCCGGGAGGATTCGTTCCAGATTACTGTTGCAAGCGAAATCATGGCTATACTATGTCTCGCCAAAGACATCGACGACCTTCGCGAACGTATAGGAAGAATTGTAATCGGCTATAACCTGTCAGGAGAGCCGGTTTATGCGAGAGACTTGAAGGTTGACGGGGCGATGACGCTTCTTTTAAGCGACGCAATAAAACCGAATCTGGTTCAGACGCTGGAAAACACCCCCTGCTTGATGCACGGCGGTCCGTTCGCCAATATTGCCCACGGCTGCAACTCTGTCAGAGCAACAAAAACAGGACTTAAGCTCGCGGACTACTGTATTACGGAGGCCGGCTTCGGCAGCGACCTCGGCGCAGAAAAATTCTTTGACATAAAGTGCCGCTTTGCAGGTCTAAAACCGTCATGCGTCGTACTGGTTGCCACAGTCAAGGCGCTCAAGTATAACAGCGGTCATCTCAGAGTTGAAGAACTCAAGACCGAAAACATGGACGCTCTGCACGAGGGTATTGAGAACCTCGGAAAGCACATTGAGAACATGCACAAATACGGCGTTCCTGTCGTTGTTGCAATAAATCGTTTCGCAACTGATACAGACGCAGAGCTTGAGTTTGTCAGAGATTACTGCGCAAGTAAGGGAGTAAAATGCTCGATGTGCGAAGTATTCGCAAAGGGCGGAGACGGCGGTATTGACCTGGCTGAGAAGGTTGTTGAAACCATTGACGCCTGTCCGTCAGACTTTAAACCGATTTATGACGAAAGGCTGCCGATAAAAGAAAAAATCGAGACAATAGCCCGTGAGATTTACGGTGCAAGCAGCGTAAACTATACCGCTGCCGCAAGCAAGCAAATTGTAAATCTTAGCAAGCTTGGCTTTGGCAAGCTTCCTGTATGTATGGCAAAAACACAATATTCACTCACAGACGATCCGCATGTTCTGGGCAGACCAAAGAACTTTGCGATTACAATTCGCGAAGTCAACGTGTCAAGCGGCGCCGGCTTTATCGTTGTAATGACCGGAGCAGTTGTCACAATGCCCGGACTGCCAAAGGTTCCCGCCGCAAACAATATGAGCATCGACAAGGACGGAACTATTACCGGATTGTTCTAAAATATTCCTAAAACAGGAGTTGAATTTAACTTTGTTTACTTCAAAAGATAAATATGATGTCATCGTAGTCGGCGGCGGTCACGCCGGTATTGAAGCGGCATTTGCCGCTTCAAGGCTCGGAATGAAGACATGTATATTTTCTATCAGCTTAGACGCAATCGCAAACCTCCCCTGCAATCCTAGCATCGGCGGAACCGCAAAAGGTCATCTTGTGCGTGAAATCGATGCTTTGGGCGGCGAGATGGGAAAGGCTGCGGATAAGACGTTTATTCAATCCAGAATATTAAACCGCGGCAAGGGTCCTGCGGTACATTCGCTCAGAGCCCAAATCGACCGTAAAGCATATCAGACGGAGATGAAACACAGGCTTGAGCTTCAGCCGAACCTTGATATACGCCAAGGAGAAATTGTCGAAGTCACTGTCGATGAGAATAACTGTGTGAAGTCGGTGATAGCGAGAACTGGCGCGGAATATTTATGCAGAGCTGTCATCATCTCCACCGGCACATATCTTAAATCAAGAATAATAATCGGCGAGTTCTCACAAGAAAGCGGACCTGACGGAGTTTTTCCGGCTACCGAGCTGTCTCAGAAGCTGCGCGATATCGGCGTCGAGCTGAGACGGTTCAAAACAGGAACTCCGCCTCGTATCAACAAGCGAAGCATTGATTTTGACGAACTTGAGGAACAGCTTGGTGATGAAAATATAACGCCGTTTTCGTTTGAAACAAACCCTGACGGACTGGTAAATCAGGTATCGTGTCACATAACTTATACAAATTCCGAAACACACAAGATTATCACAGACAATCTTGACCGCTCGCCGCTGTACGGAGGCGGCGGAATAACCGGTATAGGGCCGAGATACTGCCCGTCAATCGAAGATAAGGTAGTCAGATTTGCCGACAAGAACCGGCACCAGCTTTTTGTCGAGCCAATGGGACTTGATACCGAAGAAGTCTATCTCCAGGGCTTTTCGAGCAGTATGCCGGAGGATGTCCAAATCGAAATGCTCCATTCACTGCCCGGATTTCATAATGCGCAGGTTATGCGAAACGCATATGCGATAGAATACGACTGCGCCGATCCGCTGCAGCTGTATCCAACCCTTGAATTCAAGAAAATCGGTGGTTTGTACGGCGCCGGACAGTTCAACGGAACCTCGGGCTACGAAGAAGCAGCGGCGCAAGGGCTTATTGCCGGAATAAACGCCGCTCTTAAGCTCAAAGGCGAGCCGCCTCTCATCCTTAACCGTTCAGAGGCATATATAGGCGCACTTATTGACGACCTTGTCACAAAGGGTACAAATGAGCCGTACCGAATGATGACCTCAAGAAGCGAATACCGCTTGCTGCTGCGTCAGGATAATGCGGATTTGAGGCTTACTCCCTACGGCTATGAGATAGGGCTTATCTCATCCGAAAGATATTCACGATTCCTCACAAAACGGCGTATGATTGAGGAAGAAACCGAAAGATTAAACAAACTTGTCTTTCCGCCCTCAAAAGAGGTAAATGAATATCTGGAATCAGTCGGCAGTCAGCCCATCAGTACAGGCGTCAAGGCAGCAGAGCTTCTTAAGCGCCCGCAGGTGACATACGAATCGATGCGGGTAATCGATAAAAGCAGACCGGAAAATCTGCCGGCCGACGTATGTGAGCAGGTTGAAATAAGCATCAAGTATGCCGGATATATCGACCGTCAGGTAAAGCAGGCGGAGCAGTTTAAAAAACTTGAAGAGAAAAAGCTCCCGGCGGACATAGACTACGAGAAAATCGACGGTCTGCGCCTTGAGGCACGCCAGAAGCTCAGCAGTATCAGACCGGCTTCGCTTGGACAGGCATCGCGCATATCAGGTGTAAATCCGGCAGATATCGCCGTTCTTATGATTTATCTTAAAAAATAATTGTTCTGTATATAAAACTTTATAATTTGTTAAAAATAAATCCACAAATAGTCCGCGGATTTGTATTATAATATATCCGAGATATACATGTCTCGGATATTTTTTTGCAAAGGAGATTTGAATTATGAACATGAAAAAATTTTTATGCGTTACACTTTCTGCTGCTCTTGCAGTCGGAATATTTGCATCATGCGGCAAAAAGGCCTCAGAAGCAGGCAGTATAAAGGATAACAACACATCAACTGTTGCAGATCCGGACGCAACAGCATACATTCCTGCCGAAGTACCAAGCAAATTTAAAGCAAGCAGCGGCAATATCACAGAAAAATCCGACGGCGGTGTTGAAGTTGCACTTGACGCAAGAGAGGGCGAAGAACGCCATAACTTTGAAAGCGAGGATCTTGGTTTTGTCGATACCGAGACCGGCGCTCTTTTGAAGATAGGCATGAGCTCTGATGAAATCGAAAGCCTGATCGGTCAGCCGAGAACAATCGATGTTGACTACAGAATATATGACAGCATTGTAATTCAATACAGCGACGACATGAAGGCAATAAAACTGATTGTTGCGATGGGAAATATGGAAGAAAACGACAACCCGACAAGGTTTGTCAGCCCGAGAGGTATTAAGCTTTCTTCGTCCCTTGACGAATTCAAGAGCGTATACGGCGACGAATATTTTGAAGGAAGCGCAGACACTGACGAAAGCGGTTCAGGTGCAATGAACGGCGCAACAAGAGCAATCAGATACTACTCGCAAAACGGCAGCAGTTACACCTACTTAGGTCAGAGCTATACAAAGGACAATAAGCCCGAAAACGACTCAGACCTTATCATGCAGACGTTTCTTTTTGAAACCGGCACGAATAATGTATCGGTTATGACTGTCCAGACCGGTGAGTCAAAATAATACGGAGTTATATAATACAATAACTGACAAAATTTGTGATTTTATTCACAAATAGTTAATTTTTTCTTTACAGATTATTCACCCTAAAAAGCTAAATGGTGTTATAATATGTATTGTAACAGGAATTGTTACAAAGTTTAAACATAACTCCCTCCCTTTTAATTTAAAAAGACCGTTCCCCCAAACGGTCTTTTTGTTTTATTTATTAATTTTCTCTATCAGCTCAATCACCTGATTTAAGTCATCGCATATATAATCCGCCGCGGCAATCATATCATCGTCAACCGGTATAACGTCCGGAATAAGCACTGCGGTTGCACCCGATAAGTCTGCCGAAATAATACCGTTTCTTGAATCCTCAAGCACCATACACTCATCAGTAGCAAGCCCAAGCTTTTCGGCTGCATAAATATAAATATCCGGCGCAGGTTTTCCGTTTTCCACCATATCACCGCTTATGATTTCGTCAAAATACTCAAGCACTCCGCCTTTTTCGATATTGAAAATTGCACGGCTGTATGTTGTTGATGTGGCAACGGCACATTTTATATTACTCTCTTTCAGGTAATCGAGAATATCTATCAATCCCTTTTTATGCGGAACACCGTCTTTGTTAATCACGTCCTCCATCACTTTGAGCTTATCGCTCCGGAACTGATCATAATCAAAGCTTCTGCCGTACTTATCGTAAAACCTCTCTCTTATTGCACTCGAAACCAATCCCATACAGCCAATCATAAAATCACGCGTCATTGTGATACCGTATTTCTTTGCTGTTACCTCCCAGCCATAGATTGACATGGTTTCTGTATCAAACATTGTGCCGTCCATATCAAAGAGGACGCCCTTGATTTTTTTATTAACATTCTTCAATTCTGTCTCTCCTGTAAACGATCAAAAATTAATCTTCTTGTACCTGTACCTGACATTAAGCACCAGACCTATTGCGAGCATTGTGGTGACAAGCGACGAGCCGCCGTAGCTGAAAAACGGCAGCGTAATTCCGGTTACCGGGAACAGACCGATACACATGCCTATATTCTCAAACGCCTGAAAAGTCAGCATTGCCGCAACGCCCGTACATATATACAATCCCTCACTGTTACGCGCATTTATACCGATATACAAACAGCGGATTATAATTGCCGAAAGCAGAATAATTACGGCTATTCCGCCTATCATGCCAAGCTCCTCACAGACCACCGCGTATATAAAATCCGTATGGCGTTCAGGCAAAAGGTTATTGTATCTGCTCGAACCGTTATAGAGTCCCATGCCTGTCAGCTTTCCGCTGCCAACGGCGATTTTTGACTGGATAACATGATAACCGCTTCCGGAGGGGTCGTTTTCGGGATTAAACAGATTTATAATTCTGTCTTTCTGATACTGTTTTAATAAAAAGAACCACGCAATCGGACAAACGGCAACGACTGCCGCAAATCCGCCGGCAAAATATTTCCAGTTAAGTCTTGCCATAAACAGCATTGCCACAGTCATCATAATAAACACAACCGCCGTACCGAAATCGGGCTGAAGCAGCATCAGCACGCACAAAATAAACGGATGAAGCAGAACCTTCCACAATTCCTTCGGCTGATTAAGTCCGCTTCCGACTACACTGAGATGCTTTGAAAAAGTAATAACAAATCCAATCTTGACAAGCTCTGCCGGCTGAAAGCTGATGGGACCGAGATTGAACCAGCTCCTTGCACCGTTCTGAACCTTGCCCAGACCCGGAATGAGAACCAGAATCAGCAGCACAACACACGCCCCGAAAATGTACTTTGACAGGCGGGCAAGATAGTCATAATCAAGAATACTGATAATAACTATACCCACAATACCAACAACCAGCGCCGCAGACTGCACTATAACAAGCCGAAGGGAATTTTCCCCTCCGGCGCTTGAAATCATTACTATTCCAAAAACAGCGGTAACAATGGTAAGGAATATCAAGATAAAGTCAATATTCTTGACCATATCACGAAATCCCTTCGTCTTTTCCAACATCCAAAAAACTCCTTTAAACGCTCTTGTAGCTCAGGGCAACTCCGTCTCCGACCGGCAATACCGCAGTATCAAGCTGAGGATGACTGCAAAGCATATCAATATAATCACGCAGTCTTTTTACAATAGTGCGTTTCCGGTGAAGCACAAGCTCGTCGGTTGCCGTCATGCCCTTGTACAGGACATTATCCGATACAAGCAAACCTCCTCCGACAAGCATATTCATACACGGCTCGAAAAAATTCAAATACTGAGCTTTTGCAGCGTCAACAAAAATCATATCAAACTTCATGCCGTTTTTCGCAAATTCAGGCAGCACAACGTTCGCATCACCCTCGGTCAGATGAATCCTGTCCGACAAGCCTGCCCGTTCAAAAGTGCGCTTGGCGTATAATGCCGCGTCATGATTAATCTCAATCGTATGAATTTCAGTCGGCGGATTTGCCGCCGCCATTCTGAGGGCGGAATATCCTATTGCACTCCCTACCTCAAGAATATTTCTCCTGTCGCCGAGCTTTATCAGAACCTCTAACAGCTTTATGGTTTCAGGCTGAGAAATCGGAACATCGTGCTCCCTTGCAAACTCCTCAAGCTCAGCAATCAAACCGTCCTGCTCAGGCAGGACGTCATGTATATATCTGAGTATATACCCGTAGTTTATACTGTCGTCTATCAAATTAATCTTCCTTTTTAATTAATCACCCTCAGGCTATTCAGCCGACGATTCCGCTGCCGACGGCTTCGCAGGGCTGTCCGTAACTGTCTCGCCGCGGTCTAATTTTTCGATTTTCTCCTCATGCTCTTCAAAGGTTATCGAGAAGTAGTTTTTAGAGCCGCTCGGGTCAGCTACAAAATACATATAATCCGTATCCGCCGGCTTCAAAGCCGCTTTGATTGAGCTAAGTCCCGGTGAAGCAATAGGCCCTATGGGCAAGCCCTTATACATATATGTATTATACGGCGAGTCAATTTCTGTATCCTCTTCGCTCAGTACCGGTTTTCTCTCATGCAGAATGTATTGTACCGTTGCACACGATTCAAGCTTTTTGCCCTCATACAGACGGTTGTTAAACACTGACGCCACAGTCTTTTTTTCATCGTCGTTTGCCGCTTCGCGCTCGATAACCGACGCCATAGTAACAACATAATCTATAGGATCCGTGCTGCCGCTTGCATTATATACGGGAATTACATTCTCTTTAAACGCATTGAGCATCATGGCTATAATATCGTGTACAGAAGTTCCGGGATATATCTGATAAGTTGCCGGATACAGGTAACCCTCAAGACGGTTTTCTTCCCTGGGTATCGCATTAACAAAATCGTAATCGAAGGTTCCCTCTTCGACCTCTTTCATAAACTCGTCCTTATCTGCAAGTCCATTCTGCGCAAGGACATCTGCGATTTGAGAAAGCTCATACCCCTCAGGAATCACAACCTGAACCTGCTCTCCCACTCCGCCCTCGGCATAGCTGCCGAATGTCTCCAAAAGCTCATTATATGTCATTGATGAGTTGACAGAGTGCCTGCCCTGCTGGAACATATACCTGTTTCCGGCATACAGCTTAAACAATGCCGGGAATTTAATAATTCCCCTGTTGGCAAGCAGGCTTGCAACCTTTGAAGCACCAGCGCCTGCCGGCACATCGATAACATAGTTTTTCTCATCGCCGCCGATACCGTTAATCTCACGGTAAATAATATTTCCGGCGGCTCCGACTGCTGCAATAACGACAACCAACGCAAGGCAAAAAGCGACTATTCTCTTTATCCGCTTTTTCTTTTTCTTTTTTACTGTTTTTTTTGCCTCTCTGGCAGCTCTTGCAGCCTCGAGTTCCTCAATAGTTTTGTATTCCTTTCCCATACCTTTTCACTCTCCGTATCTTCACTGCCCATGTCGTCCATCAGCGTTCGCCGCTGCCGCGGACGAGCGGTGGGAGTTTATCAATCCGTTATTATTCTATCAATCTTTTTATCGAATTCGTCACTAAATATATGTTCAAGCATACACTCCTTAAAACACAGTCCGACAGTTCTGCCGTCAAAACCGTCGAGATATCTGTCATAATATCCCATACCGTAGCCTATTCTGTAGCCGTCTTTATCAAAACCGAGACCAGGCACAATAATCAAATCTATGTCACGCTTATCGGCCGTGCATATCTCTCCGCTTAAAACAAGCTCCCGCTTTGGTTCATATATTCCGTAATTCCCTGTCTCTAAACAGGACTTAACGGGAATATAACAGCCTTTCATTGTTCTGTTTTCGGTATTACAAAGCGGCACAACCAACCGTTTTTTATCGCGGAGTATGGTGTCAAAAATAGTATCGGTCTCAACCTCTGTACCGAAAGACATATAAATCATAATCGTATTTGCCGACCTGTATTCATCTGAGTCCAGCAACCGCCGGGAAATATCCGCGCTCTTTTTCTTTCTGAGGCCGCACGGGATGCTGCCTCTGAGTTTTTTCAAATAGCGGCGCTGATCTGACTTGTTATTTAATATCTGCATTAAATATTAACCTGCATTTTCTTGAGTACGCTCATTCCCTTTGACGGTACTGCCGGAGCAATATAATCAACTATTGCGGCGCCGAATTCGAGCGCAGCGCCTGCGCCTTTCGCAGTAATATAATTGCCGTCGCAAACCACACCGTCAGACTTTATATTTGATTCTGCAAGACTGTCCTCAAAGCCCGGGAAGCAGACCGCATCACGTCCGTCAAGATATCCGAGTTCGCCGAGAATCATAGGCGCAGCGCATATTGCCGCCATCAGTCTGTTGTTATCCCTGCAAAATCTAAGCGCGTCATTTACCATTTCGCTTTTTTGGAGGTTTAATGTACCCGGCATACCGCCCGGCAAAATCACTCCTTCAATATCATTATAATCAACCTCGGTACAGTCTGCCTTTATTTCAACTCCGTGTGTGCCGCATACCACATCTCCGGTCACACCGACTGTACTTACCTTTAGTCCTGCACGGCGTATAACATCGAGAGCGGAAATCGCTTCAACTTCTTCAAATCCATCTGCTAAAAATAAATATAACATTGAAATACACCCTTTCGTCGAAACTCCCTACGCTATTCGAAAAACCCGCAAGCGGCTTTTTCTTTCCGCTCCGGGGTTTCTCCTCTTCCCTCAAAGCTTTACGCTTTGAAGGATCCCCTTATCTCCCTACGCTATTCGCAAAAACCTGATTTAACTCCTGCCCTGCTTCTTTTTTTGCTTTTCGTTTTTGCGCACTGTCAGAATAAATCTGGGCAGCGCCGCAAATCTGCCGAGACGGCTCGGATTTTTGCAGAATCTGTAAAGCCACTCAAGATTGCACTTGATGAATATTTCAGGCGCACGCTTCGCCACTCCTGCAAAAACGTCCAAAGCTCCGCCTACTCCCATACAAAGAGTTATGTTCGTAAGCCTGTTCTTATTCTCGTAAATCCATTTTTCCTGCTTCGGCGCTCCAAGACATACCAGCAGCAGTTTAGCGCCCGAATCGTTTATTTCTTTAATGATTTCATCATTATCTTCATCTGAAAAATAGCCGTTATGAGTTCCGGCAATATTAAGACCTATATATTCTTCGCACAGCTTATCCCTTGCCGCCTCCGCAACGCCCGGTTTTGCACCGAAAAGGAACACACCCTCGCCGGTTTTTCTCAGGCTGTCCAAAAGACCGCAAACCAAATCAAAACCCGCAACACGCTCAGGCACAGGTGTGCCCACCATTTTTGCCGCATATACAACACCGATACCGTCAGGCGTACACATATCCGCCGAGTTGAGAATATCTTTGAACTCAGGATCCTCATATGCGGCCATAACTATTTCCGGATTCGGAGTGAAAATAGCCGAAACACCGGGTGTACGAACCATTTGCTCAGCCTTTCTGAGAGCATACTCCGCCGAAATTTTGTCTATCTTTACGCCTAATATATCAATCGTGTTGCGCATTTTATTACTCCTTTCACCAATCGCAGCCCAAAGAGTATGATCTGTCAGAACTCCAACTGCTAATTCATATCATACAATTACATACTTATGATTATTTTATCACATTTATATCCACAATGCAATACCGTAACACATTTGTTTTGTTGTTTTACATTTTTTGTTTCAAATTTGTAAGTTTTTTCAAACAATTAAGACTACCGCCGGAATAACCCACCTGACGATAGTCTTATTATGATTCTCATATTAAATTACTTGCCGAGATAAGTAAAGTGCATATAATCCTTTGTGCCGCTTACCCAGGCATTTCCGCCCCAAAGCCAACCATACTTAGCAAAGGTCTGAACGACAACGCCGGTCGGCGAGAACGAGAACACTGAGTTTTCAGGGTCATAGAACGAACCGATCTGCTGTCCGCTCTTGTATACACAATAGTTTTCGTTATAGTTTAAGTCTATAACCGTACCATAGTTATGCTCGGACATACTTCCGCCCGACAGCGCGCTTCTCCACGCATAGCCGCCTGCATCCTTAATCGGGGGCTTTTCGGGCGAGTTATAAATCTCACTGAAGATAGCCTGAACGTCCTCTGCAAGAACAGAATTAATCCTAAACTTGCGCCAGCCTGTTTGCAGCTCATTATTCTCGTTAAACTCCCACACAGGCACAATAACCTCAGTCATATGTGCATCGGCTTCTTCCATCGTACTGTATCTTACTCCGACATCGCCGAAAATTCTTATCTCCTTATCGGTAGCCTCTCCGGTTGCAAGTGTCTCGGAATATGTCTTAAGCACATATAATCCGTCCGCATCGGGCTGCTGAAGCGGTGTTCCGCTTGCCGCATATCCGCCCGTACCGTTCGGCGCGGGATTCGGTTCGGGCTCAACAACCGGCTCATTGCTTCCGCCAACAATTTCACCGCCCGGTGTTACAAGTTGTTTATCGGGCGCATTACGCAGTGCAATAACCGTTCCGTTGCTCTGCATAACCGTCTTTTCGAGTGTATATACCTGACGTCCGTTCGAGTCGGTTCCCGACTTCAAAGCAGACTGGATTGTGCCTTCAACATCTCTGCCGTACTTGATATAACAGCGATAAGCGATAATTGCCGCTTCTTCACGAGATACATATTCCTTCGGCTTAAAGTATCCGTCATATCCTGCCATCAGGTCATTGTCAAGCATAAACGCAACATAGTCTTTTGCCCAATCGTCTATATCCCATGCGTCCTGTATATTATCAAACACGCCGGTTGAAGGGAAGTACGGGCCGAGAACTCCTGCTGCTGACAGCATACTCGTAATAACCTTGCACATTTCCTGCCTGGTTATAAAGTTGCCCGGGAAAAAGTGACCCTCGCCGTCGCCGCTGATTATTCCGGCATAATATGCCATATTAGGGAATACGTTATCAGTATCTACGAACGGTGAATATGCGTTTGAGGTTATATCCTCCGCCGTAATCGTACTATATATATTGACTGCAACATTAATAAAGTCAATTCTTGTTATTGCATCGGTATACGGCTTGTTTCCGTATTCATTTGAAATCAGGCTGTACTGCATTGCGCCCTTTACAGTATCAACCGCCCACCAGTTTGGATCGTATGCAAAGACTCCTATGCTCGACAGAGTTAGAAACAACGTGAGCAAGGCTGCTATAATTCTCTTTTTCACAAAATTCACCTCTTTAAATTTAAACCGGATTTTGATATTCATTATAACACACATTTATACAATTCTCAACAATCACCGCAGAATCTTAATAGAAAATTAACAAACCTATTCCGCCGCAAATCATTACTGTACCGTGCATCGCATTACTTTTTGTATGTCTCGATTATGTATCTTGGTCTTGCTTTCGTCTCTTTGTATATCTTGCCGATATATTCACCGATTACGCCTATTGATATAAGCTGTACGCCGCCGAGGAACCAAATTGAACACATGAGCGATGCCCAGCCGTCGGAGGTATAACCGAAGAGCTTGCTTACAAGCGTATATATTGCGGCAATTATTGCGGCAATACAAACCAAAACACCTACTGACCAAAGTATCTTTATCGGCTTAACGCTGAACGACGTAATGCCGTCAAATGCAAATGACAGCATTTTCTTAAGCGGATACTTGCTCTCGCCCGCAAAACGCTCGGCGCGCTCATAGTATACGCTGTCGCTCTTATAGCCGATAAGCGGAACAAGGCCGCGCAGAAACAGGTTTACCTCTTTGAAACTGCTTAAATCGTTCAGGGCTCGTCTGCTCATTAATCTGTAATCGGCATGATTATATACAACATCAACACCCATTGCGGACATGAACTTATAAAAGCCCTGCGCCGTTGTTCTTTTAAAAAACGTATCGGTCTTTCTGTCGCTGCGGACACCATATACCACGTCACAGCCCTCGTCGAACTTCTTAACCATATCAGGTATAACGTTTATGTCATCCTGCAAATCAGCGTCAATCGAAACAGCGCAGTCACATTCGTCTTTAATCGTCATAAGTCCGCCGAGCAAAGCGTTCTGATGTCCTGCGTTATGCGCCAGCTTAACACCGCGGTATACTTCATCGCTGTCACAAAGACCGCTGATTATTTCCCATGTCCTGTCACGGCTGCCGTCATCAACAAAGACAATTCTGCTTTCGCTGCTGATAGTTCCGTCGCCTATCATCTTAGAGTACAGCTCAAAAAGGCGCTTAGATGTCTCTCCAAGCACTTCCTCCTCGTTATAACACGGGAGCACTACAAATAACTTTGTATCTTTCATAATATCTCTCCAATACATTTTCATTATATATTAAATTGTATAGCTGGAACCGTTGCCGCCCATGTATGTACAACAACTTATGTCAGGCTCCGGTTTAATTCTTCCGTTTTAACGATAAAAGGGCAGACTAATGCCTGCCCTCTGAATACAATTTAATAACGCTTTAAAAACTCATTGAGTCAGCTCATTAGGATTAAATTACTGACCGTTTGCAGCCTGTCCGTCAGCAGCATTTTCAGCTTGTACTTCGGCAGCGGCGTCAGCCGGCGCTTCTGCACCCTCCGGAGCTGCGGCTTCTGTGCCTTCTGCGGCTTCCGTACCCTCTGCACTTTCAGCAGCCTGCATACCTTCGGCAGTACCTGCGATATTGCCGTTCTCATCAACTAAATTGCCGTTTTCATCCAAAGTAAGAGCCTGACCTTCTCCGCTTTCGCTGCTCTCGGTTGCCGAATTCTCAGCTGCGTACTGGTTAATAGATACAGCTGTAAGAACAACGGATGAAACAATAAATAAAATTGCAACAACCGCAGTAAACTTCTTAAGCATTGCGTCGACAGTTCTACCCTTATTCTTTCCAAAGAAGGTTTCTGCGCCGCCTGCAATAGCACCGGACAGACCTTGCTGCTTTCCGTGCTGCATAAGTACAATAACAGTTAAAATAACCGCTATGACTACATGAATAATAATTAAAGCTGTTTGCATCTTCGAACTTCCTCCTCGTACGCCGCAAAGCGTATCGTGTTTTATTATATTTTGCTTAATCTCAAAGCATCAGTATTTTGAATTATACCACATATAAAATCAAAATGCAATACTTTTTTTCAAATTAATATTTTTTTATTATTATGTAACAAAAGTGTAAAGGACTGCTCCGAAAAATAACAGAACAGTCCGTGTTTTTACAAAATCCAAACAAAACTTATAGCTTAATTACTTAGCGTATTCTATAGCTCTCAGTTCACGGATAACGTTAACCTTTATCTGACCGGGATATTCCATGGTCTCTTCAATCTTCTTAACGATATCCTTAGCCATCAGAATTGTATCGTCATCGCTTACCTTATCCGCCTTTACCATAATGCGGACTTCACGTCCGGCCTGTATAGCAAAGGAACGCTCAACGCCTTCAAATGAATTTGAAATTTCTTCAAGCTGTTCAAGACGCTTGATGTAGTTTTCAAGATTCTCGCGTCTTGCTCCCGGCCTTGCGGCAGAAATACAATCCGCAGCCTGAATAAGGCATGCTTCAATCGAATTCGGCTCTATATCGCCGTGATGCGCAAGAATACAGTGAACAACCTTGTCGTTTTCTTTATACTTTCTCGCAATATCAGCGCCGATAGTAACGTGTGAGCCTTCAACCTCATGGTCAACTGCCTTACCTATATCATGGAGCAGACCCGCGCGCTTCGCCAATGCGACATCAGCGCCGAGTTCAGCCGCCATAAGTCCCGCCAAATGCGAAACCTCAACAGAATGCTGAAGAACATTCTGGCCATAGCTTGTTCTGTATTTAAGTCTGCCGATAAGCTTAACGAGCTCGTTATTAAGACCGTGAACATTGGTATCAAATACCGCTCTTTCACCCTCCTGCTTAATAACGGTCATAACCTCTTTCTGAGACTTCTCGACCATTTCTTCAATACGTCCCGGATGAATTCTGCCGTCAGTGATAAGCTTTTCAAGCGAACGCCTTGCAATCTCACGTTTTACAGGGTCAAAACCCGATAGGATAACAGCTTCCGGAGTATCGTCAATTATCAAATCGATACCGGTCATTGTCTCGATTGTTCTGATGTTTCTTCCCTCGCGGCCGATGATTCTGCCTTTCATTTCATCATTCGGCAGAGGAACAACCGACACAGTTGTTTCGGTAACATAATCCGCCGCAAACCTCTGTATTGCACCGGTTATAATCTTTTTCGCCTTTTCTTCCGCCTCTTCCTTGGCTTGCTCAGTTACACTCTTAATAAGCAAAGCCGATTCGTGTTTCACCTCGTCCTCGACTTCTTTGAGAAGCAATTCCTTTGCCTGAGAAGCAGTCATTGTTGCGATTTTTTCAAGCTGGGCAATCTGGAGCTTTTTAACACGCTCTGTCTCAGCCTGAAGTTCTTCCACCTCATTGAACTTCCTCTGTATCTGCTCCTCTTTTTTCTCAATCATCTGACTTTTCTTGTCTATTGTATCTTCTTTTTGCTGTACACGTCTTTCCTGACGCTGCAGGTCGTTTCTTCTCTCTTTGATTTCACGTTCTAATTCTGTTCTTGATTTATGTATCTCTTCTTTCGCTTCAAGCAATTTTTCCTTTTTTATGTTTTCCGCATCTTTTTCTGCGGCTTCGGTTGCGTCATGCAAAATACGTTCAGCCTCTTCTTCGGCACTTCCGATTTTAAGCTCCGCAAAGTTTTTTCTATATGAATAGCCGTATCTGAATGCGGCAAATGCGCCGAACAGACCCAAAATAACTACGGCTGCCAATATTAAAATCCATATCCAAGTCAAAGTCTTAAAGCACCTCCTTAATAACCTTTATATTTTAATTCAAACAAATTCATCAAAACGCCCTTTTACAATTTTGCTTGCGTAATATGCGCTTTTGAATTATCCAAAGTGCATCTGTATATTGACGTTTTGTAAAGCTTTTTATACCTTTTGAAAAGAAGATGATACACTGCAAAACAATTAAAAATCGTGTACGCATAGAATTCACACAGCTTATTATACACAAATTTCGTCAAAAAGTCAAGACAAAACCACGCGGTTTGAAGCTAATGTTTGTTACTTTTTCCTAACAATATTCTGTTTATTTCCTCACTTTTGCCGTTTACATTTTTCCGTTCTGTGAAAAATCCAATAAATCCGGCGGGAAAAAGGCATGAAAAAAGCCCCGTTTCGGGGCATTTCATGGCGGTAAAGTGCGTATCCGCCCGCATTGCAAAAATAGTTACCAAAGAGAAGATAATTAAATAATATCTTCCATATCCGCAATAACCTCAGGAGACTCTGTCTTCTCACTGAAAACAGAATCCGTTCCCTCCTCAGGAGTATAGATAACCAGCTCAACAGACTTTGTAAGCACGTCTGCGTAGCTGTACGATACCCTGCGCTCGGAGGTGAAAAACTCACTTTGATTATCCAGCTTAACCGTAAAGATACTGGGATAAGTATTCTCAATTACGCCCTCACGGGTAACAATTTGCTTTCTGCCTTTCTTCGCCGTCAATCTGACCTTATGGCCAACGTTGTCGGTAAGACTGGACTTGATTTTTGATAAATCATTCTGACCGTACAAATGTCCAACCCCTTTTCACAGCATTTTCTGTATTATAACACATTATTACAAATTTGTAAAGAGAAATTGCAAAATTCTAACACAAAAGTTACAAATTATTGACGGCAAACAAAGCTGATGCTATTTTACCGCCGGTTTAATACTTCTCTTTAATAAATATCACGGCACATCTTGATATAATCTCTGAAGTTGGTACCCATTATATAGTTGGTTATAAGAAAATCATCAACAGGCGTGGTGTTTAAAATTTTTGTAATCGTCTGGTCATAGGTTCTGGCGTCAATCACTATAATCTTGTTATACGAACAGGTAAGCCACGGTATGAGCGCGTTTGAATACGAGTCCTTCAGCATAACCAGCGTTCTTTTATTCGGGCTCTCGGAATCAATCTCGATATAAGGCTGATCACCGCCTAAGAACATAGTATATGATTTTTCCTTGCTCAAATCAAACATTTTGCCCTTATAATCAAACTCCTGACCCGGAATATAACTGAAAGTAACCGCTTTAAACTCTATATCATTGATGGCATTTTTATAGTACTCTATTGTGTCTTTATGCTCCTCAAGATATGGCGCCTGAGCCTGACTGAACAAATATCCCGTAAAGTCCTTAACCTCGCCTTTTTGGAATTCCTCGATTTTCTGTACCGGGAACCCCATATCCTCGCCCATTTTGCAATATGCATAATATGCGCCAAGCTGAGTCCAATGGTGGTCGGTTCTGAAATATACATATTCATTGTTAGTAAAATGCTCGTTCAGCGTATCATATACGTTTATATTTTTGACGCGCTTGTTAAAATGCCCGTAAAAATAATCTATACTGTCCTTTTGATTATCGCCGACGGTGTTATAGAACGGGATAAAATCCACCTGGGTCGGAATAATCATCGAATACAGATTTATTGACTCGGGAAGCTTCTGGGCATAAAAGTCAACCATATCAATATATTCCTGTCTGGCTGTTTCATCGACATGATAAATCTCCATCACTCTGTCGTCAGTAACCAGAAGCTGGCTTTTTGTGGTTGAGCCCGTACCCAAATCCCCGTTGGTATCGACAACCTTACCGAACTTATTGATTCCCTTATTGCTTTTATACTCAGAAGATATGCTCGTAAACACGCTTCTGTAGCCAACGTTATCAGAAAGATATGTTTCAAAATCTTTGGTAAATTCGCCGGATTTAAAGCTTTGCCAGCTAAACTGAGGCATAGAAGCAAGATTTCTGTTCTCCTGCTTTGCACTGTTTTCATCCTTAGGCAGAATAACAACCGTAACAAATCCCGCAATGAGAAAAGCTATAAAAAATATTACCGTAATAACTCTTCTTGCTGTTTTCATTTATTATATCCCCTTTTATCCGTATATCGGAACGTAATGAACTAATTCTTTAGAACCTGAAGTACAGGAACGGATTATACGATTCTCCCACCAGCAGCACAAAGCATGCCGCAAGCAGAACAACCACCAGCACCGGTGTCACAATAATATTTATCGCCTTGCACTTGTCGGCAAACCAGCGATAACCGTACCTTAGAATCGGCGTTGACGCAACTGCACAGGCGATAAACAGCCATAGGTTTGACATCAGCGTGGTAAATCCGGTATAGTCGTATAGCTTGCCCGTTCCTCCGAATGCGCAAATAAACCAATTCTTCAGGTCATTAAAGTCGGTATAGTAGAATAATGCCCAACCCAGTACGAATATAATAATACAGTATAAATGACCGAAAAACGCCGGAAGTCTGAGCAACGCACCCTTAAACGCCTTTTTCTCGATAATCAGCAATATACCGTAGAACAAGCCCCAAAGAACAAAGTTCCAGCTTGCGCCGTGCCAAAGACCGGTAAGCATCCAAACTACCATAATATTGAAAATCTGATGCTTCCTGTTTCCGCCGAGCGGAATATATACATAATCTCTGAAAAAGGTACTGAGCGATATATGCCATCTTCTCCAGAACTCGGTAACACTCTTTGAAATATACGGGTAGTTGAAGTTTTCAAGGAAGTTAAACCCGAACATTCTGCCCATACCTATCGCCATATCCGAATATCCCGAAAAATCGAAATAAATCTGGAAGGTATAAGCGATAATTCCGACCCAAGCCGACAAGACTGAGCTTGAAGCTCCAAAATTAGTATCAAGCAGTGACGTTGCAACGGCTCCTATACCGTTGGCAAGCACAACCTTTTTAAGCATACCCTGGACAAATCTCAAAACACCGTATTCAAAGCCCTTGAGGGTAACTCTTCTGTAGTCAATCTGCTTCTGAATATCAATATAACGAACAATAGGTCCTGCCACAAGCTGGGGAAACATCGAGACATAGCACAAAAAGTTCAGCGGATTCTTCTGCACCTCAATTTCGCCCCTGTACATATCTATTGTATAAGACAAAGTCTGAAATGTATAGAACGAGATACCGAGCGGCAAAGCAAAATTATAATACGGAATATTAAGACCAAGTGCCGAGTTTATGCTGCCTACTATCCAGCTTGAATATTTAAACGTGGCAAGTATTCCGAGGTTAAGCACAAGCGAAGCAATCAATGCCAGTTTTGCCTGCCACTTTCCGAAATGCTTATGAATAATAAGTCCGTTCACATAATCAATACCCGCACTGACAAGCAGCGCAATTACCCATACAGGCTCGCCCCAGGCGTAAAATACCAGCGACGCTATAACCATTACGGTATTTCTGTATGTCATATTGCCGTTCCAGAAATAAAGCAGCAATACTACCGGCAGAAATATACATAAAAACAGCAAACTTGAAAAAACCATTTTCGCCCTGTTCCCCCTCAGAAATCGAATTGACGAGCATCAATAATATTTAATCTTGACAATATTTCTATATAACCGTGCAAAAATACACATTCCATTTTTCATCATAACACAGTTTATCATTATAACATCTTTTTGAGCAAATGTCAATCATTCAATATCACGGCAATGCAAAAACACCGTCTCCGACATTATTTTACACAAATTTTACTTTACAATAGCCGCAGAACCGCTGTATAATAAAGCATATAACATTACATATCCTGACAAACTATGATTATTATTGAAAGGTGATTTCCATGAGCGAAAAATCTTCAAAACCCCAATATAAGTTTATGCAGAACCGCGAGTTGTCATGGCTCCGCTTTGACCAGCGCGTTTTGCAGGAGGCAACCAGCCCGGAAGTGCCTCTGTACGAAAAGCTGAAGTTTATTGCTATTTTTGTCAGCAACCTTGACGAATTCTTTATGGTAAGAGTCGGCAGCTTGTTTGACCTCTCTATAGCGGACAAAAAAGCGATTGACAACAAGACGGGCATGACGCCGAGCGAGCAGCTGGCAAAAATCTACGAAGCGGTCAGACCGCTTTATAAGATGAAGGATGAAACCTACAAAAACGTCACCAAAAAGCTGAAGTCGTACAATATTTCTCATCTTGCGCCGAAAGATTTGACTGCGGAAGAAGTTAAATTTGTTAAGGACTATTTTTTAAACTACATTCATCCGATTCTGTCGCCCCAAATTGTTGACGAGCATCATCCTTTTCCGTTTATCGCTTCCAAACAGCTGTGCGTTGTCGGCAAAATCCAGAGGAAGAAATCCGAGTGTATAGGCGTTGTAACTGTTCCTTCAAGTCTGCCGCCCGTGCTTTTCATGCCCGGCAGAAAGATACGGTATATCCATATGGAGGATATTATCTATATGTATCTTGAGGAAATATTTGAAGGTTATGCCATAAGTGACAAAAACATATTCTGTGCAACAAGAAATGCGGACATAAACCCAAACGATGAGGCCTACGAGATTAACGAGGACTTCAGAAGCAAAATGAAGAAGCTCTTGAAAAAGCGCAGACGTCTTGCCGCCGTTCGTCTCGAAGCGGCGCATGAGCTTGAAGAGTACACAAAAAATCTGCTGTGCAACAAGCTCAGCATAACCGACAAGCAGATTTTTGTTACGAAGTCACCTATCAGTCTCGGCTATGTCTTCGGACTTCAGTCCAAATTTAACGAGGAACAAACCGCTCAGCTGTGCTACCCGGAATTTGAACCCCAGCACACTCACAGCGAAATCATGACAGGCACAAACTGCGATGATGTGATCTTATCCTATCCATACGAGAGCATGGATCCGTTTGTTGACCTTATCAAACGTTCGGCAAGCGACCCGGACGTGATTTCAATCAAAATTACCATTTACCGTCTTGCCAAAAATGCAAAGCTTATTGAACATCTGTGTACGGCGGCGGAAAACGGCAAGGAAGTTCTTGCGCTGTTCGAACTCAGAGCGCGCTTTGACGAGCAAAACAACATCGACTGGTCAGAACGTCTTGAACAGGCAGGATGCCGGATTGTGTACGGGCTTGACGATTACAAGGTTCACTCAAAGGTGTGCCTTATCACCAAAAATATCAACGGCAAGACGCATTACACAACACAAATCGGAACGGGCAACTATAACGAAAAGACGGCAAAACAATATACCGACTTCTCGTTCATTACACAGGACCACGAAATCGGCGAGGACGCCGCGGCGTTCTTCAGCAACATTTCTATCTCCAATCTTGACGGCGAGTATAAGCATCTTTGGGTTGCTCCGAACGCCATGAAGAGCCGTATAATCGAATACATCGATGGAGAAATCGAAAAAGGCAAAAACGGCAGAATATTTATGAAGGTAAACTCGGTAACCGACAAAAAAATTATTCTGAAGCTTCAGCAGGCAAGCGCTGCCGGAGTGGAGGTCACTATGCTTGTCAGAGGAATTTGCTGCCTGCTTCCGGGCATACCGGGGCTTACCGAAAACATTAAGGTTTACAGTATTGTCGGAAGATTTCTTGAACATTCAAGAATATACAGCTTCGGCAAGGGCGCTGACCAAAAACTGTTTATTGCCTCCGCTGATATTATGACGAGAAACATGGATAAACGCGTAGAAGTAGGCTGTCCGATTTATTCGCCGAGAATAAAAGATATTATCAATCATTATGTGGATATATGTCTCAGCGATACAGTCAAAGCAAGGGTACTCAAAAGCGACGGCACTTATGAAATGAAACCCAACACCTTAAGCCGTGTTAACGCACAGGAGGTCTTGATGCAGGAGGCGGAAGCCGCTGCAAAAGTGCATGACTTAACCTTAAGCAGAGCCCTCACCGAGACTAATACATCGCCGGACAATACCGCAAAAAACAAACCGGGATTTTTAAGACGCAAATATATCGAGCTCATAACAAGACTGTATAACAAACTTCAGAAATAGTTGCAGCAAATTCATATTTGTGGTATAATATATTATAGTTGTTTGTATTTACTTACAGAAATTAATAAAGCAAAGTGTATTGCGGCAAAGGAGTGATGAAATATGGAAGATAATCAGATGACAACTCAGGAGCTTCGGGAATCAATCGAGCAGCTTGTCAGTGAAAAACGATTCGGCAAAATACGAGAGGTTCTCACATCAAATGCGCCGGCAGATATCGCATTATTCCTTGGCGAAGTTGATCCGCAAACGCTTCCGATTTTATTCAGAATCCTTCCGAAGGAGCTTGCCGCCGAAACCTTTGTTGAAATGGACAGCGATGAACAGGAGCTGTTAATCAACGCGTTCAGTGAACGTGAGCTTAAAGACGTCGTAGATGAATTATTCGTAGACGATGCTGTTGATATTATCGAAGAAATGCCGGCGAATGTGGTAAAAAGAATACTCAAGCATACAGACCCGGAAACACGCAACAGCATAAACGAGATTTTAAGATACCCCAAAGACAGCGCCGGCAGTATAATGACAACCGAGTATGTTACGCTGAGGCCTGACATGACCGTTTCGGAATCCTTCGATAAAATTCGCCGTACCGGTGTTGACAAAGAGACTATATATATATGTTATGTCATAAACGAGAACCGAAAGCTGCTGGGACTTGTTTCCGTCAGAGACCTGCTTCTGTCTCCGTATAACACGCCGATTAACACAATAATGGAGCAGAATATAATAAGCGTCGAAACGCTTGACGACAGGGAAAACGTTGCTAAGATGTTTGACAAGTACGATTTTATTTCGCTTCCTGTTGTGGACAAGGAATACCGTCTTGTCGGTATTGTAACCTTTGACGACGCTATCGACGTTATTCAGGAGGAAACCACTGAGGATATCCAGAAGATGGGCGCCATACTCCCCTCTGACGACAGTTACTTTAAAACACCGGTGTGGAAGCATGCGAAAAACAGAATTATGTGGCTTCTTTTCCTCATGCTTTCCGCCACAATTACAGGTACAATAATCCAAAGATATGAAGACGCATTTACCGCAATACCTATTCTTGTATCGTTTATTCCCATGATTACGGGTACGGGCGGAAACTGCGGTTCTCAAAGCTCAACAATGATAATAAGATGCCTGGCTGTGGGCGAAATAGAGCCGCGGAATATGTTCAAAGTAATGATTAAAGAGTTTTGTATCGCCCTGATTGTGGGCGTAATTCTTGCCGTTGTAAACGGAATACGTATATTTATTATGTATCCGGTTCAGAATCCTCTGTTTCTGTCGATTGTCGCCGGACTCAGTCTGATCGGCACAGCTGTTATAGCAAAAATGCTCGGCGGAGTTCTGCCAATTCTTGCAAAGATGTGTAAGCTTGACCCGGCGCTTATGGCGTCGCCGCTTATAACAACAATCGTTGATACTTGCTCTGTTATGATTTTCTTTAATGTAGCGCTTTGGGTAATGACGTGGGGAATATAATATAGGGGAGCTTTGCTCCTCTATATTATTCTATATATAAACTGACTTGATAAATTATAGTTTGACGCGCGAAGCCCTCTCCGTCAGCTCCGCTGACACCTCTCCCGGAGGGAGAGGCTTTTGGGGAGGCTCCCACTCCGGGGGAGCTGTCGCCGCAGGCGACTGAGGGGGCTAATAAACTATAATTTTATAAAACAATGGCTGCTGCGATTAATAACGCAGCAGCCATGAGTTTCGCATAATTATTTAACGATATTATTAATATCAACCTTAACCTTCTCAAGAAGCTCGTCGGCTTCTTCCGGAGTATTGCCCTTCATCAGGCAATAGAGCTTGATTTTCGGCTCTGTTCCCGACGGACGGATAATAAAGTTATTCTGATCCTCAAGTTCAAGATAAATAACGTTCGACTTCGGCAATAAGATTTCGGATTTCTCACCGGTAATCTTATCAACTCTCTCGCTTGTCTGGTAGTCACGTACAGCAATAACCTTCTTGCCTGCGATTTCAGCCGGCGGATTTGCTCTGAGACCGTCCATGATTGTCTTGATCTTTTCAAGACCTTCTATGCCTTCAAGTGTAACAGACTCAACCTGCTCTTTGTAGTAGCCGTACTTCTTATAGATATTATCCATCTGCTCAAAGATAGATGTGCCGTTTTCCTGATAGTACAGCGCCATCTCAGCAATAAGCATTGTTGCAACAACTGCATCCTTATCGCGTGCATATGTTCCCTTAAGGTAGCCGTAGCTCTCTTCAAAGCCGAACAGATATGTACCAACTCCGGTTTGTTCAGACTCTTTAATCTTTTCACCGATGAACTTAAATCCTGTCAGGACTTCCTTCATCTCAATACCGTAAGCGTCGGCAATCGCCTGAATAATATTTGTGGTAACGATTGTCTTAACAACGTATCCATCCTTCGGAACAGCGTTCTTTTCCTTGAGGCTTGCCAAAATGTATTCAGTGAGAAGCGCACCTACCTGATTGCCGGTAAATGTAACGTATTCACCCTTGTCATTCTTAACAAGTATACCTACACGGTCGCTGTCAGGATCTGTGCCGACAATCAGATCTGCGCCGCATTCCTTTGCATAGCCGATTGCCAAAGTAAATCCCTCTTTGTTCTCCGGGTTCGGAGACGCAACTGTCGGGAAGTCTCCATCGGGCAATTCCTGCTCCTTAACAACAACAACGTTATCAAAGCCGATACGCTTCAAAATTTTTCTGACCGGCTTGTTACCTGCGCCGTGGAACGGTGTATAAACAAACTTAAGCGTATTGCCCTTCTCCTTTGCAAGCTCCGGATTTACGCACTGCTTCTGAACTTCGTCAAGGTATGCTTCCTCAACCTCATCGCCGATCATAACGATAAGACCCTTTTCAATAGCCTCGTCAAAGTCCATCTTCTTAACGCCTGTGAATATATCGGTCTTTTCGATTTCTTCAAGAACGATTGAGGCAAGCTCCGGATTGAGCTGGGCACCGTCAGCGCCGTATGCCTTATATCCGTTGTACTTAGCCGGGTTATGGCTTGCGGTAACCGCAATACCTGCCGTAGTCTTTAAATATCCGATTGAGAACGAAAGCTCCGGAACCGGCTTGAGCTCGTTAAACAAATATGTCTTAATTCCGTTTGCAGCAAGAATTTGAGCTGCCAGCTTTGAGAATACATCTGACTTGTGACGGCTGTCATAAGCAATAACAACGCTCAAATCCGCATCCGCACCGTTGGTTTTAATAAGCTGATTTGCAAGACCCTGAGTTGCCTGACCGACAACATACTCGTTCATTCTGTTTGTTCCTGCGCCAAGAACACCTCTGAGACCTGCCGTACCAAACTCAAGCGGACGATAGAAACGGTCTTTTATCTCTTCTTCGTTGTCTTTTATTGCCTCAAGTTCTTTTACGGTTTCCGGATCGGCTTCCTTCAACCATCTTGCATATTCATCTAAATAATTCATTTCAAAGCCCTCCAACTTGTAAAGTTTTACTATATAAACAATTATACTACTATCTATAAAATTTTTCAACTGCTGTAATTGTAAAAATTATAACAATTTTTTTGTACAAGTTTACAGCCAAAAACAAGCATAAAATCCGCGGGCTTATCCAAACGCTAACGGCTCGCTCGAAATTTCTGTTATATCGCCGTTACTATAAACATCTACTGTCTTTCTTACGTTCTCGGACGGTATTTCAATCTGCAAACGGTAATACTCACGTCCACTGCCGTCAGTCTGACTCTGTATACCGCTCGTATCGCCTTCAAACGAAACGCCGTACACCTTTTCTATAATATCCAGAGCGTCCTGCGGGGTAAATGAACCCTGTTTTTTGGCGCCGCCACTATCAAGCAGCGAAACAATTCTATCGTATTGAGCCTTTTGCTCATCGCTCAGGCTTTCACGGTCTATATAGCCTATCATTTCACGTGCATCATCAAGCATACCTGATGCGGCAAATGAAGCTGCATCGTCAAGCTCTGCCTGAACCGCTGAGGTTGGCAGCTTTGAATTCGATGAACCGCCCGCCGCTCCGTTTTGACTTGTGTTTCCGTTTGCCGCAGCCGAATCCTGACCGGGCTTTTCTGTCTCTGATGAGCCCGACTTTTTGCCGCCCGGATTGAATGACGACGTTTTTGTATCGCCTTTTGGCTCATCACCCGATTTTTGTGTTTCTGCCGCAGATGTACTTTCGGATTTCTTCTGCTTATCATCGGCCTTTCCGCAGGCAAACAATAAGCTGCACGACAGAACAACCGCTCCTATTGCCATTAGTTTTTTATTCATATCATCACCTCACAGATTTGCAAATTATTCTGTTGCTTCACCGTTTTCATCAGCATCACCCGGCTGAGCTTCGTCTGAATTAACTTTGTCCGTATCCTTCTCAACTCTTGCCACGGTAACAACATTTACGCCGTCAGCCAGACGCATAAGGCGAACGCCCTTGGTAACACGGCTGTAGGTACTTATATCCTCGGAATCTATACGTATTATTACGCCCTCTGATGTTATAAGAATAATATCATCGTCCGGCGACACAACTTTAATTCCGCTGATTTTTCCGGTTGTCTCGCTTATCTTGTATGTTGCGCAGCCCTTACCGCCTCTGGACTGAACTTTATACTCGCTGAGTTCCGTTTTTTTGCCGTATCCCTTTTCGGACACTACGAGCATCTTTCCGCCCTCACGGTATATACTCATGCCGACAACATAATCATCCCCCTCAAGCTTGATTGCGCGCACACCTCTCGACACACGGCCAAGCTCACGAACATCCCGTTCATTGAACCTGATCATCTTTCCTTCATGAGTTCCGACGAATAAGTCAGTGTCGCCGTTTGTGAGGATTACTCTCAAAAGCTCATCGCCGTCATCAAGCTTGATTGCAATCTTTCCGCCTTTGGGTGCGTTTTGGAACTCCATAATATCAGTCTTTTTAATGATACCGTTTCTGGTACACATCGTTAAGTACTTGCCCTCGGTATATTCACGTATCGGTATCATTGCCGAAATACTCTCGCCCGGAGCAAGCTCAAGCAGATTAACCACAGCAGTACCCTTTGCCTGACGTCCTGCCTCAGGAATACGATATGCCTTGATCCGGAACATTCTGCCCCGGTTTGTAAAGAACATTACATAGTCATGTGTGGACGCGACAAACATCGTTGACACAAAGTCTTCTTCTTTAGTCTGCATTCCGACAATACCCTTGCCGCCCCTGTGCTGGCTCTTGTACGTATCGACCGGCAGACGCTTGATATATCCGTAATGCGTCATGGTGATAACGCTTTCTTCATCCTCGATAAGGTCCTCGATGTCTATATCATCTACAACCGGCTCTATAGAGGTGCGTCTTTCATCACCAAACTTTTCTTTTATTGCGGTTATTTCTTCTTTTATAATATCAAGAACCATTTTTTCGCTGCCCAAAACCTCTGTCAAATGCTCTATTAAAGCAGTAACCTCAATAAGCTCGTTCTCAATCTTTTCTCTTTCCATTCCGGCAAGACGGGCAAGACGCATATCAAGAATTGCCTGAGCCTGAACATCGGTAAAGCCGAACCGCTCAATCAAACGTGCTTTTGCGTCATTATAGCTGTTTTTGATTATTTCAATGACTTCGTCAATATTATCAAGGGCAATCTTTAAGCCCTGCAAAATATGAGCTCTTGCCTCGGCCTTCTTCTTATCGTACTTGGTACGGCGGATTATGACCTCTTTCTGGAACTTCACATATTCTTCGAGGATTTCTTTAAGCGACAGTATTTTCGGCGAAATTCTGTCAACCAACGCCAGCATTATAACGCCGAACGTATCCTCAAGCTGTGTATATTTGTAAAGCTGATTAAGCACTATCTGCGCGTTTGTGTCACGCTTAAGCTCAATAACTATCCTCAGTCCGTCTCTGTCGGATTCGTCGCGCAAATCCGAAATGCCCTCAACGCGTTTTTCATGAACTAAGTCGGCAATCTTTTCAATAAGTCTCGCCTTGTTCACCATGTACGGGATTTCTGTCACAACTATACGCTCTCTGTTTTCCTTCCACTGCTGAATTTCGGCCTTTGCGCGGATTTTCAGCTTTCCGCGTCCGGTCGTGTAAGCGGCGCGTATTCCGCTCGTACCCATAATCTGAGCGCCGGTCGGGAAATCGGGACCCGGAATATACTCCATAAGCTCATCTATAGTTATGTCAGGATTGTCAATAAGCGCAACAATACCGTCAATAACCTCGCCTAAATTATGAGGAGGAATTTTTGTCGCCATACCTACGGCGATACCGTCCGAGCCGTTAACCAACAGGTGCGGGAAACGCGACGGAAGCACAACAGGCTCCTTGCGGCTCTCATCAAAGTTCGGCACAAAGTCAACGGTATCCTTATCAATATCCGTCAGCATATTAAGCGACAGCTTTGCCATTCTGGATTCCGTGTATCTATACGCAGCGGCAGGGTCGCCGTCAACCGAACCGAAGTTACCGTGACCGTCAACAGTCGGATAACGCATCGAAAAATCCTGCGCCATACGCACCATTGCATCGTATACCGAAGCATCACCGTGCGGATGATATCTACCGAGCACATTACCTACGGTCGTCGCACACTTTCTGTACGGCTTGTCCGGCGTAATGCCGTCCTCATACATTGCATATAATATTCTTCTGTGAACCGGTTTTAATCCGTCTCTTACATCAGGCAGAGCACGACTCACGATAACAGACATCGAGTAGTCAATATATGACTTTTTCATCTCATTATCAAGGTCTACGGGGATGATGTTCAGCTTGGACGGGTCAAACAGTGGTTCGTTTGTCTTGTCTTTTGACGCCATTTTTAAACTCCCTTTCAAAAAATATTAAAATCGCTGTATAAGCTAAAAAACACAGTTATTTTAAGCATAACAAATTTATCGCTTTTATATAATTCGACAAGCCGAAGCATAAATCCTTTTAAAATTTAAAATTTGCGCCTTAAAATTATCGATGTTCATAATTATATAAAATTGTTTTTAAATCTATTTTATTTAGTATATTATCTATAAATGCGGAGTCTTCATATCAAATTATAGTTTAACTTAATAAAGCCAGACCCAGTTCCGCCCGCCTAGCCCGGGCGGGTAACATCTTCCCCTCCGGGGAAGCCGTTATTAGGGGCGCTGCCCCTAAAACCCCGTATTCAGGGGTATTAGGGGATGAAATCCCCTAAATCGCGTCTCCTGTAAGGAGACACGATAGAGCGCTCGGGGCGGAGGCGGCGAGCGCAATTGGGTGGGCGAATAATACTTACAAACTATAATTTACAACACAAATAATAAAAAGCTGCTGCAAGAATTATTGCAACATCCCTGTCAAATCTTGTAATTTTTAAAAAAGCTCATCGGTTCGTTTATCTGCGGAATCCCGTTTTTATTAATCCGTCCCAGCTTTTCTCTGCACTCTCTGCAAAAACGGCTCTTTGCGCCGTCAAACAAATATACAACGTTATCATCCTTCAGCTCCTTATGGCAAATACTGCATCTTTCCATGTTTTGGCTCCTCGTTTTGGCTCCTCGTTTTTGCTCCTCGTCTTTGCTCCTCATTTTGTATAAAATAAGTATATCTCTCACGCTTCTTGTCAAATATTAAAATACCATAGTATTTTATATGTGTCAAGTGCTGATTATATTATAGTATTGCAAAATTTGACTATTTAGGAGGAATAGAATAACAAATGCTGAATCAAAGAATTAAAGAACTCAGGAACGGCTTGAACATAAGTCAGGTTGACCTCGGCAAAAAATTAGGCGTGACCAAGCAATGTATTTCCAACTGGGAAAACGACAATATACAGCCGTCCATTGATATGCTGATTAAGATTTCAAAATTTTTCGGTGTATCAACTGATTATATTCTCGGAATAGACAGCAAGAAAACACTTGATGTATCAATGCTGAGCGATGATCAAGCCTCTCACATCCGACTGATTATTTCAGACATTATCAAAAATTGATTAATATATTAATTTATTACACATTGATTTCGTGAAATTTAATATGCAAATTTTTATAAAACCGCAAATTTTCAGTATAAATTGCCGATAAATTATGCTGAAAGCTTGAGCATTTCATGATATACTTGAAATAATAATCTTTATCACTCAGCACAAGGAGGATTAGAAAATGAGACTAAAATCAAAATTATTAAGCATGACTCTGGCGCTTGTAATGGTTATCTGCACACTGCCGGCTCTTGCTGCAGGCAACGCAGATACGAGTGAGCCGATAATTTCTACGGCAACAAACGAACCGCGGCAGATGGAATATTTAAACCGCGGCGGCTTTGCGGCAACAAACCCATCGGGCGGTATGTATTTAAGCTGGCGTCTGCTCGGAACCGAGCCGATGGACACAACCTTTAATATTTACAAAAACGGAGGACGGCTTGTAACTGAATTAGATAACACAAACTACACCGATGCAACAGGAACCGCCGGTGACGAGTACACAGTTGCCCCGGTAATAAACGGCATTGAAGGTGCACAGAGCGAGCCTATGATGCAGCTTACGGGATATATGGATTCGTCGTGGAAAACGTCGCCGTATGCCTACTTTGATATACCGCTTCAAATTCCGCCGGCCGGCAGCAGCTATACATACAGTCCGAACGATGCGTCAGTAGGCGATGTAGACGGTGACGGCGAATATGAGATTATTTTGAAATGGAATCCAAGCAATTCAAAAGATAACGCCAGCAGCGGTGTAACCGGAAATGTTTATATTGACTGCTATGAATATGACGGTACGTTTCTCTGGAGAATTGATTTGGGCAGGAATATCCGCGCCGGCGCGCATTATACACAATTCCAGGTGTATGACTATGACGGAGACGGCAAGGCTGAGGTCGCAATGAAAACCGCTCCCGGTTCAATCGACGGCAAAGGCAAGTATGTATCCGATGCCGGAAATACCGATGCTATAAAAGCTACCGACAACTCTACATCGTATGTAAACTCAAGCGGACATATTGCGGGCGGACCGGAATTTCTCACTATATTCAACGGTGAAACAGGCGAAGCTATGCAGACAATAGAATATGACCCACTGCAAAGTACAGGAAGTTGGGGCGATAGCAAATATAACAGGTCTGAAAGATATCTTGCCGGAACAGCATACCTTGACGGAGTACACCCCAGTATGATATTCTGCCGCGGTTACTACGCAAGATCTGTTGCGGTTGCGTATGACTGGGACGGAGTAAACCTTACAAAGCGCTGGAAGCTGGACAGCTTAGACAGCGGCAACAGCGGCTTTGCGGCACAGGGTAATCACCAGTTATCCGTTGCTGATCTGGACAACGACGGCAAAGACGAGATAATATACGGCGCCGCAGCAATAGATGATGACGGCAGCCTGATGTGGTCGGTATATTATAAAGACGTTAAACTCGGTCACGGTGACGCGCTTCATGTTTCCGACTTTGATAACGATGGTGCGCAGGAAGTCTTTAAGGTTAACGAGGATCATCCAAACTGGGGCAGATGCTTAATAAACGCCGACGGAACACTGGAATGGATGCAGGTAGCGACCGGTGATGACGGCAGAGGCGTTATGGCTAATTTCAGTGCTAAATACGGAGTTCTGGCATGGGACTCAGGAACCAATGTCCGTACACTCGGCGGCACAGTTGTAAACAACAATGTTCTGTTTGATAACGGTCAGTCATACCCAAATTTCCCCATATACTGGGACGGCGATTTCTATCGCGAACACTATGACAAGTGCAGAATACAGAAGTGGTATGATTATGAAGAAGCAGATACTGACGGCAATTTAGGCTCGTTCGGCAGAATTTTGGGCTTCTCAGGTGTAACTTATAATAATGACTCAAAGCAAAATTCCTGTTTGCAGGCTGATTTGTTCGGTGACTGGCGCGAAGAGCTTATATTCAGAACTAGCGATGACAGTGCGCTGCGCGTATACACATCGCTTATCCCAACCGAGCATAAGCTTACCACGTTCATGCACGACAGCCAGTATCGCTGCGCTATAGCATGGCAGAACACAGGATACAACTCACCGCCTCACACGAGCTATTATATCGGTGAAGATAAAACCGCTTACGAACAGCCGAATATAGAGACGGTTACCTTAAAGCCCGAAATAAGACTGACAGTTACCGCAGACGGCAATCCGGTTTCCGGTATTTATGTCAAGCTCGGCGACACTGAAAAGCCCACCGACAGCGATGGTGTAGTTTCGTTCAGAGTTAATCCCGGTACATATGCGTATACGGTAGATCAGGCCGGCTATAAGATAGCGAGCGGAACAGTTGTACATGCCGATGGCGTGGATCCAACTGAACAAACTATAATCTTAGAAACACTTCCGGACAGCACAATAACTGTAGTCTCAGACGGCTCCCCGGTCAGCGGAGCAACGGTTGTAATCGAAGGTCAGACAGCAGTGACTGACGAAAACGGTAATGTAACCGTAAAACTGCGTTCCGGACAAAACAGCTACACAGTTTCCTGCCACAAGTATATAACAAAGACCGGAACGCTCTCAGTTCCCGAAGCCGGAACAGTCGAAAGCATTGAGATAGAGCCTGTTCAGTACGAATACGACAGCACCAAGGATGCTGATGGTTCAAAATTCACCTATTCCGGCGGAGACGGCGCAGCACTTTCGTTCTCCGGCGGTACGTGGACGTTTAGTCAAAACAGCACTGACGGCGGAAGATCCTTCGGTGCGACCTTTGACACCTCTGCGGACGGCAATATGGAGTTTGAAATGACCTACGGCACAGGCGGTCAGAAGGGCTCAAACGGTGATTGGAGCTGGACCGGCCGTGCTTATACGCACGAGATAAAGCTGCTCGACATAAACGGCAATATTCTGATAGGCTTAAGCCAGGAATACTTAGAGTCCGGCGCACAGCAGGTTCAGTATTACACAGGCTCAAAATCTAAGACAAACGTATCCACCGGAAATATGATAGGCGCGCCGAATATTACGGCTCGCAGTGCCTCAACATGGGCAATTAAGTTCAGCGTTGACTTTAAAGCCAAAACCGTTGACTTGACATTAACTGATGAAGCGGGCGCAAACGGATATGTTATAACCGATATTCCGATAAACGTAACCAACTTTTCAAAAGTTACTATCGGCTCGACCGCGTCCGGAAATGTAACCTGGGCTCCGACACTCAAAGACGTTTTATACTATTCGGACTGCATCAACAACTCTATCGGCACGGCAACACCGGCTCCTACACCGATAAAGAAGTACGATGTTACTGTTTCAAAGAGCGGTGAAGGCGAGGTAGGATTGGTGGACAACGTTGTAGAATGGAATTTCGGCGCTGAACCGTTTGTTAATTCTGACGGAACTGTTAATACGGCTTTGTTCCCCGCAGGTACAACAGAGGGCAGATACTGCTTAATAAACACATCAATTAAAAACGTGAACGGTCTTACATACGTAACAGATATAACAAGCGCCTCCGATAAGATTGCAAATAATGCAAACCAATCAAGCCCAAAGACCTTTATTGACGGCTACAACGGATATAGAATGATAAAGACGCAGACGGCGGGCAGCACCTCGAATTACTACTTTACATTCACCCCTGATTCAGACGGTATTGTAAACGTATACGCAAGAAGCGGAAGCGGAAGCGCATCGGCTAAATTATATATCGTACAAGGCAGTTCAACCAAGGGTACTATGACTCTGCCTGACACAAGTTCAGAGGCAGCAAACGGTTCTCTGCCTGTTCTTTCGGCAAATGTTTCAGCAAATGAAGCTGTTAAGATCTACAGTGATTCAAATACAGCGTTCTATGCTATTACGTTTAACCCTGAGAACACAACAGCGCTGACGACAACCGAACAAATAGTTGATACGCTGTCGTTCAAGGAGGGAGATACAGTCACAGTGAAGGCTGTCGCAGCTAATCAGACAGATGATGTGACCGTAACAACAGATACAAATGCACAGGTAACCGCAGTTGACGGCAAGGCAGGATATTACACATTTAAAATGCCTGCCGAGAATACAGTGGTAAAAGCTGAATTTAAAGCAAATGATAATAATCCGTACACAATCAACAGCGTACTGCCATCTGTGGACGGCGTTAACGTGAACCTGACCAATAATTCAGACACCGGCGCCGAACCCGCAAAAGTAATTGTTGCAGCATATGACAGCGCTTCAGGTATGCTAAAGAATATCGGAATTGAGGACGCAAGTATCCCGACCGGTGAAAGCGGAGATGTATATGTACCGATTACATATTCAGATTCTGATTTGGTAATAGCTTATGTATGGAATTCAATGAGTGACATTGTTCCTCTGGCAACGAGTTATAAATTAAGCAATTAATTAATAAAGCATAAATACAGCCCGTGTTTCGCTTTTGAAACACGGGCTGTTTATTATATCAATATTAATCATTCTTATAACTTTCAAGCATTGCTTCAATTTCTTCCTTTGGTCTTAAGCTGAGGAACGAAAACGGCTTTGTGAGCGACTTTTCTATCATCTCTATGCCTTCTTCTCTCTTTCCGAGCTTAATCAAAACTTCGCCGTAGCCGTAAAACGCCTCGGGAAATCTCGGTTCGGGATCACGATTTACCAAATCGACATAAACTTTTTCTGCTTCTTCATAATTGCCCATCAGCGAATATGTATCGGCAAGATTATCGACGATTATATTATCATCGCTGTTATACTCATATGCCTCTTTGTTGAACTCAAGCGCCTTTTCATAATCGCCGCTTAAATTATACATGATACCCAAATTCTGATACAAGTTCGTATTTTTGAAGTCTGCGCTATAAACCTCTTCGAGATATTCGATTGCGGTTTCCAAATCGTCCTGCTTCCACGCAAGCAGCGCCTGGAGCGAACGAACTCTGAAACGGTCGGCTGTTTCCGGCTTTGTAATCATGTACGCTATATCAAACGCTTTTTTTGCCTTTTCAAGCTCACCGCAGCGCAGACAGTTATAACCATACAGAATCTTGTCGCCTACGCCCAAATTTCCTACCTTATCGGCAACGTTAAAAATCTTTAACGCTCCGTAATAATCACCCTTACTGTACTTATACTTTGCAAACAGCGCAACAATTGACGCGCGCTTTACAATGATTATTACTAAAAAAATTAAAAGCAGAGTCTTTCCTATCAAACCCATAATATTACTACTCCTTCATATCAGCATATTATCCAAATAAAACTATACAAGGCTGTTCACGGTTCTGGGGTACGGCAGAACGTCGCGTATATTTGTCATGCCCGTCACGTACATAACCAGCCTTTCAAAGCCCAGACCAAAGCCGGAATGTTTACACCCGCCGTAGCGGCGCAAATCAAGATAGCGTGAATAATCCTCCTCACTGAGTCCGAGTTCTGCCATACGGCTTTGAAGCACGTCCAGTCTTTCCTCTCGCTGACTTCCTCCGATTATCTCGCCTATGCCCGGAACAAGGCAATCAACCGCAGCCACAGTTTTGTTATCATCGTTAAGCCGCATATAGAATGCCTTTATCTCCTTGGGATAGTCGGTCACAAACACAGGCCGCTTGTATATCTCCTCAGTAAGATAACGTTCATGCTCAGTCTGAAGATCCATACCCCAGGAAACGGGGTATTCAAACTCCTTGCCCGACTTCAGCAGCTTATCCACTGCCTCGGTATACGTAACCCTGCCAAAATCGCTCTGTGCCACATGCGTCAGCCTGTCGAGCAGACCTTTATCCACAAAGCTGTTAAAAAAGCTTATCTCATCCTTGGCGTTATCCAAAACATAATTAATAAGATATTTAAGCATATCCTCCGCCAGATCCATGTCATCATCAAGCTCTGCAAAAGCCATTTCAGGCTCAATCATCCAGAACTCTGCGGCATGTCGTGTTGTATTCGAGTTCTCGGCACGAAACGTAGGGCCAAAAGTATAAATATCCCCGAACGCCATAGCGAATTCCTCGCCTTCAAGCTGACCGCTTACGGTTAGCGATACCGGACGGCCGAAAAAGTCCTCCTCCGGCTTTTGCCCGCCGCCCAAATCGAGCGTTGTAACCTTAAACATCTCGCCTGCACCCTCGCAGTCGCTTCCTGTGATTATGGGCGTATGAACATACACAAAGCCCCTGTCCGCAAAATACTTATGAATTGCCTGTGCCAGCATTGACCGCACTCTGAACGTTGCCGAAAGTGCATTTGTCCTCGGCCTCAGATGCGGTATTGTTCTCAAAAATTCAAAGGAATGGCGCTTTTTCTGAAGCGGATATGAAGGAGAACTTGCCCCCTCGACAACCACCTTTTCAGCCTTTAGTTCAAACGGCTGCTTTGCCTGAGGTGTTTCTTCAAGAATTCCGCTTACTGTGAGCGCGGCGCCCACATTCAGTTTTGAAATCTCGGCATAGTTTTCAAGTCTTTCTTTCTCAATAACCACCTGCATATTTTTGAAGCAGGAACCGTCATTCAGTTCAATAAACCCAAAGTTTTTAGACATTCTGGCAGTTCTGACCCAGCCGCTGACCGAAATATTCCGACCGCCGTGATTCACTTCAAACAATTCCCTTATCTTCATCAAAACACCTCTCAGGCTCTTAATATATACTAATTCAAAGAAAACTTATTTACTTTTGTATAGTCCTTCACCAGTTCGGCTCTCGGATAGCCGCGGCTGTTTTCAACCGATTTGATATAGAACCCTCTGCCATAGTAAAATCTTATGAGAGGAGTAACATGCGATCCCGTGTGAAGTCGAAGTATATGCACGTCATTTTCCTTCATGACCTTATCTACAACACTCATAAGGATTTTGCCTATACCGTTGTTTCTCAGGCTCGATTTTACGGCAAAACGGCTGAGATATGCCTCATGATTTTTAAGCAGCTCAATTCTAACCGCTCCGATAGGCTCGTCGTCGATAAACACAACGTATACCTCTTTTGTCTCTATGTCATGCTTTACATCGTCATAGGTTTCCTGCAATGCCTCTATATCATAGTCAATACCTGCCATTTCACAATACTTTAAAAAGGCGTCTTTTGTTATCTTGATTATTGCAGGAATGTCCTCTTCTGACGCTCTTTTTACCTCAAAAGCATATAACTTATCCATTACTTATTATCACCTACCATAAGCATTGCCATAACAGCTTTTTGAGCATGCAGTCTGTTTTCGGCTTCGTCAAATATAACGCTGCGCTCACTGTCGATTACATCTTCTGTAACCTCATAGCCCCTGTATGCCGGGAGACAGTGCATGAAAATACTGTCAGTCTTGGAATATGAGAACAATTCTTTGTTAACCTGATAATCCTTGAAAATCTTTGCGCGCTCGGCTTTCTCCGCCTCCTGACCCATACTTGCCCATGTGTCGGTATAAACAATATCCGCGTCCTTTATCGCCTCCACAGGATCGTTTGTAAGGATTACCTGACTTCCCAGAACCTTTGCGTCCTCTTTTGCATTTGCAACAATCTCCGGATCACACTCATAGCCCTTGGGCGAACCGACACTTATATCCATTCCGGCCTTTGCGCAGGCATAGAGCAGGGAATGTGCGACATTATTTCCGTCGCCTATATAAGCGAGCTTAAGGCCGCGTAGTCTGCCCTTGTGCTCCTGAACAGTCAGCAAGTCCGCAAGAGCCTGACATGGGTGAAGCAAGTCTGTCAATCCGTTGATAATCGGAATTGAACCGTACTTTGCCAAATCAAGCACGTCCTGGTGGTCAAAGGTTCTTATCATAATACCGTCAACAAAACGGCTCATTACATTTGCTGTATCATATATTGTCTCACCCCTGCCGAGCTGAATATCATTTGAGCTCAGGAACAAAGCGTGACCGCCGAGCTGATACATTCCTACCTCAAACGAGACACGCGTTCTGGTTGAAGATTTTGAGAATATCATACCCAAGGTCTTTCCCTTTAAGATATGATGCTCAATTCCCTGCTTCTGCTCGCCCTTAAGCTTTGCCGCGAGCGACAGGAGCTGTGAAAATTCCTCGTGTGTAACATCATGCAAGCTGATAAAATGTTTCATATTTTATAATACCTCCTCAAGTTTATTAACCAAAATATCTATATCGTCCTTTGTTACGATAAGCGGCGGAACAATACGTAGCGTACTGTCGCCCACTGATCCGACAAGTATACCATTGTCACGCAGCCTTGCGGTAACCTCTCTGCCAATCGGCTCACTGAATTCAACACCGCAGATAAGACACGCGCCGCGGACTTCTTTGATTATATCCTTCTTTGTCTTAAGCTCATTCAGTCTGTCCATGAGATATGTTCCGACTGCTTCGGCGTTTTCAAGAACTCCGTTGTTTAAAAGCTCGTCAAGCACTACAAGTCCGGCTCTTGTCGACAGCGGATTTCCGCCGAAGGTGGTGCCGTGGTCGCCCGGCTTAAATGCGGATGCGAACTTCTCATTGGCACAAATCGCGCCAATCGGTACGCCGCCACCCAGGCCTTTCGCCATAGTGAAGATGTCCGGCTCGATTTCATACAGCTCATGAGCGAACAGCCTGCCCGTTCTGCCGATGCCGGTCTGTACCTCGTCAATAATCAGGGCTATATCATACTTTCGGCAGAGCTCCACCGCCATATTCACAAACTCACGGCTCAGCGGATGAACACCGCTCTCGCCTTGTATAAGCTCAAGAATGATCCCTGCCGTATTTTCGCTGACCGCAGATTTAAGTTCTTCAATATTATTTCTCTCTACATGTACAAACTTTTCGATAAGCGGCGCATACGGAGCCTGATACTTCGGCTGACCGGTCGCGGCAACCGTTGCGAGTGTTCTGCCGTGGAAAGAGTTTTTAAGCGTGACAAACTCAATCTTGTTTTTGCAGCCTTTCTCTACCTGATATTTTTTGGCAAGCTTGATTGCGCCTTCATTTGCCTCAGCACCCGTGCTGCAGAAAAACGCTCTGTCAGCACAGGAGTTTTCAACAAGCATTTGCGCCAGTTTCGCCTGGTTTTCAACGTAATACACGCTTGATGTATGTATCAGATCCTTAACCTGCTCGCACAGCTCCTCAGTCATTCGCTTATGATTATACCCCAGTGAGGTTACGGCGATACCTGCAAAGTAATCCTTATATACCCTGCCGTCCGTTGCCGTAAGCTCAATTCCGTCACCGCTGACAAAGCACAGCGGAATTCTATCGCCGAAGGTGTTCATATAATATTTTTTATCAAGCGCCCTGACCTCGTCAAGGCTTAAGTGTTCACTCATATCTATATCTCCAATCAAAAATTAATCTCTTTTGTCCTATATATTTTTTCGTTTCTCTTTAGTTAGACGATTTATAACATGCTCATATCCTATATCGGGTATATGCGGAAGCACACAGTCGGAACAGTCCTTGCACTTATCTCCATCACTGCTGTGTATTATTTTAGAATTGCCGCCGCAGTCGTCAAACCCATATAGAGGACAAAAGCAGAACAGACAATTAATCTGTTCCGCTTTGTGACAAGGATAATATTCACATTCTTTATTCTCAAAAAACCTGTAACCCATAATTAGTCCTTAAGCGCAACAACCAATTTACGGTTCGGCTCCTCACCGATACTGTAAGTCTGGATTTCGTTATTACCCTGCAATGCAGCGTGAATAATTCGCCTCTCATTAGGAGACATGGGTTCCAATGTTACCGGTTTTTTCTCTCTGAGCACACGTCTTTCAAGACTGTGGGCAAGCTGTACCAAAGTTTTCTCACGCTTTGCACGGTATCCCTCGGTATCCAAATTAACCTTTATATAAGAGTTCTTTTCCTTGTTGACATACAAACTGGTTAAGTACTGAACAGCATCAAGAGTGTCGCCTCTCTTTCCGATAAGCAATCCCATTCTCTCGCCGCTTACCGTGATGTTAACTGCGCTGCCCCCGTTCTCGGCGACAACCTTTGCGTCAGGAAGCCCCATTCTGTGAATTAATTCTTCTGCAAAGTATTGTGCGTCGTTTACCGATTTCTCGGTAACCTCACGCTTCTTATTGTCCTTCTTTTGCGGCTCACTTGCCGAAGGTTCCTCAGCGGCAGGCTTTACGTCAGCCGGGCTTTGTTCCGGCTGAGCTTTTACGCTCTCCGGCTTTGGCTGCGGCTTTTTCTCAGCAGCCGGCTTTGGCTCAACTGTCTGCTTTGCGGAATTTTTATTTGTATTCTCTTTATTTAATTTTGAAGCATCAGCGTTCGCTGCCTGAGCGGCCTTTTCTTCGCGGATTCTGCGGCGTTCTTCACGCGTTTGCCGTAAGCGTTCTTCCTCCTCAGCCTCTTTGGTAATCCAAGCGGAAATTATAACCTCCTTGCCAAGCAGACGTCCGAGCAAACCCTTGCCGATTTCTCTCTCAACAGTGTATGACAGTTCCTCAATCGGAACCCCGAATTCCTCTGCCGCAAGTCTCAGCGCTTCTTCTTTACTTTTTGCGTTTTTTTCTATTTTTCTTGGCATTTTCCATTTCCTCCTTTACATCCTCATCAGTAAGACCGACATCTGCAACCTTATTTATAACAAGCTGCTGCAGAAGCTGGAGTATACTGCTGAGTATCCAATAAAAACCGATAGCCGCAGGCAATGAGAATGCAATCCATGCCGAGAATAACGGCATAATTACCATCATTGTCTTCATTGTATTTGGCTTTTCCATTCCGTTTTCGTCTTTTTGAACCGGCTGCGGCGGCTGCATAGCCTGTGTAATCTTTGAGGTTGCGTATGAGCTCGCTCCTGCAAGAATAGGTATCAGCCACAGTCCAATCAAGTTCCACGTAATTCCTCCCTCGGGAATCTTGCCCATAACCAGACCTATTAACGACCACAAATCCGGCGTCTCAGATAAATCAATTCCGCAGAAGTTAAAGTCAATCAATCTATAAACCTTGCCCGTCTCTGTAATCCAGCTGCTGTTCATGATTTCAGGATTTGCATGAAGGAAACGCGCAATTGTGATTTCGTACTGACCAAAGTTTTTGAAGTTATTGTCAACAAAGAACCCAACAAAGTTATTCGGGTCAATCTTCATGGATTCAAGCAGATGGTTTAAAGAATCGAGGTTTGCCTGGCTCTGCTGTGCCCAATCGTTCATAGCCCATACCAGTCTCCATATATCTTCGCTGCCGACGCCCATGATGTATATGATAGGCTGTTTAACAACCCAATACAGCGCCATAAGAATAGGCAGCTGGATAAGCATCGGTAAACAACCGCTCATAGGATTAATCTTGTATTTCTGATAGAGCTTCATCGTCTCCTGATTGAGCTTATCCTTATCGTTTTCATACTTCTTCTGCAAATCCATAAGAAGCGGCTGAAGCTTCTGCGTCTTTAGCATAGACTTCTGCTGCTTAACTGTAAGAGGCATAAGTATGGCTTTTATAATAATTGTAAACAAAAGGATTGCAACACCATAATTATTCACCAGGATATACATAAGTTTCAGGACCCAGCCAAGGCCCAGCATAATATAGGACATTCAGTGCCCTCCTAACTCTCAGTCTTATCTATTTTCGTAAGGGCGACCCCATTAATCACTCGCGATTTCCTATCCGACCGCACATTTTAAGGATAATCGATTCCGCCCGGGTTAAATGGGTTACATCTTAAAACTCGCCAGACAGACTTGATAATGCCTTTCAAAAGTCCGTATTTTTCAATTGCCATAATGGCATATTGAGAACACGTAGGATAAAACCTGCATGTCGGCTTTGTCTTAAGCGGCGACAAGTATTTCTGATAACCACGAATTAGTTTTATAAATAATTTCCTCATATGTTATAAATAATACCACTAACGGAAAAATTTTGCAACCGTTTTAACAAAAAACATTAAAACAGATGCCTAAATCTGCTTCAGCGACTCATTAAGAGCACGGAAAAAATCATTTTTCAATTTGTCATATCCGCAATCAACCGATCTTGCCCTTGCCACAATGACAAAATCAAAGCTGCGGCCGCCGAGATCTTCAGTTTTCAGAAACTCATTAAACAACGCCCGTATTCTCCGCTTTGCGCGATTACGGCTGACCGCTCCGCCAACCTTTTTCCCGGCAGTTATTCCGAGTCTCTGCGTTTTTTCTCTGTTTGGCAAAACATATGCGACAACGCACGGCGTAACGCACGTCTTGCCCCGCCTGTACAACCGCCGGAAGTCAACGTTCTTTTTTAAGCTGACAAATTCGCTCATTAAATTTCTCCTTTGCACTTCAATCCTTTATTACAATACTACTATTATATGAAAGAACAGATAACGAGCTTGAGCTGAAATTGCTTATAATACGCAAAAAGACGCCAAACTCGGCGTCTTTGAGATTACAATTCTTCATTAGGCCGACAGTTTTTTTCTGCCTTTAAGTCTTCTTCTCGCCAAAACCTTGCGACCATTCTTTGTGCTCATTCTCTTTCTAAAGCCGTGAACTTTAGATCTATGTCTCTTCTTAGGCTGATATGTTCTAAGCATCCTATATCCCTCCTTGTATTCCTCAATATCATAATTGATAATTTATCTAAGTTATAAACAGGCAAGTATATTTCTGTCTCCGTTCGTTTAATCTATAAAAAATACTGCCCATGAAAAAATCTTTAATATTCTATCATGATTATTTCGATTTGTCAAGAGTTATTTTTGTTTCTTTTTTGGATTTTTAAAAACTGAAACGAATTTGAAATTTTTGTGTAACTTTCATGAAAAGTTAACCTAAATTTTGTGAAATATTTTCCTGAATAAATTTTAGCACATCTTGTTACCGAAAAAATTCAGGTCAACAACATTTTGTATTTGACATTTTTTCGGTGTTTTTTGGGAAAATTTTTAAATAATTTGGTGTTGAAAATTGCAAATCTTTCTGTTAGAATAATCGGGTAGGAATTTTAGATTGTATTTTACACACAGTTTGTTATTGTTTTTTATAGCTTTGACATCTACAGTTAATTCAAAGGATTATAAGCCCGCCGTGGCTTGACCGCAAATATAAGGAGTAGTGCAGTTTGGAAAATATAAACACAATTTGGGGAAACGTTACAGATCAGCTTCGGGACGAAATGTCAACAGTCGCATTTGACACATGGATAAGACCGATAAAACCGGTAGAAGTTGCCGGTAATTCAATCACTTTAAGCGTACCGGGCGGCTCACAGAAGGGCAGTCTCAACAAAAGTATGCTTGTTACAAAATACCGCTCTCTTATTGAAAGCAGTATTGAAAACGTCACCGGACGAGCTCTGGAGCTTAACGTATGCTTTGAAAGCAATGATGTAAATAAGATTAACGCGTCATTGGATGACCCGATTAAAAAGGAAAACGCGTTAAATCCTAAATATACCTTTGAAAGCTTTATTGTCGGGAACAATAATAATCTGGCACAGGCAGCTTCACTGGCTGTTGCAGAGGCGCCGGGGCATAAGTATAATCCGCTGTTTATTTACGGCGGAAGCGGACTTGGAAAAACACATTTAATCCAGGCAATTGGGAACTATTATTTAAAGAATAATCCCGAAAAACGGATTTTATACACTACAAGTGAAAAGTTTACATACGAGCTGGTTACCGCTATACGCGAGAAAACCAATCAGGCTTTCAGAAACAAGCACAGAACCGTTGACCTTTTGCTCATGGACGATGTGCAGTTCCTTGCGACAAAGGAGCTTGCCCAGGAGGAGTTCTTCCATACATTTAACGCGCTTTATGAAGCGGGAAAGCAGATTGTTCTCACATCAGACCGTCTGCCGTCTGAGACTCCGCATCTTGCGGACAGGCTTAAAACTCGTTTCCAGATGGGACTTCTTGCCGATATTCAGCCGCCGGACTATGAGACACGTCTTGCTATCCTCAGGAGCAAAATTGAAAATGAATATTTCACGTTTGACGAGGAAATAGTAGAATATGTCGCCAACAATATCACATCAAATGTGCGTGACCTTGAGGGCGCACTCAAACGAATTCTGGCGTATGCAGGTATAGAACGCACAAACACGATTTCTATGGAGCTTGCCCAAAAGGCGCTTAAGGAAATCCTGTCTACCCTTCCGCAGCGAAATATTACGATTAATGTAATTATAGATGAAGTTGAAAAATATTATCATCTCCCCAAGGATTCGCTGATTACCAAGAAGCGTTCAAACGACATTGCTTATCCGCGCCACATTGCCATGTACATATCACGTATTACGCTTGACGCGTCGTACGCTTCGATAGGCAGTGCTTTCAACCGCGACCATTCCACTGTTATGAACGCTGTCAAGAAAATCAAAAAAATGGTTACGGAGGATCCTGAGCTTCGCGAGATAATTGACGAGTTGGTTGTGAATATTAAGAAGGATTAATTACAAAGGACTATATATAATATGAAAATATTTGATACAATAGCCGCAATAGCCACCCCTTTAGGTTCGGGTGGCATTGCCATTATAAGGGTAAGCGGAGAAAATTCCCGGGAGATTGCACAGTGTATTGTCAAAACCAAATCCGGCAAGCCTCTTGACAAACTCGAAAGTCATAAGCTGACTCTTTCGGATATACACCGTCCGGACGATCCGGAAGCCGTTATAGACGAGGCTCTGGTATCTGTTATGCGCGCGCCGAACTCCTTTACCGGTGAAACGGTTGTCGAAATCAACTGTCACGGTGGATATCTTGCGGCTTCGACAATATTAAACATGCTTTTGGATTGCGGCGCACGTATGGCGGAACCCGGCGAATTCACACGCCGTGCATTCATGAACGGAAAGACCGATATGCTCGGCGCGGAGGCGACTATGGATCTTATTGACGCAAAATCCGGTCTTGGACTCAGCAATGCGGCAAAGTCATTAAACGGAACTCTTTCGCATAAGATAAACGCCTTAAGAGACAGTATTATGGAAATCACGGCTAATATTTCCGCAGCCGCCGATTATCCCGACGAGGTCGATCCTTTGACAACTGAAGAAATAACCGAAAAATTAAACCCTGTTATCTCGGAGCTTGACTCGCTTATAAACGGCTTTGAAACCGGAAAAATCCTGCGTGACGGCATAACCACCGTAATCGTAGGCAAACCGAACGTAGGAAAGTCATCTCTTCTGAACGCTCTGTCACGCACTGAGCGGGCTATTGTCACCGATATTCCCGGCACAACACGCGACACTATAGAGGAGTATATAAATCTCAAGGGCGCATCGCTGCGCCTTCTTGACACTGCCGGTATTCGCAGCGAAGCCGCTGATGCGGTTGAGCAGATAGGTATTGAGCGAACCATGCAGAATATTGAGCTTGCCGATCTCTGTCTTTTTGTGATTGACAGCCATACAGACATTGACGACAGAGATGCAAAAATTGCCGAAAAACTTAAGGATAAAAATACTATCGTTATTCTGAACAAGACGGATAAAGCTCAGACAGTAACACGAGGCGATATTGCGGAAAAATTCGGATTCCGCGAAAAAGATATTATCGAAACCGCCACTCCGATGAACGGCGAAGCAACGGGTATCGAACTGCTCGAAAATATGATAGCCGATAAATTTGCTATCGGTGATGTCAAAAATGACGCGGTGTTCATATCAAACACCAGACAGCGCGACTCGCTTGTCAAGTCGAAAAAGTCCGTTTGCCTTGCGCTCGAAGCGGCGGAAGGCGGAATGCCGTTTGATATTTTGTATGTCGACTTAGAGGACGCATTATCGGCCTTGGGCGAGGTCGTTGGAACTACTGTTCAGGAGGAAATCATTGATACGGTATTTTCAAGATTTTGCGTGGGTAAATAAGCAAATTAACTCACCTGCACAGCAATAACACTAATATATCCGGATTAAAGAGGTTAGGTTTATGGAATATATAGATATTTCTTACGAGTTTGCGGAGAAGTACTTACGCTACGCAAATCCGTTACATACACAGGTTTTTCTGTATATAAAATACGTTTTCAGCCGGGACGGACAAGTTCCGCCTATTGACTCAATCGCTGAGGAGCTTGATATTGCGCCGAACCGTGTAAAATTCATTCTCGGATATTGGGTCAGCGAGGGCGAACTTATTCAGCTTGATGATGACACTTATTCATTCCCCGAGAATACTGAGGCACCAAAAAGCACCAAAAAACGCACTGAAAAGCCTAAAAAAAGGGCGCGGCGTTCCGCCTCCGCACGCCCGTCATACAAGAGTAATGAAATTGACAGCGCCGCGGAGAGAAATCAGGTTCTTTCAGGAATGTTTTATCAGGCAGAAAGTATTCTGGGTCATCTCCTGTCGGGCGGTGAAATGGAGCTTCTCTATTCATTTTATGACTGGCTCGGTCTGCCCTGCGAGGTTATTGTCATGCTTCTTAACTACGCAGCGAAGCACGGAAAAACCGGAAAACGCTATCTTGAAACAGTCGCTATTGACTGGGCGGATAAGGGTATTGATACCTTTGAAAAGGCCGAGGACTATATAAAGCAGCTTGAGGATCAGGAGGACACTGAGCATCAGATCCGCTCAATCCTGGGTATATATGACCGTGCCTTAACCCAGACAGAAAAGAAGTATATCAAAGCATGGGCTGAACTGAACATAAATCCCGAGCTGATCTCGCTCGCTTATGACCGAACGGTAAACAACACCGGAAAGCTTACATACAGCTATATGAATAAAATTCTCGTATCATGGCACGACGAGGGAATAACCGACAGTGACGGCGTAAAGCGCAGTGAGGAAATCTTTAATCTCAAAAACGGCTATGATAAAACCAAAAATAAAAGCAAATCCGGTGATGATACTCCGAATGTTCAGAAAAGCAAGTTTAACAATTATAACGACACAAACAAAATCGACTACGCATCACTTGAGGAAAAGCTCCTTGATATGATGCTCGACAACTGATATTTTAAAATATTTATAAGAAGGGTGATTTACATATGCAATCCGCAAATTCGCTCGCATTACAGGAACTAAATGAAATCCGCGAACGCCATAAAGCCGAGCTTGAAGCAAACACCGCCAAGGTTCGTTCGCTCGCCCCGGAATACGCCGGTATAGAGGCCGACATGATGCGCGCCGGTAACTCTCTGCTGCGCTCAGTTCTGCACGGCGGTAAGGACTTTGAAAAAATCAAAAGCTTTATCGAAGCAAAGCAGAGGGAGAAGCTTGAAATTTTAAAACGTCTGTCCCTGCCGGAGGACTTTCTTGATGAAAAGTACGACTGTGAAAACTGCCATGACACCGGCTTTGACGATAACGGTCTGAAGTGCAACTGCCTTAAGGAGCTTGTCTCAAAGTATATCAGTATAAACTCCAACATGACCGAGCTCATGAAAAGTCAGACGTTCGAAAACTTTGATCTCTCGCTGTTTTCGCCTGTTCCCGACAGCAGCGGCAAGGCTCCGCTTGACGTGGCAAAGTCTGCGCGTGATATGGCAAAAAACTTTGCCGAGAACTTTGACAAGGTGCAGCCGTCAAACTTACTCCTGAGAGGGAACGCCGGAACCGGCAAAACCTTTATTTCAAGCTGTATCGGAAATCTGGCTCTTAAACGGAACAAAACCGTATACTATCAGACCTCATATAAGCTGTGCGAGCTTATGGAAAACGTTAAGTTCGGAAAGTACGAAAACCCCGATGAACAGCAAAGCGGATACACAACAATAAAATATATCAACGATGTTGACCTACTTATAATCGATGACCTGGGAACAGAGTTCCTGACACAGTTCACGGCTGCCGCTATCTTTGACCTGTTGAATACACGGCTGCTTAAAAACAAGGCAACCGTTATATCCACCAATTTGGGCTTTGAGGCGATGGAGAAGCTGTACAGCCAGCGGCTGACGTCAAGGATTTTCGGCGAGTATAAAATCGTGACGCTGGTGGGCTCCGACCTTCGCCGCAAGTCATTAATGTAAAATGAATACAATTGTGATGTTGAAATAAATTATAGTTTGAATGAATAAAGCCTAGCCCAGTTCCGCCCGCCAGACCCGGGCGGGTAACATCTTCCCCT
>OIXH01000297.1_pt1 | contig 62935 bp, 56 predicted proteins | sample 1587741 | NCBI WGS metagenome assembly OIXH01 (sample SAMEA3888916, study PRJEB22519) | human gut metagenome | biome: human gut; feature: human-associated habitat; material: faeces | place: Denmark | collected 2011 | reverse complement strand
AAATCATAAAGAAAAATTTGAAAAATTTTTTAAAATTCGGTATTGACAAAATAAGAATTATATAATATAATATTAGAGTTCCATAATTCGGAGCGACAAATTAACCGGACCTTTAGCTCAGTTGGTTAGAGCAACCGGCTCATAACCGGTTGGCCCGGGGTTCGAGTCCCTGAAGGTCCACCATAATCCGACTGCAATTTTGATACAAAGTTGCAGTCGATTTTTTATGCTCGTAACCCCCTGTTTTCAAGCGGTTTGAGCGTTTTTGAACAATTAAAATAAACCGCCCCGAAGATTTTTCGAGACGGCTTATTCCTCTTGTCAACATAAACCTGCGAAAGCTATCGTTTTTTTATTAGCAGCTGTCGCTTTCTATTAGGCAAGCAGCAAAACGCAGTTTTGCGACCAGCCCATAAAACACCCGATTATTTGTTTATTTGGGATTGTAAACCTTTAACCAATTATACATTTTTTAATTTGATTTGCTGTCTATGATATTTTTATTATAATTGCATATAATATTTATATAATAAACTGCTAATTGCGTTTTATTAGCTTGACATTAGCAGTCTATTATGTTATAATAATTACATTCAAAGAAGGAGTGATTTTATATGGCTAACGTATCAAATGTAAGTTTCCGCATAGACAGTGACTTGAAAGCTCAAGCCGATACACTATTCTCACAGCTTGGTATGAATATGACCACTGCGTTTAATATTTTTCTGCGTCAGTCAGTACGCGAAGGCTGTATTCCGTTTGACATAACTATCAATACACCCAACTCAGAAACTGTAGCGGCAATGCTTGAAACCGAGCGTATGCTCCGCGACCCTAACCTAAAAGCATATGATGTTGAAGATGCACTGAAGGAGTTGAAGTCATGAATCTGAAAGTAATCTGGACTTCCAGATTTAAAAAAGACTACAAACTCGCAATCAAGCGTAGCTTGAATATTGATTTGCTTGACAATACAATCCGTATGCTTGCCGCAGGTCAGCCACTGCCGGAAGAATATAATGACCACCAATTAACCGGTAATTTAAAAGATTACCGTGAGTGTCATATCGAACCGGATTGGCTGTTAATATATCGCATTGAAAAAGACATTCTTGTTCTTACATTGCAAAGAACAGGAACTCACAGCGACCTATTTAATAAATAAACATCGGAACGGTTTTAGTAGCTGTATGTTGGACTACTGTCCTCACATCCTGTCTTTCTATACGTCTTTTTGTCCGTGTGTATCAGATACGTACTGCATCGTATCTATACTAACTATCTCATTTTTACTGCGCTTGTTTATCTCTTTCTTTGTTTGACCTACCAAATTTCGCATCACCGTTTTGCTGTAACTGTCAAAAATAGCCATGGCAACATTACAACTTACATCAGATGAGGAAGAAGACATAACCTTACCTCCCCTCTAATTCGGTTTTGCTAACTGGTATTTTGCCCCTTCCGAAAGATTAAGATAAAAAAGACGGTCGAAATGTGTAACTTTTTTAAAAAAATTTTTTTAATTTATTTCTTTAAATAAAAAAAACACACCGCAAAATAGAAAATCTATCTTGCGGTGCGCTATTATACGGACTGTAAACTACTCTGTTGTGATTATGGCGGTGTTGGTGGATTCGTCCCACTGTACGTTATAGCCGAGGTTTTCTGAAAGGAAGCGGAGGGGAACAAATGTCTGGTCGTTTATTAAACGTGCCGGTACGTCCATTGCTGCCGCTTCGCCGTTTACTGTGGCGTTGGTATCGTCTATTGAGAATGTAACGCTGTTTATATCGCCCGCCGTGTTTGCCACCAAAGGCTTTGCCTTTGAATTTATCGCCGCCCCCTGTTCCGCCAAGCCTACCGCGGCGGCACTGTCGACAAAGCCTTTGGCAGCAGTATTTGATATCGTTGCTGTTGCGGTTTGGGTCGCATCGTTCCAATTTACATCCGCTCCCATTTGCTCAAACAAAAATCTCATCGGCACAAGTGTGCGGTCGTCCTCCATAACAGGCGACTGGGAGAAGCCTAAATATGAATCATCTAACAATACATGCGGCACAGATTTCAATTCATCAAGTCGGCTGTATACTTCATTTTTAGGTATTCTGAATCTATAAATATCTCCGCCGGATGAATAACTACGCGGATTATATACATCACTCGTGATATCAGTTTGTTCCATATCACATATTATCTCATCACCGTATTCATATACGTTAAGACCATAATACGCACGATTATTTTGCGTATCATATTCCAACATTTCAGGCGGATAATCTACTTTTACAAAGTAAATCCCATCATTCGAAAAATAGAAATTCATATTCTCATCGCAGTATACAAGCCAATTGCCAAGTGTATAAATTCTTCTGTATCTTGGATCATTTTCAAAGTTTACACTTGCAAAAGTGTTTTTATCCAACGATACTTTTCCCTCTGCCATCATAATATTGCATATCTGCTGCGGAACTGCTTCGTCTGTTTCCTCCCAATTTTCAAAGTCTGTTGACTTTATCTTTTTTCCATCAGATAATTCACAATAATACACATTATTCAGATAACCTATCTTTATCGCATGTGCTTTGTATTTCTTTCTTAAATCTAATGATTTCACCACATTTCCGTCTTCATCTATCAATTCCAACGGATATGCATATTTAGATGCATCATACCATCTTCCGTCCAGAAAAGAAGCTTTGGTATAATAATACTCACCTGTCCATATTACAGTAATTCCACTTAAATGATCAGCACTCAAACAAACAGGAGAAGCCTCAGCCGTTCGATTTAACGGATGGAAGCAATATATTTCTCCTCCTATTTGAAATATAGCTGTTGCAGTAATATCCATACGAGCTATTCTTAACTTTGTATTTAGTTCTTCGTCAACTATGGCAGTGGCATCTATAACATCAATCAACGGTTTATAATTTATTGCCGCTAAATTCTCGTAACCGCTAACTGAAATTCCGAATGCGTGTAGATTGAAAAATACTATTGCTGCTGCCAATATGATGCTTATTATTTTTTTCACTTAAAATACCCCCTATTGTATAATAAATTTATGCTTCATTACCCCTGTGCTTCCTGTCAGCAAAGTGATTCTTATATTTATTGTTGTCCACTCTCCGGATCTAAGAATTATTCCACTATAATCGTTATCAGTCCTATTATCAGAATTTTCACTTCGCTTAGGTCCATCACTTTTTATCACATTTCCTGCCTCATCATAAGCTCTGATAGTAATCTGATATAACTGTCCTTGAATTCTGTATATAAATTCTCTATCGCCTCCTCCATTATATATCCTTATGGGAAATTCGTATGTTACGCCATACGATATAAACGAGGTGCTATATCCGCTTCCTTGAGCTGTGATTTGTGTGTCATTTCCATTAAATACCCGGAATACATCATACATTTGACCTGCCGCTATGGCATTAAGCCAATAAATAATTTACGGACATGTTTGCATTAGAATATACTTCTCCTATAAATATATTTTGTATAAAAATTACTATTAAAATAATAATTAATCTTTTTTTATTCATTTTTTCACCTCATTCTATCTATTATTAATAAAGTTTAAAAGTTTAGATTCGCCGTTTATGTATCCCCAGTTATTATTTACAAGTCCATTTAATATATCATATATAAAATTCCCATCATAACTGCTCAATTCCTTTATTCTTTCTTCTTTAAATTTCGAATTCTTATTCATATCATTTTCAGCAATATACACATTATTAAAGTTGCTACCAATATATCGTTCATTTATACCCTTTGGCACCCTAAGATTCATTTCGTTTGGTCCACCGGCATATATTCCATATACCCTTTTATAACCATCTACTTGTCCTGAAATCAATGGATAGAACATGTTAATATACGTAGCAAAATTTGAACGTTTTTGCGCTGGCAAAGTACCTCTTGCTGTTCCGGTATTATCAATATTACTGTGCCATCTTCCTGTACTTAAACCAATATCAAATTCAAACTCAACCCCTATTTTAGTATTTGTGGTTCGCTTTCCTCCAACAGCTTCGTTGTTAACAATTATCTCTCGATAAAGCACACTATTGTATATATCTAACAGTTTTTGCGGAAAATATTCAGCTTGATCGTTGCCAACTTCAGGATAATAATATCCCGGTTGTAAAATTGCCACATCAAATAAATCATAGCTATTGTTTCCTACACTGTACTTTCCATGATTTACAACATAACCAACATTAGTGAATTCCGTTTCATTTGTAAAATAAGGTATCCAAATTAAATCGCCATCTTCACTATGAACATAATTTGACATATTAGACATGTATCCGTAGCTTAAAGTATCATTTATAATATCATCAGGATCTTCTCTTCCGTAATATATACCGCCCAATAAACTATCGTCCCCAACTTTATTTACTACAGCATCAACTATTGACTTCATTAGCTCACTATATTCTAAACTATCTCCAGCACCTAATTCAAACTCAGGTGAACCCAAAAAGAATGACGGCATTGATATATTACTATTTTTCTCTATTACTTTTTGAGCAAGCCCTATTATGTATGAATATTCATTGCACATGGTATAACCTATAATGCTATTATCTTCATTTCCATACGCTAAATCACGTACTTGTAAAACAATATTAATATTGCCCCCTGACGTTTTGAGTAACTCTAACATATCATCATATGTATATTCTGTGTTTATATATTCTTCTATTCCTTCGCTATTTTTATCCATAGATCTATAATACCCATTTTTACTATCAGCATATCTCTGTTCATCAAACCCTGTATATATAACTATAAATGGATTTTCTGAATTATATGTTCCAAAAAAGCCAAACCAATCTGTATACGTATTAGGATTATTTGCACAATATGTATATAAATTTAAACTTAACGGATCGCTTGGGTCTCCTCTATATGTATCCTCTTGCATAAAGCGTGCGGTTTCAGAGTTATAGAATCTGGATTTGAGATAGTATAGATTTGTCTCATTGTCAAATTCATATCCCGAATATCTGAACGGGTTGTCGACATTACCTGTTTCACCAATCATATCTCCAAACGGATCATAATCATAAGATGCCGCAACAGTTCCTGTTTGGTCTGTAAGCGAAGTTACATCTCCGTGACCGTTGTAATGATAAGTATACTTTGTGTTATTAGACTCCCTGCTTATCAAATTTGTTCCATAAATATTTCGTGCAGTTTGATTATTATTGCCATCTGTTTCAAGTATTACTCTGTCATACTCATACAGATAGTTTGTTGTCACACCGTTTGAAGTTTTTGAAACTCTATGTCCTTCGCCGTTATATACATTTGTAATAACATTGCCGCCCTTGTATGTTTTAACAAACTGATTAAACACATCGTATTCATATATTTCCGCACAATCTGTTGTGTCATCTATGCCAAGCAGACTCATCTCTATTTTAGCTTCCTCACCGTTGTCGGCCGAACTTACACCTTGTGTTTTGCTGTATATATTTCCGTTATAGTCATAATTATACGATACCGTCTTTGTTGTACCCCCTATGGTCTGAACAGTACTCATCAAGCGCTCTTGATCGTTATAGTTATATGTTGTCAGCGATGTAACATTATTCTCAACTACGGTTTCAGTTTTACGATTACCCGCTTTATCATAGCTGTACTGAGTTACTTTGCTTGATGGCTCCGTTACTGACTTTAAGCGATTTACACTATCATATGTATAGCTTGTGGTACCCTTGTTTTGACCGTTTGATATTTCAGTCTTACTAATTTGGTTCTTTGCTGCATCGTATGTATATGTATAATCATCAATGATTGTACCATTAGATGTACGATTAGTCAACTGCGAAAGTGTTCCGTCTGCATTATATTCGAAGTTTGCACTTGAGCCATCCGCATTTGTAACTTTTTTCTGCGCTCCGTTCATATAGTATTCATAAGAAGCCGCTTCTGAGCTTTCAGAATCTTTTACTTGATAAAGGCGGTTATTCTTATCATACTCCTTTATGGTTATATTACCTTTAGGGTCTGTAGTTCTTTCAGCAACATTACCGGAACTAATACCTGCGGTTACGTCGTATCTATATGTCGTAACACCTATTTCAGGAACTTTTTTAGAAGTTACGCGATTAAGACTGTCATATGACCTTGTCGTAGTACCGCTATTATCCGTCATAGACAATTTATTACCGTTTGCATCATATGTTTGGCTAATAAGCACATTATCCCCTTGCTTAATTTTTTCTAAGCGATTATGCACATCATAAATATAGCTTAGGCTATTGCCATTTCGGTCTGTCTTCTCAATCAAGTTACCTTGTATATCATATCTGTAACTTTCTGTCTTTGTCGGGTCACCTACACCATTAGGATCAATTTTTGCTGTTAACTGATTCAAAACATTATATTCAAAGGTTGTTGTATGACCTTCTCCGTTTGTTTGAGTCAAAACATTGCCATAATTATCGTAAGTATATCCTACAATTTGTTCAGCACCATCAACAGTTTGTTTTGTGTATACCAGTCTGCCAAGTTCGTCATATTCATATGATGTGACATTGCCGTTTCCGTCATATTTTGAATTAACTAATCCGGCGCGATTATAGGTTTGTCCGGTTTTATGAGAAAGCGGATCGGTGGTTGAAAGTAAACGGTTGTTTTTATCATATTCAAATGTGGTTTCGTTGCCCAACGCATCGACAGACTTTATCTGCATATCATTATCATTATAATATAAGCTTTCAACTGCGTTAGGATATTTATATCTATATATTCAATAACTTTACATTTTATCATTCTGTCCCCAAATGAAGGGGCTGTCGACAGAGTGGAGTTCAAAACCTTTTCACAGTGGGTGCAGTTTTCCACAAGGGGGTGCAAGATTTCATTATAGGAGGTGCATTGTATTAATATTATAGTTATTTGCCAATCAAACAAAAACCGCCGATTTTTTCGGCGGTTTTTGTGTTTTGTCTTGCTTTTTCTGAATTCTAATTACCTTTTATATTTTAAACATTTGATTTTGTGTTGCAAGGCAATACACAATCATTTCTTGACTTTATCCGGCTTTGTGATACAATAAAATAAATTCAGCAAACATCTGACTAAAAAGTGATAATTAAGGAGAATCTCTGTTATGAAAAAAGATTATCTGAATCTTACCAAAGAAGTAATAGATTTTATTGATAAAAGCCCGACAGCATTTCAGGCTGTCCACAATATAGCGTGTGAGCTTGAAAACGCAGGATTTCAAAAGCTCATTGAAGCCGACGAATGGAACATAAGTCCCGGCAGGAAATACTACGTTACAAGAAATATGTCCTCAATTATCGCCTTTCAGATGCCTGAAAGTATAAAACTCAGAGGCTATATGATGATCGCAAGTCACAGCGATTCGCCAAACTTTAAGATCAAGCCCAATCCGGAAATGACGGTTGATAATGAATATTTGAAGCTCAACATCGAAAAATACGGCGGTATGATTTGCTCGACATGGTTTGACAGACCGCTCTCAATAGCAGGCAGAGTCCTTGTTAAAACCGAAACAGGCGTTAAATCCGTTCTTGTAGACATTCAAAAAAGCATTGCTGTAATTCCCAGCCTTGCCGTACACTTGAGCCATGAAGCCAACAACGGCTGCAAGCATAATGTTCAAAAGGACATGCTTCCTCTACTATGCGGCGGCGATAAAGAGGCTTTCAATAAAATGTTGCGTCAAGCCGTTGATTCAGATGAAATTCTCGGTGCTGATTTGTTTTTGTACAACACACAGAGCGGCACAACGGTCGGCATAAACGATGAATATTTTTCAGCGCCGAGAATAGACAATCTTGAGTGCGCCTATGTTTCGCTTAAGGCTTTCTTAAGCTCAGCTCCTTCCTCGTGTCCGAAGGTTTACTGTGTTTTTGACAACGAGGAGGTTGGAAGCGGAACAAAGCAGGGTGCAAAATCAACATTTTTATATGACACCCTGTATAGGATTTCAAACGGCATAGGAATGACGCAAACCGAATTTTTACGCTGTCTGGCCTCAAGCTTTATGCTTTCAGCCGATAACGGTCATGCGCTTCACCCGAATTATGAAGAAAAAGCATGTCCTACAAATCGTCCAAAACTAAACGGCGGAGTTCTTATCAAATACAATGCCCAGCAGAAATATACAACCGACGCGGTTTCGGAGGCGGTATTCAAACAGATTTGCCATGAGGCAAACGTGCCGTATCAGGAATATACTAACCGAAGCGATATTCCCGGCGGCTCAACCTTAGGCAACCTATCAGGAGAGCATGTTTCAATCAGTTCAGCCGACATAGGCTTTGCGCAGCTCGCCATGCATTCGTGCTATGAAACAGCCGGTTCTTTTGACACGGCATATATGCTGAGCGCAATGCAAAAGTTCTATGAAACAGAGCTAACCGCAAACAAGGACGGCGGATTTGATATCGTTTTCAGATAAATAACTCTTAAAAGGACAAAAACTGTCATATGCGGGATATTTTCCATATATTCTTTAAAAAATATGTGGAAAATATCTTTTTTATGTGTTATAATAATTATTAAATACATAAATTTGAAACGAAGGTGTACTATATGAAAAAATTTGAACGTATTGCTATTATTGCTGCCACGGGTATTACTACGTTTACCGCCGGTATTATGGGCTCAAAAAATATTATTTCAAAGCTCTACGGGAAGAAGGCGGCGGCAAAAATTAAAACTAATCCGGAATCAAGTTCAAAGACTGACAATCATATATCCAAAGTTGACACCGGTAATTCAGAAAGCTCCAAAGAAAATCAGTTTTATTCGAAAACTTTCACGGACGAAATTCTTTTTGCCACAATAGACTGCTTTGAAAAAAAGATGCCGTATTCAAGGGGACACAGCAAAAGAGTCGCTAATATTTCAAAGGCTTTGGGCGAAAAACTCGGCGTTGAAGACTTGGACGGATTATATTATGCAGCGCTTCTTCACGACATAGGAAAGCTGTTTATACCGGACGAGCTTATGACCAAGTCCAAGCTGAATATGAGTGAGAGCGAACGTCTCCGCTGGTACGACCACCCTAAGCTCGGAGCAAAATTTGTTAAGTCAATCGGAAGTCTCAGCAAATATGCCGGCGCAATCGAACATCATCATGAACGCTATGACGGCGGCGGTTATCCGGACAATCTGCTTGGTGACGAAATACCTCTGTTCTCTAGGATAATCGGTGTTGCTGATGCGTATGAGGCAATGTCAAGTGAAAGACCTGGACGTGAAGCGTATCCGCGGGAGTATATTATGAGTGAATTCAGTAAATGCAGCGGCAAACAATTCGACCCGAAAGTAGTTAAAGCAATGATGTCGGTTATCGCTGATATTTCGATATAGGATTTTGATTTTAATTGACCTCTCATACGGCCTGGGAGGTCAAATTTATGCCTTATATCAAGCGGAGATTATAAAAATAAGAATAAAATAAGAATTTTTTTGGAATTAGGTATTGACAAATAATCAAAAATGTTTTAAAATTAAGAAGTTGTTGTACAAACATTGTATAACAACTCGGTAACGGCTTTCACCGTATAAGCTTTTAAGCCATAAAATTAAAAATGCAGGTATGGCGGAATTGGCAGACGCGCAAGCTTCAGGTGCTTGTTTGGGTTCCCAAGTACAGGTTCAAGTCCTGCTACCTGCACCAACCACCAAGAACCAACGTTTTTACGTTGGTTCTGTTTTTATGTACACGCCGTATGTACGTTACAAAATATCCCCCTAAGCAGTACTGCGATTTTCACCATTTCCATTTTTAAAAAATTTTAAAAAAATTATTTAGGTACCTTGACAAATATGTTTTAGAATACTAAATGTCAAGGTACCTAACATTTTTGATTTTAAAGGAGGATTTATATGAGTGAAAATAACTTTTGTCCCTGCTGCGGACGGCATTGTGATTTGAGTGCGCCCCATTGTCCGCGCGGAGAAGAATATGCACGTACAGGCGTTATTTCTGAAGATAATCACGGGCATGAGCACAAACACGAGCATGGATACGGATGCGATCACAGACACAGACATGGATGCGGCCATAATAAATACAGAAACGTTAGCCAAATTGAAAACTATGATAAATTAGATACTGATAACAAGCTTATTATGAATTTGCGTGATTTGGGACATATGATACGTTTCCTGTTTGAAGGAAAGGGGAGTCAGAAACGTATTCTCATTATTCTGCTTGAGAATGAGAGTATAACTCAAAGAGAGTTGACCGAAAGATTGCGCGTCAAACCCGGTTCTGCCAGTGAGGTTATAGGAAAACTGGAAAGCGCCGGCCTGATTGAGCGCTGTCCGAGCAAAACGGATCGCAGAACCGCTGATATTAAGCTGACAGAATCCGGCAGACTACGTGCGGAGGAAGCTGCCAAGCAGCGTAAAATGCGCCATACAGAAATGTTCTCGTGCTTATCAGACGAAGAAAAAGATACATTACTGACATTGATAGAAAAGCTGAATACGTATTGGGACAGTCATTATAATCATAATGAGTATGAGCATCACAAAATTCACGAAAAAGGTCACTGTCAGCATCGGCATAACGATCATCACGGCGGCGAAAACCGCTATGATTCATAAGGAGAAGATTTTATATGTGGAAATATGTAAAAAGATATTTTCATTTTGCATTGCTTGCGGCAATGTTTATGGTCGGCGAGGTACTGATGGACTTAATACAGCCCGGACTTATGAGCAAAATTGTTGACGAAGGCGTACTTGGAATAAACAATAACGGCGTCGGAGACATTCACTTGATTCTGACGCTCGGTATTGCCATGATAGGGCTTGTCATATTCGGCGGGTTCTGCGGCTCAATGAATAATGTGTTTGCACATATGTCAAGTCAGAATATCGGAAACGAAATGCGAAAGGATTGTTTTCGTAATATTATGACCTTTTCATTCCCGCAAATCGACCGTTTCGGAACAGGTTCACTGGTAACACGAGTTACCAATGACGTTACACAGGTTCAGAACTTTGTCTCGCTGTTTGTCCGCGGCATGATTCGCACCACAATGCTGACAGTCGGCAGCATTTTCTTTATGTTTAACCTTAATCATCAATTTGGACTTATTGTTCTGTGTGCCTTCCCGTTTATACTTGGGTGTATGATTTTTTGCATGTATAAGGCAAGTCCGCTGCTGCCTAAGCTTCAGGCACAGCTCGACCAAATCAATGCTATAATGCAGGAGGACGTGTCGGGTATTCGTATTATAAAAGCCTGCGTACGTGAAATCTATGAGAAACTGCGTTTTGGGAAGGCAAATGATGAATTAATCAAAACACAGCTTCGGGTTCTTGTGATCTTTGCCTTTATGAATCCGGTTATGAATGCGCTGATGTACGTTGTCGTTGTAATAATTTTGCTGGTAGGCTCTTTTGAAGTTAAGGGGAATATTACAACACCAGGTATTATCATGGCGGAGATTACATATACAACACAGCTGCTTCACGGAATACTTATGCTGGTTATGCTTTTCCAGAACATCACCAAAGGCGTTACTTCATGGAAAAGACTTAAAGAAGTTCTGCACAGTGAGCCGGAGCTTAAAGACGGAGATTTTGACGGCAAAGCCCCGGCCTGCGGCAAAATCGAATTTCGGGACGTATCATTTGCTTTTCCCGGAAGCAATCAAACTGTTTTAAATCATATAAACCTGACAATTAATCCCGGCGAGACAATAGCCGTCATGGGCGAGACAGGCTGCGGAAAGACTGCGCTTGTCAGCTTAATACCGCGATTCTATGATGTCACTGACGGAGCCGTACTTGTCGATGATATTGATGTCAGGAATTATAAGCAAAAACCGCTGAGAGATAAAACAGCGATTTCTCTGCAAAAAAGCGAATTATTCAGTACGACTATCAGCAAAAATATTTCCTGGAGCAGACCGGACGCATCTGAAGAAGAGATTTGTGATTCGGCAAGAATTGCTCAGGCAGACGACTTTATTAAGTCTACGTCAAACGGATACAATACACCTGTTGCTGAACGGGGAATGAGCCTATCGGGCGGACAAAAACAGCGAGTTTCTATTGCCAGAGCAGTACTCAAACCTGCTGAAATTTTGATTTTTGATGATTCGACCAGCGCACTTGATTTGAAAACAGAAGCAGATTTATACGAGGCATTGGACGAGTTCAGACCGGAAGCAACCAAAATTCTCATCGCACAGCGTATAGCTTCTGTACGGCGCGCGGACAGAATTGCAGTTTTAAACAACGGAAGCATAGAAGCCTGCGGCACTCACGAAGAACTTATGCAGTCCTGCAAAACTTATCAGGATATCTATTATTCACAGATAGGAAGTGAGGGTGAGGACAATGAGTAACACAAAAACTGTTGAACGCAATATTCCAGGAATGAACAAACATAACAGATTTGTTGAAGCAGAACACGCAGAAAATGTCGGTGGTACGCTTAAGCGTATATTTACTTATTTTATGCGTGAAAAGTTTTTGGTAATCGGCATGCTTGCAATCGTCGTTTTCGGCACCCTTTGCGGTATTTATGCTCCGAGTCTGCAAAGTAGGGGCATTGATATAATTGCTGGAACGGACGGCGGAAGCCTGTCAAACACATTACTGCTTATGCTTACCGCATATTTGCTCTACAGCGGCAGCCAGCTGGTTCAGGGGTTAATCAGCGCAAATTTAAGTCAGAAAATAGTCAAAAAAATGCGTGAAGAGCTGTTCGGAAAAATAGTAGACTTGCCGGTAAAGTATCTTGATACTCATTCTCACGGCGATGTTATGAGCCGAATGACTAACGATATAGAAAATATTTCAACCACTGTTTCGCAGTCATTGCCCTCGCTGTTTTCCGGAGTGCTGACAATAGCAGGTACTGCCGCCGTTATGTTCTGGTACTGTTGGGAGCTTGCGCTTTTAAGCTGCACAACTGTTATTCTGACAGTGCTTGCAACCAAGATATTATCTAAGCGCGTTCGCAAATTTTCACGCAGCCGTCAGAAACTGCTGGGTTCATTGAACGGCACAGTTGAGGAAATGGTCTCCGGGTACCGAACAGTTGTGGCATATAACCATCAGGACATTATAACAGACGTTTTTTGTAAAACCTCTGATTCGCTGACAAAAGCCGGTATAAAGACCGAAATTTTCAGCGGCATCATGGGTCCGGTAATGAACTGTATCGGTAATATCGGCTTTGTAATCATTGCGGCATTCGGCGGATTGTTTGCAATCAAGGGGCTTATATCTGTCGGTGTAATTTCCGCATTTATAGTATACGCCAAGCAGTTCAGCCGTCCGATTAACGAAATAGCTCAGATTTACGGTCAGCTTCAGACAGCAGTTGCGGGCGCTGAACGAGTATTTGCAGTCTTAGACGAAACAAACGAAGACAAGTCAGGCGCAGAGCTTGAGAACAACGAGGCAGCAACTGTTAAATTCCGGAATGTGAACTTCTCTTACAAGCAGGGCTACCCGGTAATTCGCGATTTCACATTAACGGTTCCCTCAGGCAAAAAGGTTGCTCTGGTAGGAGCTACAGGCAGCGGAAAGACAACCGTGGTTAATTTGCTTATGCGTTTCTATGACATTAACAGCGGCGATATATACATCAACAACCAAAACATATCAGGCGTATCCAGAGACAGTCTGCGCAGAAATATCGCTATCGTTTTACAAGACACTGTGCTGTTTTCAGACACTGTCAAAAACAATCTGAAGTACGGCAACGAAAACGCCTCCGAACAACAGCTGGAAGAAGCTGCTGAAATGAGCCACTCTGATAAAATGATTCGGAGATTGCCGCAAGGATTTGACACCATTCTGACAGGCTCCGGAGAGAACATCAGCCAGGGACAGCGGCAGCTTATTGCTATCGCAAGAGCTTTCGTTGCTGATCCGAAAATACTGATTCTGGACGAAGCAACCTCAAATGTTGATACCAGAACTGAAAAAGCGATACAGGACGCAATGCAGTTGGTTATGAAAGACCGCACAAGCATTATCATCGCACACCGCCTGTCAACAATCAGAGACGCTGATATAATAGTCGTTATGGATCAGGGTCAAATAGTTGAAAGCGGCGGCCATGACAACTTGCTTGAGCAAAAGGGCAAGTATTATGAACTGTACATGACTCAGTACGCCGGCTTTGCAACATAATACTAATTTCTTCAGGCTCCTCTCCTACTATTTGGTGATATGTATGCCAAATAATAATATTTAATTTTTATTTAGCCTGCTTATTGAAATATGTCGTATTATGTGCTATAATAATTTATATTTATTTTTACAAAATTCGGAAAAGAGGTATAATTTATGGGCGGATTTTTCGGCACGGCATCTAAGGATGACTGCGTTTTTGATTTATTTTTTGGGATAGACTACCACTCTCACCTCGGCACACGCCGTGCAGGTATGGCAGTCTACAGCGAAGAAAACGGCTTTGACAAAGCAATTCATAACATAGAAGATGCGCCGTTCAGAACAAAATTCACAAAAGAATCCAATGAGATGCACGGCCATCTCGGAATAGGCTGTATTTCCGACTTTGAGGCACAGCCAATTCTTATGCGTTCGCACCACGGCACATTTGCGATAACAACAGTCGGAAAAATCAATAATTCAGACGAAATCGCCGAGAAAATAATCAGCGGCAATACTCACTTTTTTGAGATGCAAAACGGTGAGATTAACCAGACCGAACTTGTTGCCGCCATCATTAACCAAAAAGAAAACTTTATTGAAGGCATCAAATATGCTCAGGAAATAATCGACGGTTCGCTGAGTATGCTGATTTTAACCCCGAAGGGTATTTATGCCGCAAGGGATAAGCTCGGCAGAACTCCGATAGTTATCGGCAAAAAGGACGATGGATACTGTGCAAGCTTTGAGAGCTTTGCATATCTTAACCTCGGCTACAGCGACTATAAGGAATTAGGTCCGGGCGAAATTGCAGTTATGACTCCAGACGATGTAAAAACTCTTGTCTCACCCGGTAAAGACATGAAAATCTGTACCTTTTTGTGGGTTTACTATGGCTATCCGTCATCATCATATGAGGGAATAAGCGTTGAGAAAATGCGCTATAACTGCGGCAAGTTCCTGGCAAAACGAGACAGTGACAGTGATGATGTAAACCCTGATATTGTTGCAGGTATTCCTGACTCCGGAATAGCACACGCAATAGGCTATGCAAATGAATCTGGCGTTCCGTTTTCAAGACCGTTCGTTAAATACACACCCACATGGCCGCGTTCGTTCATGCCGACACATCAGAGCAAGCGTAACCTGATTGCAAAAATGAAGCTTATTCCTATACATGACCTTATAGACGGCAAGAGTCTTTTGTTTATCGACGATTCTATTGTCCGCGGAACACAGCTTCGTGAGACGACCGAATTTTTATATAACAGCGGAGCTAAAGAGGTTCATATCAGAACCGGATGTCCTCCTCTTCTTTTCGGCTGTAAATACCTCAACTTCTCGCGTTCAAACTCTGAAATGGAGCTTATTACACGCCGGGTAATAAAAGAACTCGAAGGCTGCGACCCTGACAGCGAAACACTGAGCGAATACGCAAACCCTGACAGCGAAAAATATAAAACTATGGTCGAAAAGATCAGAGAACAACTGCATTTCACTACACTCAGATATCACCGTCTTGACGATTTAATCGAGTCGGTCGGAATAGACCCCTCAAAACTCTGTACATATTGCTGGAACGGTAAGGAATAATTCAAGCAATAAAGGCCCGTTGGAAAATTCCAACGGGTCTTTATTATTTACTTGTGTTCCTCAAGCCACCTTAAAGCGGTATAGGCGTATACAGCGCTGCCTGTCGGAAGAACATCTTCGTCAAACTTGACCTTCGGGTGATGCTGAGGATATGAATAGCCTTTCTCAGGCTGACCCGCCGCAAGCGCAAGCATTATAGACGGAACCTTCTGACTGACATAAGCAAAATCCTCAGAACCGGCAGTCTTAGACGAATTGCCGGAACCGGACATGGCGTTCAGTTCTGCAACAGAAAACGCCCCGTTGCCCAGCAATTCCTTTGTATACTTCAAAGCGGATTCTGACAACTCAGCGTTATTTACAAGTGTAGGACAGCCGCTCCCAAAGGTAACCTCGGCATTTGCACGAAAGGCTTCTGCTGTCGATTTTGAAATATCAGTCAATCGTTTTTTGATATATCCGCGAATCTCCTCGTCAAAAGTCCTGATGCTTCCGCCCATAACAGCTGTATCAGGAATTGCATTTGCCGCTGTTCCCGCATTCATTGTGCCAATGGTTAAAACAGCCTTATCGGTAAGCGCCAGCTCACGCGCATGAATTTCCTGAATCGAAATGAGTATATGCGCTGCCGCAGTGATTGGGTCAACGCCTATATTCGGCATTGAGCCGTGACAGCCTGTGCCTTGAACCTTGATTTCAAAATAGTCTGCCGCCGGAGCGCTGACGCCCGGAGCTGATACAATCACCGTACCGGCTGGAAACGGCATACCTGCCATAACGTGAATCATCAAAGCGGCGTCAACTTGTGGATTTTCAAGCAACCCTGCCTCTATCATATCATTTGAGCCCTCGAAAATTTCCTCTGCCGGCTGAAACATCAATTTGACAGTTCCTTCGATTTCGTCCTCATGCTTCTTTAAAAGCCTTGCTGCGCCGAGCAACATCGCCGTGTGCATATCATGACCACAGGCATGCATATTTCCGTTTGCTGAGCGGAATTCAATATCTGCCTCCTCTTTGATTGGAAGCGCGTCCATATCCGCTCTGAGAAGAAAGACCTTGCCCGGCTTCTTCCCGCCTATCAGCGCAGTAAGACCTGCTCTGCCGCACTTCTGCGGCTCACAGCCCATTTGGGACAGCTCATCTTTCACATAAGCAAGCGTTTCAGGAATATCAAATTCTGTCCCCGGATGAGTGTGCAAATACCGTCTGGCTGTAACCAGCTGTTCACGGAATACCTTTGCCTCTTTGAGTAATTGTTCACTTGTCATAAGCTCTTATCTCCGTTCCATAACAAATGATTTGTATAGTTCTATTATATCATATTAACTATATTATATTATATCCAAGCATAGTTATCTATAATCAAAACACCGCCGGCGCACTGTTCACGCCTTGGCGGTGTCATAATAAGCTTGTTAATTAATCCGTAATTTCGCTGTGGAATTCCTGGAGCGACTTCACGCCGGATTTACTGTTTTGCATAGCTTTGATACCGGCAATACTTGCTTTGGCTTCAGCCATTGTCGTCATATAAGGAATACGTCCTTTGATAACGCCCTTTCTGATATAGCTGTCGTCAGCCGCACCCTTTTTATCATTCGGGGTATTGATAACAATGCTTACTTCTCCGTTTGTTATTATATCAAGCACATTCGGTCTGCCCTCGTTAAGCTTGGCAACCTTCTTTGACGGAATTCCGTGCTTCTGCAAATAATCACTGCTTCCTTCGGTTGCAATAATCTCAAAGCCGCAGTCATAGAAGCCCTTGGCAACCTCTGCAAGCTCGTCCTTGTCACGATCTCTGACGCTGATCAGCACCTTGCCGGATACAGGGAGCTTTGTCTGTGTTGCCTCCTGCGCCTTGGCAAACGCCTCGCCAAAGCCGGACGCCATTCCGAGAACCTCGCCGGTCGAACGCATTTCGGGTCCGAGTACTGGGTCAACCTCCTGGAACATATTGAACGGGAATACTGCTTCCTTTACGCCATAGTGCGGTATCTTCTTCTCAGTGAGCGCAGGTACGGGAGATTCCTTGCCTGTGAGCGGAGATGTAATTATCTCGGTCGCAAGCTGAACCATTCTGACATTGCACACCTTTGAAACGAGCGGCACCGTTCTGGACGCTCTCGGGTTTGCTTCAAGAACATAAACCTTATCATCCTCAATGGCATACTGCATATTCATAAGACCGCGTACATTCATTTCTTTCGCAATTTTTCTTGTATATTCCTTAATTGTCTCAACATGCTTTTCCGGTATGTGGAGTGACGGCAGAATACATGCCGAATCACCGGAATGTATACCGGCAAGCTCAATATGCTCCATAACGGCCGGAACAAATACATTTTCACCGTCACTGATTGCATCCGCCTCGCACTCCATTGCATGGTTCAGGAAACGGTCAATCAGGATAGGTCTGTCAGGTGTCACGCCTACTGCCGCATTCATGTATACCCTAAGGCTGTCTGCATCGTGTACGACCTCCATACCTCTGCCCCCAAGCACATATGACGGACGAACCATAACAGGATAGCCAATCTCGTCGGCAATCTTAAGCGCCTCGTCAACATCGACTGCCATTCCGGATTCAGGCATCGGAATTTCGAGCTTGTCCATCATCTCACGGAACAAGTCTCTGTCCTCTGCCAAATCAATAGTCTCAGGCGTAGTACCCAGGATATTCACACCGTTCTTCTTAAGCTCAGCCGCAAGGTTAAGCGGTGTCTGACCACCAAACTGCGCTATTACACCGACCGGCTTTTCCTTGTCGTGTATGCTCAGAACATCTTCAAGCGTGAGCGGCTCAAAATAGAGCTTATCAGATGTGTCATAATCAGTCGAAACAGTTTCCGGATTACAGTTTACTATAATTGTTTCAAAGCCGAGCTTCTTTAAAGCCATTGCGGCATGAACACAGCAATAGTCAAACTCGATACCCTGTCCGATTCTGTTCGGACCGCCGCCCAAAATCATGATTTTCGGCTTATCAGTATTGACCGGGCTTTCGTCCTTCATGTTATACGATGAATAATAGTACGCCGCATCCTCTGTGCCGCTGACGTGTACGCCCTCCCAAGCCTCAAATATGCCGGCATTAATTCTTGCGTTTCTTATATCGGCCTCCGATACGTCAAGAATACCGCTGAGATATCTGTCAGAAAATCCGTCCTTCTTTGCGCTTTCAAGCACATCAGCCGGCGGAACACTGCCCTTATATGATTTGAGAGCTTCCTCCTCTTCAACCAGTTCCTTCATCTGTTCAATAAAGTAATGCTTAATCTTAGTGATATTATAAAGCTCCTCAACGCTTGCGCCTTTACGCAGCGCTTCATACATTATAAACTGGCGTTCACTACTCGGCGTGCTAAGCAGCTTAAGCAATTCATCTTTTGACTTTTCAGCAAAGTCCTTTGCTCCGCCAAGACCGTATCTACCTGTTTCAAGGCTTCGGATCGCTTTCTGGAACGCTTCTTTATAAGTCTTTCCTATGCTCATTACCTCACCTACGGCACGCATCTGTGTACCGAGCTTGTCTTCTGCGCCTTTGAACTTCTCAAATGCCCAGCGAGCAAACTTGATTACTATATATTCACCGTCAGGATAATACTTGTCAAGCGTGCCGTACTTTCCGCACGGAATGTCACTCAGGTCAAGTCCGGCAGCAAGCATAGCAGACACAAGGGCAATCGGGAAGCCTGTCGCTTTTGAAGCAAGCGCCGAAGAACGCGAGGTTCTCGGATTGATTTCGATTACAATTATTCTGCCGTCCTTGGGGTTTCTTGCAAACTGTACGTTTGTACCGCCTATAACTTCGATTGCTTCAACAATCTTATATGCCTGGCGCTGAAGCTCCGCCTGAACGTCCTCCGGGATAGTAAGCATTGGTGCACTGCAGAACGAATCTCCCGTATGCACGCCGAGAGGGTCGATATTCTCAATGAAGCAAACAGTTATCATGTTACCCTTTGCGTCTCTGACAACTTCAAGCTCAAGCTCCTCCCAGCCGAGAACAGATTCCTCAACAAGCACCTGTCCGACAAGGCTTGCCTGCAAGCCTCTTTCGCAAACCGTCTTAAGCTCCTCTGTGTTGTACACAAGACCGCCGCCTGCTCCGCCCATGGTATATGCCGGGCGCAGCACAACCGGATAGCCAAGCTTGTCCGCTATATCAAGAGCTTCTTCAACCGTATATGCAACTTCGCTTCTTGCCATTTCGATGCCAAGGCTGTTCATTGTCTCTTTAAACGCAATTCTGTCCTCGCCTCTGTCAATGGCGTCAACCTGAACACCGATAACCTGCACGTTATACTTATCAAGGACTCCGGCCTTTGCAAGCTCTGAACACAGATTAAGTCCCGACTGACCGCCGAGGTTCGGAAGCAATGCGTCGGGGCGTTCTTTTTCGATAATCTGAGTAAGTCTTTCAACATTAAGCGGCTCAATATACGTCACGTCCGCAGTTTCAGGGTCAGTCATAATCGTAGCAGGGTTTGAGTTAACAAGAACAATTTCATAGCCCAGCTTACGCAGCGCTTTACAAGCCTGTGTTCCCGAATAGTCAAACTCACAAGCCTGACCTATAATAATCGGTCCGGAACCGATAATCAGAACCTTATGAATATCATCTCTCTTTTTCATGTTTCTCCTCTTTCTCCTTATAAAACTTTAAATATATTATCATATATAATGCAAAATTTGTCAAGTATGAATTACACTATGTATTCCATGGCTTAAGAACGTATAGTCCTATAAATTTCTACCCCAAAGCTATAACATTTTTTAAATAGTCAAGCGTTTTAAAATCGTGTTCAAGCTGAGTGCGTACAAAATCTTCGCCAATGCTTGCGAGATACTGCATGGCGGCATCGCTTAAGCTGAACGCCAGAATGTGCCTACTGTCAGCAGTGGTGATGAACTTTATCGCATTAAATATCCCCTCGCTGACCTCGGACAGTGCAACGCCGTATTCTCTGCACTTTTCGCAGTAGAAAACTCCTCCGCTTCTGCTGAAATACTGCGCGTTACTGCTTCCGCATTCCGCACAGCCTTCACAGTCGGGTGCAAAGCCTGCGGCTGCAAGCGCTCTGAACTGAAACACCGCTCGTATCTTCACTGCCTTCTTGGCAGTACAGTCATCACGGTCAAGCAGATACAGCATGTTTAGGATAAGGCTGAGAAGCTCGTTCTCTTCGGCTCCCTCGCGGCAGATTTGATTGATTATGTCACAGAAGTATGAAGCATACGCCATTTTTTCGAGCGAATTGCGTATATTTGAAAAAGCGCTGATAACTTCGCCTTCGTTTAGCTTAAGGAGTGAACCGTCACGTCCTTTAAACAGAGTAAAATCCGAATACGAAAACAACTGAGTTGCGGTAAGCAGACCTGACCTGTTAGTTCTGGCACGGCTTGCAAGAACGGAAACCTTGCCGCAGTCTTTGCCGAGCACGGTCAGTATACGGCTGTTTTCACCATATTTGACTTCACGGGTAACAAGCCCCGTAATATCGATATTCGGCATATGCACACTCCTCTATATACTGACTACTTCTCAAATCCCATTTCGGTTATGAAGTTTTCAAGGTTACGCCAGTTTTCTTTAACCTTGACCCAAAGCTCAAGATACACTTTATTGCCCAAAAACCGCTCTATATCCTGCCTTGCCTGACGGCCTATGTCCTTAAGCTTCTCGCCGCCCTTACCGATAATAATTCCCTTATGGCTCGGCTTCTCACAGTAGATTGCCGCAAGTATCTCATATGTTCCGTTTTTGCGCTGAGACATCTTTTCGATTTCAACAGCTATTCCGTGCGGAACCTCCTGATTGAGCAGCCGCAAAGCCTTTTCGCGTATAAACTCGGCCACTATCTGGCGTTCGGGCTGGTCGGTTATTACATCGTCCGGAAAGAACTTAGGTCCCTCCTGCATGTACTCCTTGACCGTCTCCATAAGCCTGTCTACATTGTTGCCCTTCTGCGCCGAAATAGGCACAATATCGGAAAAATCATATAGGTCTTTAAGCGAGTCCAGAACCGGCAGCAAATTAAGCTTAGGCACAGTATCTATTTTGTTCACGGCAAGAATGACCGGAACGCCTGACTTTTTAAGACCTGCAAGCGCTTCCTTTTCAAGCTCAAGCTCACGCTCTGAGATATTACAGTCTACGACATAAATCAATGCGTCAATATCCTGTGTGGCGGAATATATATACTTCTCCATTCTCTCGCCCAGCTTATTTTGCGGCTTGTGAATTCCCGGAGTGTCAATCAAAACAAGCTGAAAGTCATCGCCTGTATGAACTCCGAGAATTTTTGTTCGGGTTGTCTGCGGCTTTCGTGACACGATAGCCACCTTTTCTCCTATTATTTTATTAAGCAAAGTGGACTTCCCGGCATTGGGGCGTCCGGTTATAGCAACAAATCCGGATTTCATAGAATCTCCCTCATTAATTAAATATCTTATTTTTCTTATCTATCTTCTTATCACTTATTCCAAAAACAAACAAAGCCGCGGCCGCAACAAACAAAATAGTAAATATCAGGTTCGGCATCTTTATAAGCTGCATGAACGTATACTTAAGCCTTGATAAATCCGAGAAGGTCAGAAAAGCCACAATCACAGCGCAAATTGCAGCCAGAAGCACAGCTCCTGCGGCTGTGTCCTTCGCCGCTTTGGCAAGCTCTGATTTTTCCGGTGAAGCCAGATCAACCACAGTCTCAATCGAGGTATTGAGCGCCTCCATAGTTATGACTAAAAATATAGTCAGAATCAGCACAAGCGTATTTACTTTGGGTATTTGGTAAATACATGAAAATATAAACACGGCAATTGCCGCAACAATATGCACTCTGAAATTCCGCTCATTCTTTATACATGTCCATATTCCGCAAAAGGCAAATTTAAAGCTGCGAATCAACTTAATCATCGCGCAAGCCCCATCTTGTCAAGTATTTCGCGCTGATAGCCGAACATCTCCTCCTCGTCCTCGGGAGTCATATGGTCGTAGCCGAGCAGATGAAGCATAGAATGTACGGTCAGGAACCCTACCTCGCGCTCAAAGGAATGACCGTATTCCTCCGCCTGCTCTTCAGCGCGTTCAAGCGATATGACTATATCGCCGATACATATTTCGCCCATCTCGCTGATCTCGGCATAGTCCTCCTCTATATCGCCCTTTTCATCATACTCAAACATCGGAAACGACAGAACATCCGTGGGTCTGTCTATATTCCTGTGAAGCTTGTTCAGCGTTCTTATTTCTTCATTGTCAGTAAGCATTACGCTGATTTCCACATCAGTCCGCAAATCGAAAAACTCAAGCGTTGCTCCCGCCGCGGCACTAATCAAGTCCTTGAGCTTCTTTCCGACCTTTATTTTATTCTGTTGATTTAATACTGCAACCTTCATCTGCCATTAATACTCCAATTCATAAAATCTATTTTCGATTGTCTGAGGGTTTATTCCTTTGTTTTTTCGCAGCCCGTTCACGCTCCATAGTTTTGCGCTCATACGCCTTAACAATCTTCTGTACCAGCGGATGGCGGACAACGTCGGTTTCGGATAGATACATAAACTCTATTCCCTCTATATTTTTAAGCACTATTTCAGCGTCGCGCAATCCGGATTTTTTATCTCTCGGCAAATCAACCTGAGTTATATCGCCGGTCACGACTATCCTTGACGCAAAGCCCATACGCGTCAGAAACATCTTCATCTGCTCCGGAGTTGTGTTCTGCGCCTCGTCGAGAATAATAAACGCGTCATCAAGAGTACGGCCTCTCATATATGCAAGCGGAGCCACCTCAATTTGTCCTCGTTCAATGTTCTTATGAAACGATTCATATCCGAACATCTCACCAAGCGCATCATATAGCGGTCTTAAATATGGGTCAACCTTCTCCTGCATATCACCGGGCAGAAATCCGAGACTTTCGCCAGCCTCAATCGCCGGACGAGTAAGGATTATACGCTTGACCTCTTTGTTTTTAAAGGCACGCACTGCCATCGCAACGGCAAGATAGGTCTTTCCGGTTCCGGCAGGTCCGATACCGAACACTATAGAGTTATTTTTTATCTTGTCCACATACTGCTTCTGACCGAGCGTTTTAGCCTTAAGCGGCGTACCGTTTGCAGTGATGCAGATTACGTCCTTACCCAGTTCTTCAAGCTGTTCTTCGTTTCCTATCTCAATCTGCGACATAACGTAGCGAACCTCCTGCTCGCCGATTGTATCTCCGTTTGCCGCCATAGCCAAAAGACGGTTAACGGCGCTGACTGCCTTGCCGACTTTGTCAGGCTCTCCGCCTATTTTTATCTCAGAGCCTCGATTTATAATCGCAACGTCAAGCTCTTTTTCTATTATCTTTACATTCTCATCATAACTACCAAAAAGGTTAATGACAAGATCCATTCTTTCAACTTCAATGTGTCTTTCCATCAAACTACCTCTCGTCACCCGGATGAACTCTCTCCCGAAAAAAAGCTGAAAACTGTGGTTTTCCGGACATTTTAAACTCATATTATATTAATACTTTTTTCAATAGTTTTACCCAAGTGTATCAGATATATTTTTACTTAATATATGATAATCTAAAAAGAAAATTTTGTCAAGTATGAGAGGATCACCAAAAACACCACATCTAACCTATCAAACAGTTTAAAGCGGCTTGTCCGTTCAGAACAAGCCGCTTAAGTCTTTATTATATTAATTCCAAGCCGATGCGTCGTCTATCGTAACCGTCTGCGTTGCCTCGTCCCAGCCTACTACATAGCCGAAAGCCTCTGCCATAAATCTGATAGGGATATACATACGTCCGCCGATGTCATACTGCTTTGTGAAAGCCGCAACATCCATCTGTGTTATTGTTGTATTGCCAAAATTTTCTATTTTAGATATAAAGGTTTTTCCCTCCTGGATAATATACAAGTCGCTCTTATCCATAACATATGCGCCCTTGAGATTCTCATCATACTTGACAGTCTTGTTCATCTTCTCTGAAACAAATCTTAAAGGAACAAAGGTTCTGTCGTCTTGCTCGATAATCTCGCCCATATCTTCTGGAATTTCCTGAACAACGCCGTTAATGACAATGCTCTGTGCAGCAGCAAAAGCAGCCTGTGAAAAACTGCACATCATACAAACTGCCGCAATAATACCAATCAGTCTTTTCATATAAATCTCCTCCGAAATACTAAACAATTTTCTTCTGAACTTATTTAATTATATCATAAGATACTACAGGTTGCAACAATTATTTTTGTGTTAATATCTGCCGAGAATCAGCACAAATTACTGTCACGGCACAGACGTAATATAAGCCGGGATATTTCTATAACGTCATTTTTGTCAAAAACCGCCTTAACATCGCCGAGTGACAGAAACTCTGTTCCGCCGAAGTCAATAGCCGCATTTTCAAACCGCTGTTTTCCTCCCGCTGCCGCAACAGCCTTGTCCGCAACCGAAATATACGAAGCCTTATCAGGCAGGTATCCGCAATCGGCGGCTCTGTATATCGCCGCAGCAGCATACATGGTTTCCAAATCGCTGCTTTTCGCACTGTACGGCACAGTAAACCTGTAGTCCGCACGCATAAGTACAAGCAGGGCGCGCACGCCGTAGTAAACCAGTCTGCTCCTTATTTCCAATGTTATTATTGTACTGTCACCGAACACAGTCACAGCATCAGCATACAGTCCCCTCGTCTTTGAACCAAGTCTGATTATAAGGTCAGTTGAATATGACTTGTCACTAACGCCGTATACGCCGTCCGGGAAGCCGGCAGAATACGCCGTTTCGGGGCATAAAACATTCAGTTCATGAGACAGCTTGGCCGCCTGTGACTTGAATTCCGCAACGGACTCAGGAGCCATATCGCCGCAAGCGATATATCTGTACAGCTCAGAAAACACCTTTCCGGCAAACACCGCATTATTTTCATCACCGTCAGGCATAATGTTTATACTGTCGAACCTGACAATGTCCGAAAATCCACCGTCAGCCTCGACAAACAGCTGCTTAGGATATTCTGTCGCAGAACGGAAGGTGTAAGCGATAACATCACCCAAACGGTAACTGCTTATTCTGTCCGGCAGGTTAAAATAAGTGCCTGATGCATATTCCAGAATGCGAAGATTTTTAAGCCGACCCGAACCCACTCTTTTAGAAAATCCATCAATGAACCGTGTATAATCCTCTTTTTTACTCATGCGCGCATATATGCCGCCGCTGCTGTACGCAAGCTCTTTAAGCTCACGCTCAAAGCAGTTCTCTGACACCGACAGGACGCTCAAACTCAAACCTTCGGGCACGGTGAAATTGCCCTCAAATCCCGAACATGTCACAAGCACAGCTTCACACGGCAGACTGCGGTGTTTGAATTGCTTGATTATTTTCGTTATATCCAGTCCGGCTGATTCGGTAGGGTTTTCCAGGTCGTTAATCCATCTGCTGAGCTGTGAAAAATTTATTTCATCTCTTTTAAGCGGCTCTGAACTGAATAACTGTCCGCCTATATCCAAAATTAGGCAGTCGGCATACAAATCCTGGCGCCGTATAAGCTCCTGAAGGCACTCAGCAGCAATATGTCCCGCCGCACTCTTAAGTCCGGCAGTATCAAGGATATAAAGCAAATTACTACCGGTAAGCACACTGCCGCTGCTTTTATCTACAGAAAACAAATAAACGCCGGTCCAATCGTTTCCATTTCCGCCCGACAGATACGCCGCGTTTTGGAATTTCCGGCAATTATTCAAATTATTGTATTCAATACGCAGTGTAAAGCAATCGCCTGTCACAGCGGCGGCATGTATATGCAGTCCGTCGTCACAATTGTCAAGTGTAATATAATGAGTTGATGAGACGACACGTTTCACAAAATCTCCGTCAACAAGAAAATCAATCGAAACACTGCTGTCTGAGCTCACCGTCTTTTGTCTCTCGCTTTCACTGCGCACAAACGTATCACACTCGGTCGAAAGCGGTATTGATATCTCCGAATATTCCGCATCTAAGTTCATCAGTGCGGCCGAGGTGACCTCAAGTGTCAGCCTGTTTGACCTATCCGAACCCCTCGGCAGTCCCGCACAGCTTATTCTGCATTTTCCGCCGCTTTGTGTCAGTCTGAAGCTGCCGCCGGTATCTGTGTTTAAATCAGTTACTTTCCCGGCAAAACTTTTACTGCCCGACTTGAAAGAAAATCCGTTTACAGCCGAATCGTCCGGCAGTGAAAATTCAAGCTCAAAACAGGGTTGTCCATCTGTGATAAGTCCGAACGTATGCGTCATCACACAGCCGAACTTGGCGGAAATTCTTCCGCGTATTTTTATTTCGTCTATTTTTACATTCATGGTATAATTTTTATGACCGGACTTGCAGAGCAAGCCCGCATACTTTGACTAACTGCTTTGTAATGCGGAACTGATATTATACTCCGAATAGTTCCTTTGTATACGGCAGGGTCAGTATCCAGTCACAGTATTCATGCCATTCGGCGAGCTTATGATTCCTGCGCGCATAGTACATATTGAGTAAATTCTCGTAGTTCATTGTAATCGTACGTCTTTGGTTATAGCTCGACGGCAGAAGCTGAATAATGTCATACCAATCCGCCTTGTCTTTGGTTTCGATATAATGCTCACGCTTAACCTCCATAAACTCAATATACGCAGTAAGCGCCTCAACAGCCGACTTGCTCATATGGTCGTGTGAAAAGTCGGAAAGCTCAAAAGGCTTTGAATGAATTTTGTGCATGGTACTTGTAGAATTTGCAACCGTTGCAACCTTGTAAGTATCAAATTCCTTCCACCAGTACATAGGCGCAGTTATATCAACGCTCACCAAAATCTGTCTGATGAACTTTCTGTGGTCGCTGCCCGCTTTGCACAGCCGCTTTGCAAGATCCAAATCATTAACGCCGAGGATATAATTTCCTTCAGTGTCATATCGGCTGTCGCTCCTCGCCCAGCTGTTCATCGGGTTTCTTGCGCCGCGTATCGCACCTTCAAAATTCATCACCTTTGAGTTTTCTATCTTTATCATAACTTTCTCCTAAAACTAAATATCGAGGTTAATAACCGACGTGCCTCGCTCTATAATAAACTGACGTCTTGGTTCAACCTTATCGCCCATCAGAATTGTGAACGTCTCGTCCGCCTGCTGTGCATCGTCCAAATCAACACGAAGCATAATTCTCGTCTCGGGGTTCATTGTAGTCTCCCAAAGCTGTTCGGGGTTCATCTCACCAAGACCCTTATATCGCTGAATAGCCGGCTGCCTGCCCTCGCCCATCTCCGCGAGTATATCCTGAAGCTCCTGGTCTGTATATGCGTATCTCTCGGTCTTGCCTCTCGAAATCTTATAGAGCGGCGGCTGAGCGATGTACACACGTCCGTCCTCAATCAACGGACGCATGTATCTGAAGAAGAATGTCAGAAGCAATGTTCTGATATGCGCTCCATCGACATCGGCATCCGCCATAATAACCACCTTGCCGTATCTTACCTTGTTTATATCAAACTCGTCGCCTATTCCTGCGCCGAGAGCTGTAATTACCGGTGTTAGCTTATCGTTTCCGTAAATCTTGTCAATACGTGCCTTTTCAACATTTAGCATCTTTCCCCAAAGCGGCAGGATAGCCTGAAAACGTCTGTCACGTCCCTGCTTTGCGCTGCCGCCCGCCGAATCACCCTCGACAATATATATCTCAGTGTATGTATTGTCGCGGTCAGAACAGTCGGCAAGCTTACCCGGAAGCGAGCTGCTTTCGAGCGCCGATTTACGTCTTGTATTCTCTCTTGCGCGCTTTGCCGCCTCTCTTGCACGCGAAGCGGTCAGCGCCTTGTCAACTACAATCTTGGCAACCGCCGGGTTCTCTTCAAAGAACTCACCGAGCTTCTCTACCACCATTTTCTCGACTACGTTACGCATTTCGCTGTTGCCGAGCTTGGTCTTTGTCTGACCCTCAAACTGCGCCTCGGTGACCTTTACGCTGATAACGCACGACAAGCCCTCTCGTGTATCCTCACCCTTGAGGTTCGCCTCGCTCTCTTTCAGCATACCGACCTTTCTGGCATACTCGTTTATGACCTTGGTTAGTGCAGTCTTAAAGCCTGTCTCGTGAGTTCCGCCCTCGGTCGTGTTGATGTTGTTCGCAAAGCTCATTATCATCTCGTTATAGCCATCGTTGTACTGCATGGCAACCTCTGCCTCACAGTTCTCACGCACAGCATTGACATAAATAACATCTTCATGGAGCGGTTCCTTGTTGCGGTTCAAAAACTCAACAAATTCACGTATACCGCCGTCGTACTTGAGTTCAATGCGCTGCTTATCCTCAGGCGCATCGGGACGCTTGTCTATGAGCACTATTCGTATTCCCGCATTCAGGAAAGCCTGCTCACGGAGACGTCTGCGCAAAATGTCAAAGTCATATTCAAGCGTCTCGGTAAATATTTCGCCGTCCGGCTTGAAGTGAACCTTTGTACCGGTCTTGTCCGTATCGCCGATTTGCTTGAGCGGCTCGAGGCGCTTTCCCCTCTCATATTTTTGATAATATACATGCTCGCCATTGCAAATCTCGACCTCGAGGTATTCGGAAAGCGCGTTAACAACCGACGCACCAACGCCGTGCAGACCGCCGGACACCTTATATCCGCCGCCGCCGAACTTACCTCCGGCATGAAGCTGAGTAAACACAACCTCAACCGCCGGTATGCCCATCTTGGGATGAATTCCGACCGGTATACCACGTCCGTTATCCGTAACGGTGATTGAGTTATCCTCCTCAATTTCAACAATTATATCTGTACAGAATCCCGCAAGCGCCTCGTCTATCGAGTTGTCTACAATTTCATAAACAAGATGATGAAGTCCGCGTGAAGATGTCGAACCGATATACATACCGGGTCTTTTTCTTACAGCCTCAAGTCCTTCAAGTACCTGTATTTGATTTTCGTCATAGCTGTCGCCTGTCGGGACGCTTGTAATGTGCTGTTCTTCCTGCATAAAATTCACTCCAATTCATTTTTCTGTATGCTTCATTTTTCTGTATGCCGCTGCATTTACCGGCTTAAAGCCATGCACGGCGTATGTTAATCCGCATCAAGCAACTGCGCGTGCGGAATGTATCTGCGTTTTGCTCTGCCTGCCAGAGTCCTCGATGAGATATTTGTTATATAAACCACACTTTGATTGTTGATTTCACAAACCACAACCGATTTCGGAATATCATCGGCAACACTTCTGACAAAGCCCTCCTCCTCCGCTATCCTTAAAAACTCACGGGAATGCTTTGCGATTGAAATATTATCCAAATCAAGTATGGCGATAATGTCATTTGTATCGACCGATATATTCTTTCCAAGGTGCAAGTACATTGTGTGTTCTCCTTTTATAGCCGCTTTAGTCGCCTGCGGCAGCTGAACAGGCTAATCTATTACTTTTCCGTCGTCTACATGAATAATTACGCTGTCGTCTGTTATTGCCTCAGTCATCTCGTCAATATCGGTGCAGGTTATGATAATCTGCATTCCGCTGATGTTGCCGAGGACAAACGCCTGACGCTTCCGGTCAAGCTCGCTCATAATATCATCGAGCAGCAGCAGCGGCGTTTCGCCGGTCTCGTTTTTTATAAGTCTCGCCTCGGCAAGCTTTTCAACCAGCACGACTGTTTTTTGCTGTCCCTGCGAGGCAAAGGCACGTGCGTCCTTGCCGTTTATATCAAAGCACACGTCTTCACGGTGCGGACTTACCAAAGTCTCGCAGTATTCCTGTTCACGCTTCTCGTTACGGATCAGGCGCGCTTCAAACCTCTCGCGTATCTCCTGCTTTGACGGAACTTCATCTGTATTGATACGTCCGATTGACGACATGTACCGATATGTCAGCTCCTCACGACCGCCTGATATATCATACTGGATCTCCTTTGCAGTATCTTCAAGCCGTTTCGTAAACTCGCAGCGGTAAGCAATGACCTCAGTTGCTATATCGGTCAGCTTTTTATTCATGATTTCAAGCATGGTCTTGTTCGGATTCTGCATCTTGAGCAAGGCGTTCTTGCTGTCCACGATTTTCCGAAGCTCGCTGACCGCCGAAAAATAATTCGGTCTGAGCTGGCTTATCACCATATCAAGATTTTTCCGCCGTCCGCCGGGGCCGTTTTTAACCAGACCCAAAAGCTCGGGCCCAAAGTACACCGCATTGAATTTTCCGAGCAGCTCACTTATTTTCTTAAGCGGAATTTCATTGTACAGTATCGACTTTCGTTTCCCTTTGTCAAGCCGTATTTTGAGCTCGCAGTCCCTGTCAAATGCGGTATATTCCATCGAAATCTCTGCCTTATCGCAGCCGTGCCGTATAAGCTCGGAATCCCTCGGCGTTCGGTTCGACTTGCCCATTGAGAACATATGAACCGCCTCTAAAATATTTGTCTTGCCCTGAGCGTTGTCACCGTAAATGATATTCACACCGCCGCCGAACTCCACAGCTTCTTCCTTATAATTTCTGAAATTCGAGAGGCTTAAAGTATTGATTTTCATATATTGCCTGAAATTCCTTAATCTGCCGACCTGCGCAGTCTGATAGGCAGAATCATGTACATATATTCATCGCCCTCAACCGGTGTGATAACCAACGGATTAACACTCTTGTTGAACTTCATAAGGATTTCATCATCCCTAACAACATTGAAAACGTCCTGAAGGTACTTATTGAAAAATCCTATTTCAAGCGAAGTATCCGGCGGTGTATCGACTGCAATGTTATCATCAACCGAGCCTGCGGACGTGGTACAGGATACGTTTATATTTCCGTCAGTGATATGGAACTTTATCGGACCCTTTACAACATCGTTAAGAATTATAAGCGAGGCTCTCTTGACGGAGTCGGCAAGCTGATGCCTTGAACATACGAACTCCAAATCAAACGAAGTCGGAAGAATTCTTTCGTAATTGGTATAGCTTCCCTCTATCAAACGCGTCACAAGCCTACAGCTTTCAAACATAAAAATTGCGTGACCCGGGGTTGCAATAATTCTGATATCCTCCTCCGAATCACCTATAATTTTGGCAATCTCGGAAAGTGATTTTTCAGGTATAATCATCTCACGCTCTTCAAAGTCGTTCGGAAGCTCAGCCCTTCGCAGAGCGATTCTGAATCCGTCAAGCGCAACCATGGTAAGACCCGTCTTCTGAATTCTGAAAAGAGCGCCCATACGGGTCGGGTCGTTATCCGATTTTGCCGATGCAAATATCGTGTTTTCAATCATCTCTCTTAAGATATTTCCCGGCAGGCTGACCGAATAATCCTCATCAACATGCGGCAAATCCGGGAACTCGTCAGCCGCAATTCCGGGTATTTCAAATCTCGCCTTTCCGCTTTTAACCAAAGTCAGGTTATTATCGTCCGTATCAATAGATACCGTACTGTCACCAAGCGAAGCCAATATGCCGCCGAACATTTTGGCTTTGATAACAACCTCGCCGGGTTCTATAACCTCTGCCTGAATCACGGCTTCAATTCCTATCTCCAAATCGTTGCCGATAATCGTCACATTACCGCTTTTCTCCGCTTTGATATACACTCCCTCTAAAACAGCGAGGTTTGAGCGGGCAGAAACAGCTCTTGACACAGTAGCCACGGCAGAGCTCAAAATATCTCTTTCGCATATAATTTTCATTCAAAAAATCCCTTTCCGTCTTATGGTTTTATTCTTAAGTCAAAGCAATATAATTCTGCTTATAATAAACTACTCAATCACACTTTCTAATTATAGCATAAAACAAAATTTTAGGCAAACATTTTTTTAGATAATTTATACATATTTTTCCATTAAATCTTAATATTATCACTAATAAATATTCCTGTCATAATTTTTTCGGCTCAATTATGTATAATACGAAAATTTTTTTCGTATATTTCTTGACAAACAAAAACATCTTGCGTATAATTAAAAACACGAAAGTAAATTTCATATTTATAAAAGGTTTTAGCGAAAAAAATTTTAAAAGGAGGAAGCGGCGTTGCTTCAAGTGATTTAATTTAACATACACACCTTAAACAGGTGCGATCACAGCCGCAAAAAATCATTATGAAACGAATAATACTTCACAGTGATATGAACAACTTTTATGCGTCGGTTGAGTGTATGCGAAGACCGGAGCTTAAAGACAAATATGTTGCAGTCTGCGGAAGCCGTGAGGACAGACACGGCATAGTTCTTGCCAAAAATCAGAAGGCGAAAGAAATGGGCGTCACGACCGGCGAAGCTATATGGCAGGCGAAGCTGAAATGTCCGCAGCTCATCGTTGTCGAACCGGACTTTGAGGAGTATATCAAGTATTCAAACCTTGCGAAAAAAATATATTATCGTTATACCGACCGCGTCGAGCCGTTCGGACTGGACGAATGCTGGCTTGATGTGTCGGGCAGCACTCTGCTGTTTGGCTCTGGCTGTGATATAGCTATGAAAATAAAAGAGGACATCAAGCGAGAGCTAAAGCTGACGGTGTCAGTAGGAGTATCCTTTAACAAGATTTTTGCCAAGCTCGGTTCTGACATGAAGAAGCCGGACGCTGTGACATATATCCCGGAGGACGGCTTTAAGGAGAAAATCTGGGGACTTGACGCATCGGAGCTTCTGGGTGTGGGCAGAGCCACCGCAACAAAGCTCAGGCAGCGCGGCGTAAATACAATCGGAGATTTGGCAAACACACGTCCGGAGCTTTTAAAGTCATGGCTTGGAATAAACGGCGTACGGCTCTGGAACTACGCCAACGGCCGCGATTATTCAGAAGTTGCCATGTACAGCCAAACACCGCCGATAAAGTCTATCGGACACGGAATAACCTGCACTGCCGACCTCGGCAGCAACGCCGAAGTATGGAAGGTTATTTTCAGCTTGACCGGAGACGTGGCGCACAGGCTTCGCAAGCACGGACTGCTCGCCGAAGGCATAAGCATCGCCGTGAAAGATATCGGGCTGCGGCAAAGGGAATTTCAATGCCGTCTTAACCGCCCTGCCCGAAATGTGAGGGAGCTGTCAAACGCCGCTTTTGAACTGTTCAAGTCAAAATATAACTGGGATAAGCAGGTCCGCGCATTGTCCGTACGTGCGATAAGTCTGATAAATGACACAGAAGCCAATCTGCAAATAAGCATGTTTGAAAATGTAAACCGTGACCTCAAGCATGAATCAATAGAATGTGCAATGGAAAATATCCGCTCCATGTACGGCAAGAAATCCGTAACCTTCGCACGGCTGCTCGGAGATTTAAAGCTGCCTGAAAAGGAAAATGTATGTATGTTCAAGCCCGGAGGCTTTGCTGCCGCTAATCCGTGATTGCAGTATGTCTGTACTCTACCCAAGGGTTATCACTCCTCATTATGATGAGCATTCAGAACATTATTTATAGCAGGAACCACGATTTTCTTCCTTGATGCATATGGTTCTATTTTATACCAAATACCTTCATGAACCGCCGTGTTATCAAAAGCGTCTTTTAGCACCTCATCTGCGGCATCGTCTGAAGGGATAAGGCAGGTGAACGAAAGATCGTCATGGATCACATTGATCTGTGCAAATGCCATATCCATCCCGGTTGATTCAAGAGCCGAAGGAAACACCTCCATCATACGCTCAGCCATATCTTTTGCACTCTCTTCATCATATGCGTTGATATTACCAATAGAATACTTTGTGCCATCGGTTTCATATTCCTTATAGTCACTGAAGAATATCTCTTCATTAGTCATTCCCTCATAAGAAAGCGCCGCCTTATACATTTCACTATAAAAGGCATCCACATCCTTTATTCCTGCCAAATTACTTAGTGTCTTCACAGCTTCCCTGTCTGCATAAGTGGTGTTCTCTGATTGAAGATTTTTTGTATCCGAAAGAATTGATCCCATCATGACTAAAGCAGTTTGTCGGTCGGGTGTAACTCCATAGTTACGATAACGTATCCAAATAATAGTGGCCGTTGATCCGAGAGGTCTTGCATCATAGATGAGTTGTCCTGATGTTGTTATTGTTCCGTCTGCGTGATGATCAATAATACCGATAATATTCGCATCCTGCAAACCCTCCACAGATTGCATATATTCGCTGTGATCCACCAAAACCATATTACATCCGCCTGCATCTTCAAGCAGCATCGGCGTCTCAAGCTCGGCGACATTCAATATATAGTCGCTCTCATTATTTATACTTCCAAGAACAACCGGCTGTGCATCGTATCCAAGCTTACATAACAGATTTGCATATGCGATAGAGCTTCCGACAGTATCAGAATCGGGGATTTTATGTCCTGCCACATATATTGTTCCTGTAATCTTACCAAGGCCATCCAAATCGCTCCTGTTTAACATGACATTACATTCTTGTTCAGCCTTGTACCTGTTGGATTCGACAGCAATCCCTGCGAAAAAAACACCTGTTGCCATGGTAATAGCAGCCAAAATAGCCACCAACACTTTATATTTATTTCTTTTATTTACCATTTATACCAACTCCTCTTATACCAACTCCTCATACTTTTTCTGTCGTATCATTTATTCCATATTCTTTTAATACTCTTGACATGACCATTTTGTTCTCAAATTCTATGCCTGACATATTCTTAATGTTTTTCACTACAAATTGCCTTATAATTATCTCTGTTGGCATAAAAGTTATATAACATTTAAAGTATACTATATTATAAAATAATAATCAACATATTTCATTACAATTTTTAAAGTCTGTTTTCTTTCACCTAATTATAAAAAATCCGGATTGCTGTAAAATATAATATGCGACTTTTCTTGCTTTTCAACAATACAGCACATATTAAACTGTATAAATATTTAGTTATAATACCTCATGTATATTTTGTCAATATAAAGTCAAAACGGGACGAAACGACATTTTAGTTTACATAATATCGCCGAATAGTAATTACACTGACCGACCTGCTGAAAAAGCATTTTGACGACAAAGAAAACGACCTTATATGCAATGTCGGCGAAAACAGTGATGAATTATATTTATTTTTGATGAACAGAAATGACATCGGTGAAATAGAGAAGGAAGTTGCCGATTTTATGGAGGAATTCAGAAATACAGATGTCGAGTACAGCGGCGGAACAATAAGAGCGACCTGCAGCGCAGGAATTGCGATATGTCCGAGAGACGGCAGTGATTTCCAGGCGCTTTACGAGGCCGCCGATACATCATTATATGATGCAAAAGAAGGCGGTCGTGACAGATATGCCGTATACGCCGGAGAGTAATATTAAAGCATACACGTTTTTAACCGAAAAACAAAAAACACAGGCTCTCATCAAATTGGGTAACTGAGCTGATTTTTCTCTCAAGCACGCAAAACGCAGTAATACTGCGATTTTGCGTAGCTGAGGGTGCAGAGAAGAACCCTTTAATTTTCAAGGTGCAAATTTTAAAAAACGGCATAGGAGCAATTCCCATGCCGTTGTGTGCTTACTTGACCGATAAACCTGAATTTATCATCCGAATCCAACGATATTTTTCTATTAAATCTAAATTATCTTAAACAGAGGCGTACCGGAATACACGAGAGGATTATCCTGTACAAAAAATACCCTGCCGTTCATAGGCGCAATGATTTCATCGATTACATCCCCTTCATACGGGTCAATTATTTTCGCCATCAGATCGCCCTTATGAACAGCTGTGTCAGGCTCGGCAACTCGTCTGAATATTCCTGCATAATGGGATTTGACCGACACCATTTCATTGTCGGAAATCACTGATGAAATATATCCTTCATGATTTGGTTTTTCTGTTATTATTCCGGACTTGCTCAGAAAGTTCAATATGCCCTGTATTGCAAATTCGCAGCTGTTGTCATCAATGCGTTCTGTACAGTTTGTATAGAGTGAAAAAGCATTACACTCCCAGAGCTGCCAATTATAATTCAGTGTTGTGGTATCATACGGCCGTGGCTGACGAAGAACAACATACGGAAGTCCAAACATTTTGGCAAGCTCAACGCTCTCATAACCTGTTTTCATCATTTTTACGTGAGGCACAAACCTACCCGGCATATAAAAGCTTGCAAACTGAATTCCGTACTTATAACCGCTTATATTGCTGAACACTCCCGCTGCAATTCTTTGGGTTGTCTCACCCTTATCATAGCCGGGAAACATTCTGTTTATATCAGTATTATCGGTCGGCCAGAAACGCTTTCCTATATTCATAGAAGACGGGTTTACACTCGGAATTACCATGATTGATTTGCCGCTCGCTATATATCCGCCGCTTTCAAGCTCCTTGAGACGTCTGACAAGCTGCGAGCATATATACACCTGCTGTATTTCATTGCCGCGCATTGCTCCGACAATACACACCGACTCTGATTTTTCGCCGTTACCGAATTCAAAGCCTGTAATCCTCATATTGTCACGATAAAGTGACTTCAGCTCAAAAATTATTTTTTTATTCATTTAAGTCGCCTCCTATATTTCGAGTATTCTCGCTATCAGCGAGCCTTCGTCAACAACCGGATATTCACGAAGAGTAAATACAAGTCCGCTGCAGGGCGACAGAACCTCATCCTCAAGCATACCCGTAAGAGGGTTAACAATATCACCGATGCGGTCACCGCATTTAACATTTTTGCTGTGCGTTACCGCCGGGACAAACAAGCCCGAAGTCGAAGCATTTATAAACCCAACATTGCCGTCGGTTGAAACAATCGGTTCGCGCGGCGAAACAGTATCACCGCTCCATATACCAAGATCCTTCATCAGGCACAGTATACCGTCAACCAGAGCGCTGCAATAATCAAGGGTTATACGCATACCGACTCCCATTTCAACAACAAGCGTCCGTGTTCCAACCGTATTCAGAGAGTGCGCCAATGTCGACTGAAGCACGGTTGCGGCACTGTGAACCCATACAAAATCAATATTCAGCTTTTTGGCAAGCGGAACCAGCTCGTCCGCCATTTGTTCACTTATTCTGACCTGCGGGATTTCACGCAGAAAAATATTACTGGCATGAATGTCAACACAAATATCACTGCCCTTTATATCCTCCGCAATTTTATACGCCACATGTTCAGCCATTGTTCCGCCGCAGGCTCCCGGAAACGTCCTGTTCATATCAAGGTCAAACCCCGGTATGCCGCGGGTAATCGAATCAATACCAAGCGGATTGAGCGCCGGATAAACATCAACTATGCCGCTGAGGCTGCCGATGTCCTTATTAATACGGCGTATAAGCTCATAGCACACATACTGTCCCTCAAGCTCATCGCCGTGTGTGCCTGTCACCACACTTATGCGTTTGGTGCCAGGAGTCACAGTCTTTGGCGCTATATGCTGTTTTTGGATTATCAATTTCTCGTCTATCGGCAAACCGACAGACACCACTGTTTCTATCATTGAGTTAAATCTCCTTTTTATGCTTTAAGCCAAATCACTGCTGAGCGCTTTCCGCCTCAACACGGCTCATGACCGACATTTTCTGATTGCCACCGCCGTAGAATACACCCTTATTTATCAGACAATCCTTTGCGTCACGGCCATGACTTAGCTTAATATAATTTTCTGCGACGAGGGTACGGTTTGTCGGGTCGAATCCGTACCAGTATTTTCCGCAAAGAACTTCAACCCAAGCGTGGCTTTCGCCCTCCCCGACCAAAAGTCCGGTAACATACCGGCACGGGATTTTGTCAATTCTGAGCAGCGCAAGCATAATATGTGCAAAATCCTGACATACTCCTCCGGATTCTTTTAACGCCTCCCCCGCTGCTGTACCGGTATGAGTGACGCCCTTTTTATACTCAAGGTCAGCCGCTATACGGTCATTCAGGAATAAAGCCTTGTCATATGCCTTCGAGTACTTATCAAGCCGCACTTTTTCATAGTAATTGCTCACTGCATCGTCCTTTGTGGTCAGCCTTGTCGGATACTTGTATATCGCTGCCTTGCTTAAATCCTCATCTTCAAGAATTTCTTCATACACATTCAATCCGGTAACAGCACTGCCGAAAATATCAAGCGAAAACACCTTATGATTTTGGAAAATCTGACCTACATACATTTTGTTCCCAAACTCGTCAAAGCTCTCGCTTAATGTGTCATACGGCGAAATCCTTATATCCAGATCGATTATTCTCTGGCGTGCTGTGTCCTGCGGTATACAGTGCAGAGTGAAGTAACTGCGTACCATCTGATTTTCGGTCTCATTAGTCATGCTGTAACAGAACTTTAGATTTATATTCATATCTGAACCTCACAATTCATATATCATTTTTAAGTTTATTAACTAATTATAATATATTTTAAAGGTTCCTGCAATACATAACCCTATTCCTGTAATAATTTTGAAAGCAGATTGCAGCCGCTTTCATAGTTAACAGCATCACGCTCGAACATTGTATCAAGCGTATCTATAACCGCCCGGTTATATCTGATATTCGACCTGTTTAATACAATATCCAGCTTGCTCAGCTCGGTTCTGAGCTCACCGACCGGATATTCAAACCTTAAATACAAATCCAGCCGCTCGCTTCGCTTTCCAACGCGTATGATATTGCGGATTTTTATATCAAATATTGTGTCGTCAACACAGCCCCAGAACGCCAGAATATGGTCAATTGCAAGCTGCAGGTCTATAACCGGCGAATCGCTTTCCTTTGCGCGCTTCAAGTCATATACCGCAAGCTGAACATACGAGAGGGTATCTGATCCGATTGTATCACGAATGATTATTGCATTATCATATGCGTGATTTAAGATACCGACTATAGAATTCTGGTCATTCTCGTCAAAAGCATACCTATACATAAAATCATCTTTTGACGCGTATATACACGGTATTCCTATCTGCTCGCATATCACTTTGTAATATTCATCGTCATGGTCAATCATGTTGTCATAGCCCTTTATGTACGTTTTTATCGTCGTAAACGCGCGTTCCATATAGCGTCCGAGCCAATATAAGTTGTCTGATTTTTCTACTGTGATAATACCCATGTGTCTTTAAACCCTCCTCCTTGAGATGAATTAACTATGAATGAATCCGGATTACGTGAAAACCTTGTAAGCCCGCTCTTCCACACCTTGACTTCGCCGTCTGTCAGAACAAACGAACGAAGATCCGCTTTTCTGGGAACCGGAGTTCCGTTCTCAATAATATCAATGTCATAGAAATCAATTACTTCCTGGGCAATAAAGCGGCGCGGCTCATTCCTGAGCATCGCAATAAATTCCGATTTTTTCTTGCTGTCAAGACTGTTTCCGAATACAACTCCGTATCCTCCCGCCTCTGCAACATCCTTGATTACAAGATTGTCAAAGTTGTCAAGCACATATTTCATGTCCTCCTCGTAATACGGAAGATAAGTCGGTGCATTGTTGAGTATTGCGTCCTCGCCGAGATAGTATTTAATCATCTTAGGCACGAAGTAATATATTCCCTTGTCATCGGCTATTCCGTTACCCGGAGCATTTATTATGGCTACGTTTCCCTTCTTGTACGCTTCAAACAAGTGCGGCACTCCGATGAGAGATTCTTCATTAAACGCCATCGGGTCAAGATACTCGTCCGAAATCCGGCGGTATATCGCACCGACTCTCTGTTTTTTACCATCGTAGTCGAGATAATACAGGTTATCATGCTCAACCACAAGGTCTGAGCCGGTTGTCAAAACACTCCCGGTCTTTTCCGCAAAATACGAATGTTCAAAAAACGCTGCATTATATCGGCCGGGCGTTAAAATAACATTTATTCCGCCCGTGTTCACATAATCCATAGTCTTTTTAAGGAGCTCCGCGTAGTCGCGGTTATCCTCAACTGCTGTCTTTTTGAAGGTTTCAGGACTTGATATCCTGCATATCTCACGCGCAATCATCGGATATGAGGCTCCTGACGGAACCCTGAGGTTGTCCTCCAAAATAAACCACGTATCATTCTTTGACTGAACCAGGTCAATTCCAGAAATATGCGGAAATATCCCCCTCGGCGGCATTATGCCCTCACACTGCGAAAGATAGCCCGAAGCGGAAAACACAAATTCCTCAGGGATAACGCCGTCTTTGATTATGTTCTTTTGATTATATATGTCGCCGAGGAACAGATTCAGCGCCGTAACACGCTGAACAAGTCCTCTGTTGAGATAGTCGAATTCCTTTTTGGGTATAACACGGGGGATTGGGTCAAAAGGAAAAAGCTGTTCATTGAATACACCGTTTTTGTATATTCCGAACTTTACCCCGTAACGTGCAAGAAGCTCATTCACGGTATTTGCGTTTGCATATAAATTTTCCATGCTTCTTCATCTCCTTTTAAAATAAAAAAGAACAAGTCGCTCCGATCCGGCGGAACGTCCTTGTTCTTTATAAATTTATTAAATTAAACCCATGTGTTTTTCAACTTTTAAAAGTTAAGTAAATTATACCATTATATCCTTATTTTGTCAACTAATTAAAAGCATTAAATTTTGTATTAAAATCCTATCGCGATTTGTAGGTATACACAAAAAATCTGCCGATCACTCTGCCGCTTCTCCGGCTTTCTCGATTTTGTCAGTTTCTCCAAATTCATCAGTTTCTTCAAATTCATCAGTTTCTTCAATAGTGACTTCACGGGCTATGTTTTCGCTGCAATACCATGTCACCGTTACTCTGACGGTCTCGCCCGATATAATATTATGGTCAGTCGTCTTTGACAGAACCTTTGCCTCCTTCGGAACCTCCGCTTCAACCTGCTCCGTCAGCTCCCTCTCGCCCAGTTCAACCGCCTCGCTTACCGTTCTTTGCTTTTGGACAGTATTATATCCGATAAAATCATAACGCTTGCCCCCGACTTCAATATCCCTGCCTAAAATATTTGTCTTAAATACATAGTCCGTGCTTCTTTCCTCAAATCTGGAATAGTCGATGTTATTCCTTGGAAACAAATCCACGCATTTGCCAAGCACATCAATCCCGAAAAACGTCTTTACATTATCGCTGTATTCACGCTCCGAATAAACCAACGGATAATCCGCCTCTTTAGAATATTGGGTCTTTGCCCAAATTTCGCCATAGGCATGAACCGTTCTGAATCCGCCGTACATACTATCCATTATTCCGCTGACAAGCAGGTCGCCCTCACGTACTCCATCGCCCTTTTTGACCATTGTCTGGCCCTGCTTCACCTGCATTTCGTCAATAACTCCGTCTTTGAGCGCAACAACATTGCACGGCTCCTCCGTTTCGTGCGGTATACTCTCGCTGTCTATTCTTTCAGCCACCTCAATATACACACGGCTGCCTCTGACATTCACGCCCAGCCACGAGACGTCCTCGTCCATTATCATAATTTTATTTCTGATTTCGTCCGACACAATATCGGAAGCCCTTACGCCGATACTCAGCCCCACCCGGCTTAGCTCATCAGCAATCTGCTCTGTCGGAATTCTTTGATTGCCTGTTATTTCTATCGACATAACATGAGTTGAGGTATAATACATAATCCCAACAAACAGCAGTACGGCAAACACCAGCGGCCAGCGGCTGCGGTACCGCTTGCATAAAAAGCCGAGTCCGACGCGTCTTTTTATCCTGACCCTTGTCGAGGTTATTCTTGCAACGTCACGTATATCAAAAAAGTCCGAAGTCGCCAGCTTGGCAGTGATTATGCCCCTGTCCGATTTCATATCCCATATTGTCATATTTCGGCGTATACATATATTTATAAACCGCTCTGTAAACCGTCCGGAAGCGGTTATAACAAGATAGCCCTTTATAAAGTTTAATATTCGTATGAAAAGCATTTAAACCTCCCTGTTATATACAAAAACGCGCGGGTCATCGTCCTAAGCTCCAGATTTTTACCCTCAAGCTTCACATTGAGCGCCTTGCACTTTATACGTATGACTGTATCTGTATATTCAAGAATTCCTATATAGTTTTCAATCGTGATTTCTCTGTCACCAATCATTGACACAAGAGGCACGCCGAGCATTACGTCCTTTGATATATCGACCGCATCCGCTATCTTTTCTTTTAAGGTATCTTCGTCGCGCTCCTTTTTCTGACCGCCGCGGCCTTCTATTTTGCTTCGTCTTTCTCTGTTCTTCATCTTCATCATCCTTTTGACCGAAACTCTGCGCTTATCTAACTATATGCGGGAATTGTTTTTATATTCCCATGTAACTGTTATAGCGGCAAGTGCGTATGTGCCAAGCCAAGCGCTTTTGCCATATTAACTAAGGTCAATGCAAAAGTAAAGAAAACTTATGTGTTGACTTTTATCATGTGCTGTGCTAATATATATGTATAAATTCAGTTCGTACTGACTGCAAGGGAGCTTCCAAGCGGAAAGGCGAAGAATAGCATATACTCAATATTTTAAGGCGAACCTTTTTGATATGCCTTTGTTTACTGTGATTATTCTTCCTCCCCGGCGTCGGTATCGGGGAGGATTTTTTATACAGATTTATAATAAGAATTTTGTACAAGACAGGAAGTGAAGCAGTGGCAGCAGCAAAAACAGACCCAAGCTTAAACCGCATTGCGCTAATCGGCATTATTGTTGAGGACCTTGAAATGACCGACCGCATCAATGAGATTTTGCACGAATACCGCGAGTATATAATCGGGCGCATGGGAATTCCTTACAAAAGCCGCGGCGTTGCAATAATCAGCGTGGTTATTGATGCACCGGGCAACGAAATTTCCGCGCTTTCGGGCAAGCTCGGAATGATTAAAAATGTTTCATCAAAGGTTCAGTATACCAACGTAATGTAATATAATGTGAATGTAAAGGAGAAAATTTATGGAATCATATAAGTATGATGTGAAGTCAATGAAAGCCGAGGAGTTTATCAACGACGGCGAAATCAATGATACATTAAAATATGCAAGCGAGAACAAGAACAACCGTGAGCTGATCAAGTCGATAATCGAAAAGGCGCGTGAGTGCAAGGGCTTAACTCACCGTGAGGCAGCAGTTCTGCTCGAATGTGAAATAGAGGATCTGAACAATGAAATGTACGATCTGGCACGTGAGATAAAGCAAAGGATTTACGGCAACCGAATTGTTATGTTTGCTCCGCTCTATCTCTCAAACTACTGCGTCAACGGCTGTGTTTACTGTCCGTATCATGCGAAGAACAAGCATATCTGCCGCAAGAAGCTGACACAGGAGCAGGTTAAGGCGGAAACGATTGCTCTCCAGGACATGGGTCACAAACGCCTTGCCCTCGAAGCCGGCGAGGATCCTGTCAATAATCCGCTTGAATATATCCTTGAGTGTATTGACACAATCTATGGCATAAAGCACAAAAACGGCGCTATCCGGCGTGTCAACGTAAACATCGCGGCAACCACCGTTGAGAACTACAAGCGCCTTAAAGAAGCAGGAATCGGAACATACATATTGTTTCAGGAGACTTATAACAAAGAAAACTACCTACAGCTTCACCCAACAGGCCCGAAGCATGACTACGCCTACCACACAGAGGCGATGGACAGAGCTATGCAGGGCGGTATTGACGATGTAGGCTGCGGCGTTCTCTTTGGACTTAATCTTTACCGCTATGATTTTGTCGGTCTGCTCATGCACGCCGAACATCTTGAAGCGACTTTCGGCGTAGGGCCGCACACAATCAGCGTTCCGAGAATTTGTCCGGCAGAGGATATTGACGTTGACGACTTCTCAAACGCCGTATCTGACGATATATTTGAAAAAATCGTTGCTATTATACGAATTGCGGTTCCGTACACCGGCATGATTATTTCAACACGCGAGAGCAAGGAAAGCCGCAGACGTGCGCTTGAACTCGGAATTTCACAGATAAGCGGTGCTTCAAGCACAAGCGTCGGCGGTTATGTAGAGCCTGAAAAAGAAGAAGAAAACACGGCTCAGTTTGACCGCAGCGATACCAGAACTCTTGACGAGGTCTTGAACTGGCTGCTTGAGCTTGGATATATACCGAGCTTCTGTACAGCCTGCTACCGTCAGGGCAGAACAGGCGACCGCTTTATGCCTCTTGCGAAGTCGGGTGCAATCCAGAACTGCTGCCAACCGAACGCACTTATCACACTTAAAGAATATCTTGAGGACTACGCAAGTGAGGACACCAAACGAAAGGGCGAAAAGGTAATCGCTGAAGAAGTCAAAAAAATCCCGAACGAAAAGGTTCGGAATACAACTATTGACTATCTTTCGAAAATCGAACAGGGCGAAAGAGATTTCAGATTTTAAAATTATTTGTATGTATGTATAAGGGGTTGCTGCAATAAAATGCAGCAGCCCCTTGTTCGTGATACAAATTATAGTTTGTAAGTATTATTCGCCCACCCAATTGCGCTCGCCGCCTCCGCCCCGAGCGCTCTATCGTGTCTCCTTACAGGAGACGCGATTTAGGGGATTTCATCCCCTAATACCCCTGAATACGGGGTTTTAGGGGCAGCGCCCCTAATAACGGCTTCCCCGGAGGGGAAGATGTTACCCGCCCGGGTCTGGCGGGCGGAACTGGGCTAGGCTTTATTAAGTCAAACTAAAATTTTTCAATGTCGTTTTTTAAACATTTCTAAAATTCTATTTACAACATGGCTCATATTTGGTATGATTATCCTAAGAAACAAATTATATTATTTTTTCACGTTCGCAGTGAAAATTCAAATTAAAAGGAAAGGATATGTTTTTTATGAAAAAGCTATTAGCAGCAGCATTAACAGCAGCCATGCTTGTCGGAAGCGCCGGCACTGCACTTGCAAACAGCACTTCGACTTCGTTTGACGTGGGAGACGACATTGCCGGAGCGGTTACCTCGGACGGTACACTTATGATGTGGGGCAAAAACGAGTACGGCGAATTTGGGAATGGAACGACAAGTATTCCCGAATACGGAACAACAGTGGAATTTGAGAAAACCGCGGAGGATATAAAGCAGATAGCCTTCGGCACATATTCATCCTCGTATATGCTCAAAACGGACGGAACATTATACGGCAGCGGCAAAAACTACGGGTATGCCTTGGGCGACGGAACAAACGAGGATAAAACAACGCCTGTGAAAATCATGGAGGATGTTGTTCTGGTCGGTGCCGGAAGTGAATATGCGCTTGCGCTCAAGTCTGACGGTACACTCTGGGGCTGGGGTGATCCGGTGTTTTTCGGACAGGAAACAAACGGCATTATCAAAACACCCGTAAAGATTTATGACAATGTCCGTTACTTCTCCTGCGGAGCGCAACATTGTGCTCTTATCACCTCGGACGATAAGCTTTACACCGCCGGAAACGGCTCTCACGGCGAAAACGGCACAGGCACGGACAGCGGAATTTACGAGGTGGGATTTACTTATGTTATGGATAATGTAAAAACCGTATCGTGCGGCGCATACAATACACTTGTTGTTGACAACAACGGCGCGCTGTGGAGCTGCGGCAGTAATACCTATGGCCAGCTTCTTGGCGGCGCAACAGGCGATAATGCCTTGTCGCTGCAAAAGGTTATTGACAGCGGGATTAAAAGTGCGGCAGTTTATAAGGACGACTCGATTTATATTACGGAAAACGGCGAGCTGTACGCCGCGGGTGATAATCTTTGGGGACAGTTCGGGCTTGGCTGGGACAAAACGCCGTATGAGGACGCGGGAAAAATATATAAAATTGCCGATAATGTGACGGACGCGGCGATAGGCTGGCAGAATGTGCTTTACAGAACGTCGGACGGAACGCTTTATATGACGGGCAGTAATGTCGGTAACGGCTACAATATGGCATTTTACGGAACAAAGCCAATGCTTGAAAATGTTGCGCAGAATTTTGAGCCGCAGATAACAGCGGCAAAAGCAGAAAATAAAATAGTTCTTCAGATTGGTTCGGATAAGCTTTCAAATAACGGTGTCCAAACAACACTTGACGTTCCGGCTCAGACTATAAACGGCAGAACAATGGTACCACTTCGTGCAATTTTTGAGGCGTTGGGGGCAAGCGTAGACTGGGACGATGCAACTCAGATCGTCACATCGGTCAGAGGCGATATAACCGTCACGCTTACGATAAATTCAAACATGCTTTACAGAAACGGCGAGGGCAAGGCGCTTGACGTTCCGGCGCAGCTTGTAGATGAAAGAACGCTTGTTCCTGTACGTGCAGTTGCGGAAGCATTTGATGCAAGGGTTGAATGGGATGAAGAAACACAAACGGTTACTATTACAGACTAAAAAAACAGATATAGCCGATTAATTCAGAGCGCACTTCATATTGAAGTGCGCTCATTTATGATTCAACTGCCTATTTCAGATAGCATTTCACAGGCAAATATAATGCGGAATAATATCCTCATATGTGCCGTCCGGCATATGAAATCCGCCGGGGATAACGCCGAGCTGTGTAAAGCCAAGCTTCTTATACAGTTCAAGCGCGGCGGTGTTCGTTGCAACCACCGCATTAAACTGAAGAATTCTGAAACCTAATCTTCTTGCCTGAATGATGCAATCCTTAACAAGCGCTTCGCCCACATGCCTGCCCCGCATATCGGATGCAACGGCATAGCTTGCATTTGAGATATGTCCGCATCTTCCGACATTGTTGGGATGGAGTATATACATTCCCAGAAGTCTGCCGCTTTCACTGTCAACAGCTGCTCCGCAATACGACTGCTCAGCAAAAAATTTTTCAGCTGCATTATGGTCAAGTTCTTCTGTTTGCGGAAAGGCTATACCGTCACGCACTACCTCGTTCCAGATTTCCTTCATTGAATTAATATCTTTTTCAGTATATCTCTGTATTTTTATTTCCATGATTTTCTATTTATCTTCACGCATTGGCTTTTCTTCGACAACTGCGTTTTCGTCCAGGTGCCTTATGATTTGGCGCTCTGCATTGAAGCTAACGATAAATCCGCACAGCGAGTATAAAAGCAGCAGCGCATACAGCAGAAATACAGTTATAAATGTAGTAAACACCGAGCTTGACAGGACAAAAATGCCTAAGTACACCAGTCCGACCGTCAAAGCAAGCAAAAGTATGATTACTAAAATACTGTACGGCAAGCTAACCAAACAGAACAGCGCAGCGTTTCTGTACAGCTTACCGATTGTCAGCTTATACCGCACCATGAGCGGATACAGAAACAGATGTAGCATGGTATAAAACAAAAACAAGCAATAGACTAAGTACTTTGCATACTTCAGAATATTTGTCTGAGTTGCGTAGAATGTGATTGCATAAAAGAACACAAACAGCATAATCACATCGACTATGAATACAAAGAGCGACTGCTTGAAATTGTCCTTTACAGCGTCCCAGAAATCACTAAGAATAAAAGCGTTTTCCTCACGCGAATAATTTCTCATGATATAGTGCATACCGGCAGTTGCGGGACCCATACCCCAGAACACGGTAAACAAAACGGACACAAACGCACGCAGACAAACGTCAATCACGACATAAATCATGTTAAAATCCGAATTGTTAAAGTCCGGAGTTTGAAGTCCTACAAGCGAAGCAATCTGATCGCCAAAAGTAGTCAATACTGAATTTGACACAGCACCGGCAAGCATAAACATGATAATAAATGTCGGAATAAGCGCAACACAGTATAATAAATTAACCTGAATAAGCTTCCAGAACTTTCTGAAAAATATTTCAAAAAAAAGCATTGCGCCCTCGCTCTTGGGCGCAAGCGGGTCAACCCCTTTTCCGGGCTTGTTATAATTCCGCATGAAAATTCCCATGTTCTTTCTCCTTTTATGACCGCAATCTTTAAGTTATCTCCAATTATTATAATAAATAACAATTAAAATGTCAATAGAAATTCAAGGCAGAACTATAAAAGCAATGTTTACAATATATTCATTGCTTTTTTAAAGCAAATATGATAATATAATATATTAGAATGTTAAATTCAGTAAAAATTTGACGATAGACTAAATATAAAAAGGAAGGTGTATATATGAGTGAGGAAACAAAACAGGACTTGCCGCAGAATATTACAGCAAGCGACAGCTCCTGTGTTTTGAAAAAGACCTCTATCGGCGGTCAGGCAGTTATTGAGGGCGTAATGATGAGAGGTCCTGAAAAAATAGCCGTTGCGGTCAGAAAGCCCGACGGCGAAATAATAGTTGACGAGCAAGAGCTCGGCAAGGGCAGGAAAAGCAAGTTCACAAAGCTCCCGATTATTAGGGGCTGTGTTGGATTTTTCGATTCGATGATTTTGGGTGTTAAGTCGCTTATGTTCTCGGCGAAATTTTTCGACGTGGATGAGGACGGCAACGAAATTGAACAGGAACCGAGCAGGTTTGAGGCCTGGCTTGAAAAAAAGCTCGACTCGGAAGCTGCAATGAATGTAATAATATACTGTTCAGTAATACTTTCACTGTTTTTGTCGGTCGGTCTGTTTATATTGCTTCCGACACTGATTGCTGGATTTTTGACCGACTTTCTTCATGTATCGGGCAACACAATCCTTACACTTATTGAAGGTATAGTTAGGATTGCGATATTCATTGCATATCTTGCTCTGGTATCACAGATGAAGGATATAAAGCGTGTGTTTATGTATCACGGAGCGGAACATAAATCTATATTCTGCTACGAAAAGGGACTGCCGCTTACGGTTGAAAACGTCCGCGTGCAGTCAAGACTGCATCCGAGATGCGGAACCAGCTTTCTGCTTATTGTTATGGTAATAAGTATACTTATATTCTCGATTATACCGTGGCAGCAGGAATCGTTTACACACATACCGCTGATCGGCGGAATATTTGCGGTTATGCCCTGGGCAATATGGAGACTTATACTAAGACTTCTCCTCCTCCCGGTTGTTGCGGGTATTTCCTACGAAATAATCAAATTTGCAGGCCGTCACGACAATTGGTTTACACGCGCTATAAGTATGCCGGGAATGTGGTTCCAGCATATCACGACAAACGAACCCGACGACTCGCAGATTGAGGTTGCTATAGCTTCGCTCAATGCGGTAATACCTGCGGACAAGGATTCCGACAGGTGGTAAGATATAGAAAAAGAGGTGTGGATTATGACACTTAAAGAACTTCGCCGTACGGCTCATGAAAAACTCAAAGAAAACCCCGGCATCGGCTCGCCTGAGCTCGATGCCGACTTGATAATAATGCACGTTCTGGATCTGGACAAGACAGCCCTGCTGACAAGGGATATGAAGATCCCGGACGCGCTGGCTATTGAGGTCAACTCATATATCAACCGCCGGCTTAGCGGTATGCCAGTTCAGTATATCGTTGGAAAGTGCGAATTTATGTCACTGGAATTTATGGTCAGCAAAAACGTACTTATTCCGAGAGCCGATACCGAAACACTTGTTGAGGCAGTAATTGATAAATACAAATCAAGCTCGTCACAGCCTAAAATTCTTGACATCGGCTGCGGCTGCGGCTGTATAGGAATAAGTCTGGTGAAAAACCTTCCCGGATGCACAGTGACAGAATTCGATATTTCAGAGCCGGCGCTCAGACAGGCAAAGCGCAATGCTGAAATACATCAGGTCTCAAAACAGATTGAATTTATACACGGAGATATAAAAAGCGGTCCCGTTGATTTGGGTTTTGTACCGGATTGTATCGTATCCAATCCGCCGTATATCCGAACTGACGACTTGCTCGGTCTACAGCCGGAGGTTATAGAATATGAACCGATTATCGCTCTGGACGGCGGTGACGATGGACTTGACTTCTACCGTGCTATACTTGAAAACGCACGCCCGGTCAAAGGAGGTATAACAGCCTTTGAGGTTGGCTATGACCAGGCAGACGCCGTTGCCGGATTAATGCACGGCAGGGGCTACCGTAATATAGAAATCATTCGGGATCTTTCCGGAATAGAGCGTGTTGTTCTCGGCTATGCAGCCTAAGATTTTTATGAGTAATTGTTTGTATGATATACAATTTATCTGATATTTTACTGTTTCAAAATGGCTGCGGCGCTTTTTTTGTTGCTTCTTAAAAACCTGCACATACAGTACAAACAGTCGTTGTTTCCGACAGATATGTAATTCATTTTTTCCATGCACGAAAGCGTCGCTCTGAAGCCTATTTCTTTCAAAGCTGCCTCAGAGGTCTTGCATAGTTCGCCATAGGGATACGTAAAGACCTGCGGCGAAATTCCGCAGTTTTCTGATAGAAGATGCTGAACCTTTTCAGCATCTTCTATCAGCTTGGACTTATATACTTCGCTTGATTCGTTGATTTTTTGAGATGCGCCCTTTCGCGCATCCTTGTTTTCTTTTTCTCCCGGCAGCATGTGCATATTATAAGTGTGGTTATCTATTTCTACCCGTCCGCTTTCCTTAAGCGTGTTTATATCCTCCCAATCAAGATATGAATAATCCGGGTTCTTATCATCACAATCGGCATACATTTCGCAGTAGCTGCCCACAACAGAAATTACCGCCTTCATATCGTATTTTTCAAGAAGTGGCAGACCAAATACAAGATTATTTCTGAATCCGTCGTCAAACGTCAGAACTATAGGCTTTTCGGGCAAATTCGCTTTGCCATCGACATAGTCTATTACCTCGCTGAGCAGCACAGTAGTATATCCATGTTCTTTAATAAACTTCAAATCGGCTTCGAAATCATTAACCGAAACTGTATATGTATTTATTTTCGACGACTTATCGGTCAATGAATGATACATAAGTATCGGCAGCTCAACCGCAGCTTTTGTATCTGCGGGCATGACAAAACCCGGCGCATTAGCCGAATCACAAATCCAAACCACAGCAAACGCAGCAGCCGTAACCGAAATTACGCCTATCAACACCGCACAGATAAGCGTCCGAAGCCGTATAACAAACATAAAAAATCACCCCATATATCTAATGATATTAGAGGTGAAATAATAGTATTCCGTTTTTTATTTTAATACTTAATCTGATATATGTATGCCGGAATTAACGGCACCAAATTTTCATCCCATACAAATATTTTCACATACGGGTTTGTACAATCCTCAGGCACAGTGACAGAACCCAGCGTAAAGCTTGAGGAACTATTTCCGTACAACTTTCCGTCCGTAATTACAGCTCCGCAGAATTCATCTTTATAATCGTCGTAAAGAGCCATTACAATTCTTACATTCCGATCTGAAGTGTTGTTCTTTACCGAAACCTTCGCCGAAATACTTGTTACTTTAAGATTTGCATCAACTGTCAGTTTCGGCTCGAAGCTGCCTAAAAATATATCCGGCTCAGGAACAGGTGTTGCACTTGGCACTGCTGTCGGCGTTATGCTCGGTTCAGGCATGGGTGTTGCGCTTGGCTCAGCTGTCGGTGATATGCTCGGTTCAGGCATAGGCGTTGCGCTTGGCACTGCTGTCGGCGTTATGCTCGGTTCAGGTATGGGCGTTGCGCTTGGCTCTGCTGTCGGCGTTATGCTCGGTTCAGGCATGGGCGTTGCGCTTGGCTCTGACGTTGGCGTTATACTCGGTTCAGGCATGGGCGTTGCGCTCGGCTCTGACGTCGGCGGCGGACTTGCGCTCGGATCCATAATTCCGACTATTCTCTGCATATCAAGAAGTCCGTAGCCAAACTGGTCATTTCTTCCGCCGGCATCAACAGTGCCTAAGCGTTCAGACGTTTCCGCAATAACCTTAAGGAATTTGTCCGAAGTAATATCGGGGTCAAAATACTTTGCCACGGCGGCCGCAGCAGTAACATGAGGTGCAGCATATGATGTACCGCTTCCGTAAACGTATGTATAATTTAATATTGTATTACTGCCCGAAGTCGTTTTTGAAATATATGTACCATACACGGTTTCTCCCGGAGCTGCAACATCCACCGATTCATTATACTGCGACTTTGAATAGCGACCCTTGTTTTTATTAACTCCGCCGACACCGATTACACCGTCAAACCCGGCAGGATATAAAATCTGTGAGCTGTTGTAATTCCCGGCAGCGGCAACAACAATTATGCCATGCGCCAAAGCGTCCTCAACTACGGCTTTAATGCTTGCCGATTCAACGGTCATACTAAGGCTCAGATTGATTACATCACAGTTGTATACATGAATTGCATCGTATATTGCACGATAAAGCTTTAAGGTATTTGAATCGCTGCTGCTGGTGTTGAATATCTTAAACGGGATAATAGTGCAGCTGCTGAGCATACCTGCGGTACCCATATAATTATTAATATCCGACGCGATTACTCCGCTGACAAATGTCGAATGGCCTATTGTATCATAGACATTTGTATCGGTGTAGTCGCTTCCTGTTTCAATATTGCAGGTTATATCCGGATGTCTGGACGGATTTCCGCTGTCTACTACTCCGATTTTTACCGAATTTGCAGCTATGCTGTACTTCCATAGGTACGGCGCATTAACAAGTGTCATATTCCACTGGTTCTTATAATAAAAATCGTTCGGCGTTTCAAACCCCGCTGTTGCGCTCATTTCTACGCCGTTCTCCCCGCTGTAATAATCCGATGAAGCCGCTTCTATCTCCTGACCTATAGGCATAACCTCATAATCAGGCAGTGAAACAATATAGTTCGGCTCAATATACTCAACATTCTCGTCAGATTCAAGACAAGAAATATATTCACTGTCATTTGAATTTATCTTAAATAAATTCTCCTCAGGAACTGCGGGTTCAATAGGATTATCGTCAGACAACGCCATAACGGGAGGCGTTTTGAACTTGACAATATACCCGTCATATCCCTCTGCAAAGGCGCAGGGATATGTCCCGAACAGACAGATTATACATGTGAAAAATATACATATGCAAATTCTTGTTTTATTCATCATATATTATTATCCTCTGCATCTTATACTCCGGATTTATCATTTTTCTGATTTCTGTCCTTCGTCTGTGCAATCATTAAATTCAGATTCGTATTCCGGCTCAGCCCGATATCCGTTCTTGGACGGAGCCTTTCCCTTATCAAGGCTGAAAGAAAACTCGGCAAACTCGCCTTCTTTGCTCGTTACCCTGACGTCTTTACCATGTGCGGCAAGCATACTCTTTACGATATACAAACCAATACCGGTTCCTTCTTTGTTTATACTTCTGGATTTGTCCACCTTATACAGCCTTTCAAATATAATCTTCTGCTGTTCTTCAGGAATTCCTACTCCGGTATTATGGACGCTTATCATAACCTCAGAGCCCTTCGGACGGGTTGAAACAGTGATTGTGCCATGCTCATAGGTGAACTTTATAGCGTTGTCAATCAGATTTGTTATCACCATCTTTATCTTGTCCACATCTGCTCTTACATAACATACGTCCGATTCAAACTCCAGATTTATATCAAGGTTTCGCTTGTCTATCTTAGGACCGAGTCCGATAATAATAAGCCGTATAACCTCGTTTACATCAAAACTCGACATGGCAAGATTAACCTTGTCCGTCTGCATTCGGGTTATGTCCAAAAACGCATTAACCAGTCTTGACAGGCGTGTAACCTCATCTCTGACTATCTTCAGATAGTCTTTCTGTTTCTCCGGGGGAATTGTATCGTCTAAAATACCGTCTACAAATCCGCCGATTGTCGTCATAGGCGTTCTGAGCTCATGTGACACATCGGATATAAAGTTCATTCTTATATCCTCGGATTTTTCAAGCTCGTCTGCCATATTGTTAAAGGCGTCTGCCAGCTCGGTAATCTCGGTTACGTTTTCGTCAACCCGGTCAATTTCAACTCTCGACGACAGGTCGCCCTTTGCAAATTCCTTGGCTCTGCTGCTCACACGCTTTATAGGATTAGCGAGAATTTTAGACAGCATGTATGACAAAATAAACGACACAAGCAGTACGACAAGCGCAGAGAACAATAGTATCTTGAAAAGCTCCATAAGCATACTTCTTCTCTGCGGAATCGGAACACTTATCAGAACTGCACCGTGAACTTCCCTGTTTCCGTTATTGATAACCGGCACTTCGAGCGTGAACATTGTCTCATTAAACACACCGTTCATAGTACCTACAAAAGTAATTCTTCGTCCCGACAGCACCTCGCGCAGATATTCCATGTCAAGATTATTCCTGTTCTGGTTCTGGAGATAGCCGCTCTCTTTGGTATTGACAAGCACGTTTCCGTTAACATCAGTGACAATAATATGACTGCTGCTGCTTTTTGAAAAACCGTTGAGCACAGAATTCAGGCTCTCCTGTGATATTCCGTTGTTTATAAGCCCGACTATTGAATCTGCATTCTTTGAAAGCGTACTTTCATTCTGCTTTGTGATATAATTGCTCATAAGCACCATCTGAAGCGAAGCCAATATAACTATACCAATCAGCACAGTTGCAAGGTTGGTAAAGAAAACCCTTGAAAATATTGTCTTTCCGAACATCAGTTCACCTCAAACTTATATCCTACTCCCCAAACAGTCTTAAGCGCCCATGCTCTGTTTTCACCATCTATTTTTTCTCTTATTCTCTTGATATGAACATCAACGGTACGTGAATCACCGAAGAATTCATAACCCCATATTTCATCAAGAAGCTGGTCTCTGGTGAAAACCTTGTTTGTGTTCTTCGCCAGGAAATACAAAAGCTCAAACTCTTTGGGCGGCATTTCGACTTTCTTGTCGTCTATGTATACCTCATAAGTCGATTGGTTTATTCTCAAGCCCTCAAAACGCAGCTCGTCATCGGACGCATTGTCGTCAATAACCACCGAACGCCTGAGTACCGCTCTGATTCTCGCGATAAGCTCCTTTGGTTCAAACGGCTTTACGACATAGTCATCTGCGCCGAGTTCAAGACCGAGAACCTTGTCAAAGGTTTCACCCTTTGCCGTCAGCATAATAATCGGCACGTTGCTCTGCGCACGTATTTCACGGCACACCTGCCAACCGTCCTTTATCGGAAGCATTATATCAAGCAAAATCAAATCAGGCTTTTCGGTATTGAATTTTGCAACGGCTTCGTTTCCATCATTGGCAATAACAGCCTCAAATCCGTCCTTTTCAATATACAGCCTCACAAGCTCACATATGTTTTCTTCATCATCTACAATAAGTATCTTTTGTTTGTTGTCCATTTCAGACACCTCCGGCTTTTGCCTTATATTTGGCACTATTATAAAATATTATATCACAAAGTCACATAAATGTCTAAACATTTTATGAACATTTCAAAAATAATTTTAGAACCCGCCGCATATCAATGTTTTTATATGGGAAAATATATCTGTAAGCCTGTTATATAAAATACAAAAAATAAGGAGCAAGACACATGAATACAGATACAGAAAAGACGCAGAAAACACAACAATCGGAAACATCACTTTCAACAGTCGAAAAGCGAATTATGCGCCGCGAACGTGAATCATATGAATATCTGCGTGAGGAAGCGCTTTCCGCACTGGGCGATTTTAAGAGATGCGTAAATAACTTTGACTTTATCTGTGATGAAAAACTGGTCGATGTATGTATATATGATATTCAAAAAGCTATGTCACGCTATGAATACTTAGTCAGCGAACTCAAACGCATAAACAGAAATTAAAAAGGGGTTTCAGGGGATTTTATTCCCCTAAAACCCTATATCAATTCCTCAAAACTCACAATGTATAAATCTGCCGAAGCCCTGAGCACAGCTCTGTCCGCAGCTGAGGCTTTATCCTCAGCGATTACAACATCGAGTCCGATTGACTTTGCCGTCTCAAACGCCTTTAAAATATCCTCGAACAGCACAACCTCATCAACCTGCATATTCATGCGTCTCAAGGTCTCGACATATATTTTCGGGTCGGATTTTCCGCACCCGACCTCATCTGCATAGGTGAACACGTCAAACAGGTCAAGTACTCCGTTGTTTTTAAGACAAGCCTCAGTCAGTTCCTGCGTATTTGCCGTGGCTATCGCAAGCGTCTTGCCGTTTTTTCTGAGCAGCTCAAGATAATCTTTAACGCCCGGCTTCAGACCGATTTCATGTGCATATCCGTCATAAATCATATCGTTCCACGCCTGGTAAATCTGCTTCGGAGACAGCGGCAAATCATAAAGACTGCACACATAATTCGAGCTCTGCTCCATAGACATATATGCAACCTCATCAAGCAGTTTTTGAGGCGTCTCATAATTGTACTTCTTCAGGAAATCAATAAGAAGGTTATCCCAAACCCACATTGAATCAACAAGAGTTCCGTCAAAGTCAAATATAAAGCCCTTCTTTTTAAGCAGTTCGTCTGGTGTAATCACAGATTTTTCACCTTCCCCGCAAGCTGCTTTGCAGCGGAATACGGGTCGCCGCTTGCCATAATACATGATACAACAGCCACACCTTCTATACCTGTACCGTAAAGCTGCTCTATATTATCGGCGTTTATACCGCCAATTCCGACTATCGGAATTTTAACCGCACTGCGAACTTTTTTAAGCATCTCTATGCCGACATCGTTTGCATCGCTCTTTGTCGAAGTATGGAACACCGCTCCCACGCCGAGATAATCAGCGCCGCCTCTTACGGCTTCCTCTGCTTCTTCTACGCTTCCTGCCGAAAGGCCTATTATCTTCTCTTTACCCAGAATCCGCCTTACAACCGAAACCGGCATATCACTCTGTCCGATATGTATGCCGTCTGCATCGACAGCAAGTGCTATATCCAGTCGGTCGTTAATAATCAGCGGTACGCCGCTTTTTGAACACAGCTCTTTAAGTAATACCGCCTCGTTATAAAAATCACGCGTTGAAATATCTTTTTCTCTGAGCTGCACCAAGGTCACACCGCCCCGAATTGCTTCGCCCACAACATCTGCAAGCTTTTCTCTCGGACACATATCAGTATCAGTGACTAAATATGTACTGTAATCTATATTATTCACCGTAAATCTCACTCCTCTTGATGTAGTCCTCGGCGTTCATTGTGTAGACATAATCAAACAGCTTAACTCTGAAGGTTCCTATGCCCTGCTCGGTTTCTTCAACATATTCATGCGCGTATTCTCCGGCAATCCCCAGCATAACCACCGCCGCAACCGCCGCAGTAAGCGGATCGCCCGCCGCCGCAGTTGCGCCTGTCATTGCCGAACACATACAGCCTGTTCCGGTGACGTCACAAAGCATTTCGTGACCATTCTTTACAAACACAATCCGGCTTCCGTCAGAAATTATATCAATCGCACCGGTTGCACATACCGTACATCCGCACTTTTCGGCATAACTTCTCACAAGCTCGCCGAACTCATCCATATTATCATCGTCAACAGCATCGTCTGCCGAGGCGTCAACGCCCTTGCTCTTGACCTCACCGCCGGCAAGCGACTTAATCTCGGAGAGATTACCTCTGATTATATCGGGCTGAACCAGCTCAATCATTTCGCTGCATATCCTGTCACGAAGCGCGGAAGCTCCCGCTCCGACCGGGTCAAGCACAATAGGCTTGCCGAATTCCTTCGCTGCTCTTGCCGCAGTTTTCATCGCTTCAAGATACGGTTCGTCAAGCAGACCGAGATTTATAACCAAAGCGTCGGAAATCCTCATGATATCCTCCATTTCACACTCAATCTCAGCCATAATGGGCGATGCCCCCATAGCAAGCAGCATGTTTGCGCAGTCGTTTATTGTGACGCGGTTTGTCAGGCACTCAACAAGTGGCTTTTCAGACTTCATATTATCAATTAAGTCAATCACATTCTTTAATACTTCATTGTTTCTGTTCATAATAAATCACCTTGTAAATAATAAATTTTGCGCGGTCTATCACTGCGCCTCAATATTTGGCTCAGATGTACGCCATAAGTCATAAAAATGATGTATAGGTCCGCTGCCGTGTCCGATTGAAACCGAATTTTCGATGCCGACCCTTATATACTTCTTCGCCTCTCCGACTGCCTTGGCGGCGTCCATTCCTTTTGCAAGATTTGCGCAGATTGCCGAGGAAATCGAACACCCGGTGCCGTGAGTGTTCTTGGACTTAAGCCTTGTGCCTTCAAATATCTTAATCTCTCCGTCACTGTCATACAAAAGGTCATTTGCGGTATCGCTCAGATGTCCACCCTTGACAAGCACATACCGGCAGCCCAAAGCTCCGATAATCTCAGCAGCTTTTCCCATATCATCGGTGCTGCTTATCTTTAAACCCGTCAGAACCTCCGCTTCCGGAATATTCGGCGTAACCATTGTCGCAAGCGGAATAAGCTCCGACTTGATGAGTCTCACAGCGTCATCGCTCAGCAGCTTTGAACCGCTTGTGGAAACCATTACCGGATCAACAATTATTATCTTCGGAGCATAATGCCTGAGCCTGTCAGCAACAGCGGAAACAATTTCCGGATTGGACAACATACCGACTTTAACTCCGTCAACCCTGATGTCGCTGAACACAGCGTCCATCTGCGCACAGACCATATCCGCCGGTATATCGTGAATAGCCGTAACCCCCATTGTGTTTTGTGCGGTAACCGACGTAATGACGCTCATTCCGTAACCGCCGTGTGCGGCAAAGGTCTTTATATCAGCCTGAATTCCTGCTCCGCCGCCGGAATCCGAGCCTGCAATCGTAAGTAAGTTCTTCATATTAATTAAATCACTCCGAAAGTATCTATAATTTTTATCCGTTAAATTCCAATATCCTCGCCGCCGAGAATTTTGTTCATGTTCTTAACGGCACACTGCTCGCCGCACATTGTACAGGTATTTTCCTCCCTCGGCTTTGAGCTTGCTCTGTATGCCTTGGATTTTTCGGGGTCAAGCGCAAGTTCAAACATCTTATCCCAGTCTATCTCACGGCGCGCGTCCGCCATAGCATTATCCCAATCCATTGCCCCGGGTACTTTCTTCGCAATATCCGCCGCATGTGCCGCAATTCTTGAAGCGATAATACCCTCCTTCATATCCTGCAAATCAGGCAGTCTCAAATGCTCCGCAGGCGTAACATAGCACAGGAAGTCAGCACCATTTGCCGCGGCAATCGCACCGCCGATAGCGGACGTAATATGGTCATATCCCGGCGCAATATCCGTAACCAAAGGACCCAGCACATAGAACGGGGCGCCGTGGCATATGCGCTTCTGTGCAATCATGTTTGCGGCAATCTCGTTCATTGCCATGTGTCCGGGACCCTCAACCATAACCTGAACATTCTTCTCCCATGCTCTCTTTGTGAGTTCGCCCAAAACGATAAGCTCCGAAATCTGCGATGCGTCAGTCGAATCATCAAGACAGCCGGGGCGGCAGGCATCTCCGAGGCTTATGGTAACATCGTACTCGGCAAATATATCCATAACCTCGTCATAGTATTCATAGAACGGGTTTTCGTTGCCCGTCATTTCCATCCAGGCAAAGAGCAGAGCTCCGCCGCGTGATACTATATTCATACGTCTTCTGTTCTTCTTGACCTTTTCGGCTGTAGCACGATTAATTCCGGCATGAATTGTCATAAAGTCAACGCCGTCCTCTGCGTGCTGACGAACCACTCTTAAAAAGTCGTCCTTGGTAATATCCTTAAGCTTCTTTTCACAGTAGCCAATAGCGTCATACACCGGGACAGTGCCGAGCATAGCCGTTGATATGTCAAGAATTTTACGTCTCATCTCATGGGTCTTTCCGTAATTTGAAAGGTCCATGATTGCCTCGGCTTTCATGTTTATAGCCGTTCTTACTTTTTCAAGCTCAAGATCCATATCCGCTGCGTCACGTGAAATTCCGAGGTTGACGTTTATTTTTGTTCTAAGCCCCTCGCCTATGCCCTCCGGCGACAGCGTCTTGTGGTTTTTGTTTGCCGGAATAGCAATCGTTCCCCTTGCAACACGATCCATAAGCGTTTCGATATCCATATGCTCCTTTTCGGCAACAATCTTCATTTCGGGCGTAACAATCCCGCGCTTTGCGGCGTCCATTTGTGTTGTGTAATTTCTCTCCATAATCTGACTCCTTATAATAATTGATTTAGTATAAACAAAAGCGCTTACCATAAATGATAAATATAGTAAGCACCGAATAATATTCAAAATATACTGTGCTTTCCTACGCCGGTATTAACCGTCAGGTTCAAAGGGTCAGGCAAAACCTATCTCAACCGCTGATATAAAGCCGCAGCAGTTCCCCCAGCAATAATATACTGATATTATATACCTATATACTACAAATTGCAAGCATTATTTTAAAAAGCAGCAGTTACAAATTTTACTCTTGTATATGAGGAAGTTTAGTGTTATAATATAGTTCAACGTTTGATATAATTAATCAAACTGACTTTAATTCAGTTAATTTAAAACCGCTAAATAAATTTTGGAAAGAAGCTGATAACGTATGAAACTTTTTAACACACTTACAAGACAAAAAGACGAGTTTGTCCCGATTGAGGAAGGCAAAGTAAAGATGTACTCATGCGGTCCGACCGTATATAATTACTTTCACATAGGTAATGCGCGTCCGTTTATTATATTCGATACGCTGCGCCGCTATCTTGAATATAAGGGCTATGACGTGACTTTTGTCCAGAACTTCACAGATATAGACGATAAGATGATAAACAAGGCAAACGAGCTTGGCATAACAGTCAAGGAGCTTGCCGACCAATATATTGACGAATACTTCGTTGACGCGAAAGGATTGGGTATTCACGAGGCAACCGTCCACCCAAGAGCGACAGAGAACATTGAGGCAATAATTGGGATTATCAAACACTTGATTGAAAACGGCTATGCCTATAATGTTGACGGCGACGTATACTACAGCACAAAAAAATTCAAAGAATACGGCAAGCTGTCGCACCAGCCGCTTGAGGATTTGGAGAGCGGAGCCAGAATTGAAGTCAATGAGGATAAGCAGGATCCGATGGACTTTGCGCTTTGGAAGAAGCAGAAGCCGGGCGAGCCCGCCTGGGAAAGTCCCTGGGGAATGGGCAGACCGGGCTGGCATATCGAGTGCAGCGCTATGGCGAACAAGTATCTTGCAAAGACAATCGACATTCACAGCGGCGGTCAGGATCTAATCTTCCCGCATCACGAAAACGAGATTGCACAGAGCGAAGCGGCAAACGGCTGTCAATTCGCAAATTACTGGGTTCACAACGGCTACATCAACGTTGACAACCGCAAAATGTCGAAATCACTTGGCAACTTCTTCACCGTCCGTGACGTGGCAAAGGAATTTGATTATGAGGTAATCCGCTTCTTCATGCTGTCGGCGCACTACAGAAGCCCGATTAACTTCAGCAAAGACCTTATGGATTCGGCAAAGTCGGCGCTTGACAGAATATATACATGTATGGAAACTCTGAAATTCCTGTCCGAGAACAGCAAACAGGATACGATTAAGGACGATGAAAATCAGGTTAAGCAAGCGTTTGACGGATATAAGCAGAAGTTTATCGACGCTATGGAGGACGACCTCAACACCGCAGACGCAATCTCTGAACTGTTTGAAATTGTCGGCGAGGCGAACAAAAAGCTGACAGCCGAAAACGAGCCGTCAAAGGAAATTCTCGACTACGCTTTGTCTATGCTGAGTGAGCTTGGCGGCGTACTGGGACTTTTAAACAAATCCGACGAGGGCGTTCCGGCTGAGGTTCAGTCACTGCTCGACGAAAGACAGACCGCCAGAGCGGAAAAGAACTGGGCAAAATCCGACGAAATCCGCGACACACTCAAGGAAATGGGCTACGCCGTAAAGGATACCCCCAAAGGTCAACAGATAAGCCGTCTGTAAGATAAATTATTTTTAAAAAACATAAAAATATATAGGAAATAAATATGATAGAATATATTTTAAAGAATATCGGCGGCAAAATGCTCTCCGCAGAGCAATACTCGCCGCTGACACTGGCGTATATCGGCGACTGTGTGTACGAGCTGTACGTGAGGACATATCTGATAAAGGACGCCAATCACAACGTGAACAAGCTGCACAAGAGCGCGACAAAATACGTGTGCTGCAAGGCGCAGGCGGAATTATACCGCAAAATAGAAAACATGCTGACAGAGGCGGAACTCGCCGTATACAAGCGCGGCAGAAACACAAAGTCGCACGTACCGAAAAATTCTGAGATGAAGGACTACCGCATCGCCACAGGCGTCGAAGCCCTTATCGGGCACCTCTATATAAAGGGAGAAAACGAACGGATTTGTGAGTTGCTGAAGCATATTTTTTAGATTTAAGAATAGCGGAGCGCTGCGATAAATTATAGTTTATCGCGCAGTCATTGCAAGCTTAGCTTGCAGCCAAACACCGCCCATGCAATGGGCGGTAATGCAAACTGCGGTAGGTGAGCTGTGAAACA
>OIXH01000295.1_pt1 | contig 63007 bp, 80 predicted proteins | sample 1587741 | NCBI WGS metagenome assembly OIXH01 (sample SAMEA3888916, study PRJEB22519) | human gut metagenome | biome: human gut; feature: human-associated habitat; material: faeces | place: Denmark | collected 2011 | reverse complement strand
ATCGAGCTGTCGGATCGCCAGTCGTTCTGTTTCTTGAGAATATCTCCATATCAGCAGGCCGGCGGCTAAGCCCATCCAGAGCGGCATATGCTTTCTTCCATATCGGATACTGTAGGCAGAAATGCTTCAATTCATAGTACCGGTGACGCTCAATCCAATATGGGTTTTTCTCGGATAATTCTGGACGAATCGTTGTTGCCATATTAACGTTTCTCTCCTTTCCATAAATATCCGGTCTCCTCGTAGAGCAGCTTGGGGGAGATGTAGAAGTTGATACGGCCGTACCGCGAATCCATCTCCTCAATGTTGGTCACCAGATTACCGTTGCGGGTTGCCTTGCCAATGGGTAACCAGCCGGAGATGATACCGGCCCGAACCCAGGATGCGTCTTTGCCGTAGATGCGGGCAACGACGGCGACGGGGACAGAACCGGGATGAAACTCTTGTTTATTCATCGGCGTTTACCTCCTTTCAACGGCTATTCTAAGTTAGCAACCACATTGAAGTAAAAACAACCTCAGTGGAAAGAGGAAGAGCCGCTGTATTAGCGGCCCAGGTTCCTCTTCGCTTTCTTGAAATCGACAACAATGATTTTGTCCGATTTTGGTTGTGTCAGCTTTGCTTTGGCCAACCGAAACTTCCCATCCAGAACATTCGTCCAAAGGGCCGCGCCTGCTGTCGAGGCCGCCCCTACAACTACGAGCGTTCCGATGGTGGTTAAAATTTCTTTGGTTTTCACAAATATCACCTCCATAAAGGGCTCTGTGGGTTTTGCGAAAAGAAAGAGAAAGTGTAGTCTTATACAGTTCATTTCCTGCCCGAGAGTTGCTCGGTCTTAGTTCTTATATGACGCCATCTCAGGCGCTGGGACATTCTCCCAGAACTCATTACTGCTACTTCCTTCTCCATAAAAGGATCTGCGAAACCTGCGCAGCGTTTTTCTAACTTAGAATAGACAGCGCTTTCCTAAGTTAGAAATATCAGTTCCGACAGCAAAAAAAAGAAAAGAGCCGCTGTCACACGGCTCCCTTCGTCAAATCCCTTTGCTCAGGAAGATCTCGTTTCCACGACGCCATACCTTAACCGGATGCTTTGACCGCTTGACAGCGGCCGCCAAACAAGACCTGCAAACCGTTGGGGATTTGTAGTCATCCTCACCAAATTCAACCTTTACGATTTTGGCATCGGTGTTTACAAACTCCTCAATCAATTCTTGCAGTCTGTGACGACTGTTCATCTTAGGTATCTGATCCACAGGCACTAATTTCATGGCTGTTTTCTCCTTTCACTTATGGATTTCTCCATAATAGGAGCTGTGCTTTCTGCGAAATCCACCGGAGCATGGTCATCTCACATGGATAATCCTCAAAGCCAAGGGTTTCGTATGTAATCAGACCCTCCAATACGCCCAGGATTACCTCAGCCTCGTACTGCTTGTAGGGAAATATCATTTCGGTCAGTTCCCGATGAATGGCACCGCATTTTGTGCAGCGAAACCGGCGCATGGGAATACGCTGTGTCTGCCGGCTTTTTGTCCGTACCATCCGTTGAACGGTGTCATAATACTTGACCGGCCCTCCACACTTGGGGCAGGTTGATTGGCCGCTCGTAATCATCATGGATGCCTCTAATCTAAATTAAAAAATATTGTGTAGGAATATACTTGACAATTCATACACTATCATATATGATAATTAAGGGCGGTGCAAGGGCAAAAAGAAGAGGGGCCGCTCAATTAGCGCCCCAATTCCTTTTTTAGGTCTGTTTCTTGTGCTCCAAATAAGCAAGCCATGCTACACACGAGCAAATGGTTACAGTTGCGATGCCGAGTCCTGTAAAGAGCAATGCGTTGCGCCGTCCAGTCTTCATCCCCTCGTGGTATGCATCTGCATACAGCGCAAGTAGTGCTCCAAGGTGTTCCTCGGCAAGCTCGTTAAGCTCATAAGTCGTATGTTTTGACATCACTTTATTGTGTTTCATGGAAACACCCCCTTTCATAAAGGGGATAGAAATTTCAGCGGAAGGAGAATTACTATGAGCGGAAGAATTGAAAATTTGGGCGATTACAACACGGTCAGGCTCATGCTACAACAAAGAAGTGGGGATTTGTCAGCTTTGGTAAAGGACATAAAGAATGTTGGCGCGCATGAGGCGCTTCCGAAACAACTTGGCGTCGGTCTTCTGATAGGCACGGTTGTTGGGGCAGGCGGAACATTTGCGGTTCAGAAAATATCGTCGCACATCAAAACTCGCAGACAACTCCGAGATAGAGAACTTGAAGAAAAGCTTGAGTCTGCATTGAAAGCAGAAGACGCCCCGAGTGAACCTGAATCGGAGGAACCGTCATGCTAACACAATGCCCGGAATGCGAACTGCCGGTGAGCGATAAAGCAAACACTTGTCCTCATTGCGGCTATCCGCTGAAATCCCCAGAAAAGCAAAAAAGACCTCGCCAATCTGCCAAGCGAAGGCGTTTGCCTAACGGTTTTGGACAGATCAGCGAGATCAAAAATCGTAATTTAAGAAAACCATTCCGAGCTATGATAACGGTCGGGAAAACACCGGAAGGGCGGCCTATCTGTAAGCCGCTGAAACCGGAATCCTATTTTGCCACATACAATGAGGCCTATGCCGCCTTGGTGGAATATAACAAGAACCCCTATGACCTGGAACCGTCCATTACCATGCTGGAGCTTTACGACAAGTGGCTGCCGGAGTATGAGAAAACGGTAAAGAATACCAAAGCTGTCACTTCGGCTTGGGCCTATTGTTCGGGAGTCTATAAGATGCGGGTCATGGACATCCGTGCCCGGCATGTAAAAGGCTGTATGGAAGAAGGGGTAGCAGTTGTCCGAGGTAAGGAACAGCACCCTAACGCCACCATGAAAAACAAGATCAAATCCCTGTTCAACCTCATACTGGATTACGCTTTGGAATATGAGCTGGTAGACCGCAATTACTCCAGAACCTTTAATCTCACCGAGGAGACGGTAAAAGAGTGCCAGTCGGTCAAGAAGAGCCATATCGCCTTTACCGACCAGGAGATGGAATTGCTTTGGTCGAGCCTGGAGCAGAAACAGGGCGTCGATATTCTCCTAATTCAATGCTATTCCGGTTGGCGTCCCCAGGAGCTTGGCTTGCTGGAGCTGAAAGATGTTGATCTTGAGACTTGGACATTCAAAGGCGGTATGAAAACAGAAGCTGGAGAGAACCGCGTCGTCCCGATCCATTCCAAAATCCAGCCGATCATCCTTCAGAAGTATCAAGAGGCTGCGGCTGCGGGAAGTCCATATCTGCTCAACTGGATCGACCCAAACAGCAGACAGAAGAAAAATATCAAACTGACCTATGCCCGGTATCAAAAGGCATTTGAGCGTATCCGCGACGAACTGAAGTTAAACCCTGAGCACCGCCCTCATGATGGCCGTACCCACTTTGTCACCTCTGCAAAACGATATGGAGTTGACGAATATGCTATCAAGTACATGGTGGGGCATAAGATCTCGGACATCACCGAAAAGGTCTATACAAAGCGTGAGTTTGAATGGCTCCGGGAGGAGATCGAAAAAATAAAATAGAGGGTGCCACAGATGCGTGACCCTCATAAAATCTAACAACGCCGCCTTGCGTGTCGGATTGACTTTGGCCAGGAGAAAACAACCTGGAGGCACTTGGAGGTGAGAGATGGCCAGTCATCCCATTCCAAAGGAGAGGAGGTGTTGTAGGTGGATTTGACTCTTGTAAACGCCATTCGTACACTGGGTTGGCCGGACGAAAACGGCAACCACCAGTATGGAAACGCAGCCATTCTTTGTTACCTAAGCCGCTATGACCATCTTGGAAAAAGCGATTATAGATCGGTACAAAGACATGCGCATTTCTGATCTCGTAGCTAAATATGCATAACACGATGGCATTGATCCCGTCCTCGTCAGAAAAGGATGGATCTTCGTCGAGAAGGAGCTGAAGAAAAGCGCATAAAACACACGAAGGAGGAGACTGCCGCCAACAGCCTCCTCCTTTTCCTCTCCTTTGGAACAGGGTGACTCATAGTTGGTTCACCCAAATTCCTACACTCATATTCCTATACTTTTGCGGTTACTGAATAATATAGGAATATAGGTATATGAATAATGCAGAGATAATATATGAGTTACCTACATTCACCAGCTTTTAACTGCCTCTATCTGTTCTCAAAACTGTTGCTATAACAGCATTTAGCAGCACTTAAAAGCGGGTAATAGGATAATGAGTTTCTATCTGTGGAATCGCAAAATCCCGGAATTTCGGGCATTTTGAAGCCAAGGTGTAGGAGTAGTCGATAAGTAACCGGCTCTCCTACACCTCTTTTTACTCCGTTCTACTGTTTCTCAATCTGCGCCAGAGCCTCTTTGAGTTTGTCAAATCCAAACATAGCCGCATAAGCCACAAGGAAACCCAGCACGACGGCGGCCGCGACCATATACCAGGCCACAGTCACGCACTTGATCTGACAATAGGCGAAGAACGCCGCCAACGTCAGGACCATGGCGATGATGACCGCAAGAATATTAGTCGGCAGCTTATCCCAGGTGACCTTCTTGAGCACCTGGACGATGATGTTCGTCAGCACCACCAGCACACCGATGATGCTGATGATGACAGACCAGTTCAGAATTCCGTCCATAACAAATTTCTCCTAACTTACCCCACGGCCGGCGGGTCTTTATCAGACTTGTCCGGCCAGTGATTGTTTTTGCTTAGATTCTCGAAAAGCGCCTTGAGGCAGTACACCAAAACGACGCCAATGATCTCAGTCACCGCCACCTGGGAAAGGCTCTCCGCGATTTGCTCTTTGCCGAGCCACGCCAGAATATAGCTGCACCACACCCAGGCAAACCCGTTGAGCAAACAGATCCACACGATGACCTTTGTGGTGTTCCATCGCCATTCCCGTTTGGAAGAGGCGGGGGTGGTTTCCTCAACGACCTCCTCGGGTGCCTCTTCCAAAATATCAGTGGGAAGGCTTTCGGCCAATGGAGCGATTTGTTTCGCCTTGATGTTCATTTGCCGCTCTCCTCACATTCCGACCTGCTTAAAAACAAAGCCGACGATGATGCCGATGATTGCAGTCGCCACATAGCCAACTACTTTTCGCCACATCTCGCCGTCCCTGTTTTCCAATGTCTCAAGGCGTTTTCCCTGGTCCCGCTGTTCCTTCAGCATACCTTCCATACTAAGGGCCAGCTTCTCCACCGACGTGTTGATCGCGGCGATCTGTTTGACGGTGTCCTCCAGGCCTTTCAGCCGTTGGTTTTGACGGTCATTTTCCTCTTCCAACCGCTTATGGTCAAGCTCCATACTCCTGCGGAACTCCTCATGTTCGCGGCGTCCGATGTAATCTCCGTCCATAGCTGTCACCTCCTGCTGTTCTCAAGCATTGTAATGTTAGGTCGCGCTCTGCCCCAGCAGGGAAACCAGCTCCCGATACTCAGTTTCAGTCAGCTTGCCGGCGGCGAAGAAAATATCAATCTTCTCCTCCAGGCCAGTGGTCTGGTTGCGTTCGATCATGCGTTTCAGTGTCCGGTACAACATGGTTTTGCTCTCCTCTCTTAAATATCAGTCTCCGACAGGCCCAGCTCCAGCAGGGTCAGGCGGTATTCCTGGTCGATGTTCATGGCATCCGTATCCTCGATCGCCTTGGCGTGGCTGCTCTGCCCCTCCGTGAGGATGAACAGGGCCTCGTCCTTGGTGAGCTGGGCCTCCTCGTAGGTGTAGATGGTTGTGGGCTCTTTACCCTCCATCTCATTTCGTTGTGTTTCAACGATGTTGCGGCGCAGGTACACCGTGGTAAGGCCGACTTCGATTTCCGGCGGCTTGACGGTGCTTTCGGCGTGGATGTAGGTGGGTTCCACTTCGCTTTCCTCCTCTTGGTAGATAGAGTCTGACCAACTGCTCATAGACCCTTCGATCATTGCGCATATCGCAGCGGGAAATATACCGTTTCATTTTCCGGAAGTTAATCATCGGCTTGATGTGCTTGAGGTACATTCCGTAAGTGTCAGTACAGTCGATCCAGCCCAGATAGGACATCATCTGGCGGTAATCATGAACAGTTGGTTTTCGCCCCTGATAGGGCTTCTTGTGAATTTTGCGGGCTTTTCTGGTCGCCTTCAGCATGATGGACTTCCGCAGTACGCTTCGGTTCCGGTAGAACTGAAAGCCCATAAAGTCCAGAGGACGGCCTTTGTCCTTGCCATTAACGGTGTAAGAGAAACGAAAGACCTGCCAATCTCCCTTAAGCTCCAGCCCCAGTTTCGAGGCCAGATACTCCGAGATGGCAAGCCTGATTTGGTGCAGGACTTTCTTGTTTGACCCAAAGACGACCATGTCGTCCATATAGCGCGCATAGTAGACCGCGTGAAGCTGTTCCTTGATGTAGTGATCCAGCCCCTGCAAGAACCAGTTGGACAGCCATTGCGAGGTGTAAAATCCAAGCGGGAGTCCCACTTCCGTCACATCAATGATCTTGAACAGCAGGTCAAGCATCCGCTCGTCGTGGATCTTTCTCGCCAGCATAGCCTTGAGAACATCATGCGGGATGCTGTCGAAGAAGTGGTGGATGTCCATTTTCAGGACATACTTTACATTTTTCGGATCGGTGTCGATCCACTTCTCGATGACCTTCTTGGCCTTGTGGGCGCCCCGCCGCGGAATACTGGCGTAGCTGTGCCGGTACATGCCTTTCCAGAACATCTCCTGTAAAGCCTGAACCACACAATGCTGTACGATCAGCTCCTCCAGTGTTGGCACAATGATCTTGCGTTCCTTGTGTCGAATGCCGTCCTGAATGATCTTCGGTGTGTGCTCCACATTTTCGTAATTGATGACCCAATCGTAAGACAGGTCCACCAATTCGTCATCGGACAGATGGCGCCGGCGGATCATCTTTCGGATGCGCTTGGACTTTTTGGCACTTTTCACGGCTCTTCGGCGATTGGGCTCCGATATGCAAATGTCAAACAAGTGTCTGTAGGATTTCATTGACTCTCTTATCCTCTCACCCGCGTTCAGCCTCTTTCAGATACTAACGGGTGCTTGCACCGAGTTAATTTTCACCAAGCGGTGAGGAAAGGAGCGCGGTGCAGCGGCCAACGCTCCATTACTGCATTCAGCAGCGATATATACTGCATTATCAAAGGGAGAGGTACTTCTTAAAGAATAAGAAAGGGCGGCGCCAATGTTGGTGTTCGTATTCGACGGCTCATTATAGAGATTGGCGTAGAACGGACCGCAATTCAGGTCATTGTTCCAGTTGCCACCGACATAGGCGCGCTCGCAGTATATACCCCTATAAAATTTTAGGGGGGGGGCATGTTTCAACTGCCCGCCCCATGTTTCATGGAGCCATCTGACTCCATTTTGAATTTATCGTTTCTCTGGAGACCCAAGGTTCTCCCGTCCTCTCCTTCACGCGGCTTACGCCGCGGCAAGCGGTTTACAAGAGAGGGCGGCGCCAAGGTTGGCGTTCGTATACGACGGCTCAACATAGAGATCGGCGCAGAACGGACCGCAATACAGGGCACGGCCCCAGTAGCCACCGACATAGGCGTAATAACCATTGCCGCTGTCTGCCCATACATAATCGGCCTCGTAGGTCGTGGTGGAACCGCCAACCGCAGAGGGGAACCGGCCGAAGGCCTCAGTCTTCATCGTCTTGATGTACCCGCTGGAAGTCAGCGTCAGCCCGGCGATGGTCTTGTATCCACTGCCATCGAAGTTGTAATCCGTGGCAGTAGTGCCGTCCTTAGTGCCGCGGGTCAGCTTCACCTTCTGCACGCCGGCGTCAATGCACCAACCGGCAATTCGGCGGAAGATATTGCCCCACAGGTTCTCCATACCGAACACCTTCACGCCCGAGGTCTGATCGTTGCTGCCCCAGAACATGCCCTTTGTGTTCATCGTTCCAGGCGCAATGGCATTACTGTTAGAGCTCTTGCAGCGACCATATCCGGCAGTCACCTGCAAATCAGTGCTCTTGAACATCATGGTCAGCAGATCTTCGATCAGTTTCCAGTCAGCCAGCACCTCGGTGTACCAGATATCTGCACCGTTGTTCTTGGCGTAGGTCACCTCGTTCTGCGCCGTTTTACTGACAGAATTGCTCTGCCCGCTGATGGAGCGCAGCCGGTTGGAAGAGTCCAGACTGCCGAAAAAGATGGGCGTGTAGAAGTGCGGGATCTCCTGGTTGTTCTTGTCGTAGTTGCTCCAGCACTCGTAGTCATCGTCCACCTTCATGTCGGAGCAGCGGAAATGGTACACGCCGTTCTCTTCCCACCGCTTCACATAGATCTTGGGCCACTCCATCATGGCGTTGCCGGCGTAGCTCACATTGGCCACATCCGATGCGGTGCCGTCCGCCTTCTTGGTGTAGTCATTGGGGTTGAGGTAGTACCCCACCGTCCCGTCAAACTTCAGCATACAGGGCCGGGGCATGAACTTCTCCCCCGGGGTGCTGGGCCAGCCGCCGTAGCTGAATGCGCCGCCGAAGTTCATCACCGCCTTGGCAAAGCCGCTGTTCTCCACATCGCTGGGATAGGTCACACGGGTGGCGGGATTGCTGTCCGCGACGGTCAGGTCAAACCCGTACAGGTACTCCCGGAAGGTCGCCTTTACCGAGACGGTCTTGTTCGCTCCGGCCAGGTAGTTGTCCCCGGCCGCCACCTTGATGGTGATAACGGCTTCGCCGGTGGTATCGTTCACACTGTTGATGGTGATCTCGCCGGTGGTCTGGTTGATATTCCCGACCGTGGCCACGCCGGTGTTGTTGGAGGTGGCGGAAATGACGCCGTTGCCCAGGCGGCTCACCGTGATCTTACCGGTCTTGGTGGAGCTGTTCAGCGTCAGCGAGGCGGGACTGACCGAAACTACCTGGTCTCCCTTGCTGATGGTCCAGGTGGCAACCTTGGCCTCTGTGGTGCCGTCCGGCCACTGGTAGTTGGAAGTCGGCGTGAAACTGGCGGTGTACCCCGTCCCCGCGTTGGTCTTTGCCTCAACGGAGAGGGTCATCTTGCTGGTGTCATAGTTGGTGTCCCAGCTCGGCGTGTGGGGATTGCCGTCATATTTCAGCGTGCCGCTCTGCTTGGGAACGGCGGCAATGGTAGCCCGGCCGATGGTCCACTTGATGGTCTTCTTTCCGGTCTTACCATCTTCCCACATACCTGCCAGCAGGGTAAAGGTGGCGGAGTGCTCTCCGGCGTCCGTAGCTGCCGAAACCTGCACTGAGGAGTTCTCCGTGTCGAAGTTGGCCCACTCCGGCGTCTGGGGCGCTCCGGTATAGGTCAGAGAACCGCTCTGAGAGGGGATGGTCACCAGAACACTGGTAATGGTCCAGGTAGCGTTCTTCGCTCCGGTCGTACCATCCCACCACTGATAGTTGGCCGTGGGGGTAAAAGTAGCAGTGTAGTCCCCGGCGTCGGTCCCGACCCGTTCGCCACCGATGGTCAGCTGAGTCACATTATAGTTGTCCCACTGGGGCGTTTTGGGAGAACCGTCCGCAGCCAGCACGTTGCTCTGTGCCGGGAGAGAAGGAATGACCGCTCGCCCGATGGTCCACTGTGCCGTGGCCTCGTCCGTCCCATCCGGGAACACATAGCCATAGGCCAGGGTGAATTTGGCTGTGTAAGTACCGGCGTTCACCTGCTCGGTCGTACCAGTCAACTCCATTTTGACGGAATCATAGCCGCTCCAGACCGGAGACTTACTGGTACCGTCGTAGGTAAGGGAACCACTCTGAGAGGGTACGGCCACCTGAATAGCGTTGCCCGTCACCGTCAGGCTGGCGCTCTTGGTTACACCCTTGTAGGCATAGGAGAGGTTCACGCTCTGCTCGCCCAAGGTGGCGAACGCGGTGCTGGGATAGGTGTAGCCGGTAACCGCCTCGGAGGAGCCATCCGAATAATGGGCGGTAACTACCATACCGGCGGGATCAAAACTCTCCAGATAACCGTAGGCCATCTTGGTGGGGTTGGTCATGACTTCAATAGAGGTCAGTACCTTCTCCACTGTGACAGGAGTGCTGGCCGTCTTGGTGACCCGGCCCTCCGTATAAGTAATGGTGACCTCCGTGACGCCGTCTGTCAGCACCGTGGGGGTCACGGTATAGCCGGTCACATCCGAGGTCAGGCCATAGCCATAGTCGGCGGTGACCACCATTCCGGTGGGGTCGAAACTCTCCCCGGACTGGTAAACCGTCTTATTCGGCGCCTTGCTAATGCTCAATCCGACCAGCTTCAGAGAGCCATTCCCTCCGCCGCCTCCGGTCAGGTTGAACACTTTTCCAACATTAGGGCTGCTCATTTTCTGTTTCAACCTCCAAACGAAGAATATGGATGGTCAGGTCCTCCTCCGGCGTGATCTCACAGCGGAACGTGATCTGGCCGTCTGTGGTAATATTGTCCGCCTTGACGCCAGTTTCACAGCACGCGGTAAAGAAGTCGGCGTCGGCGCAGACAAAGTACCAGTAATCGCTGCTGGCCAAGAGGGACTTGTGCTGAATGGTCTGAGCTCTGCCGTCCCAGTTCGCAGCCGGCAAAGTTATGGTAAAACCGGGATGCTGGCCGCTCTCCAGCAGGGGGACGATCAATCCCAGGGCTTCTGACAGCCGGGATTGAGAACGGAGCAAAGAAGTTCGCAGCTGGCTCAGACTGGTGAGTTTATATTCAGGCATAAGAGCTCCTTTCTGTCAAAAGAAGGAGGGGGACAGGAAAACCACATCCCCCTCGCCGTGTGCTTAGCCCTGCTCCTCAGCGCCGAAGACCTCAGTCAGCATAGCGGTGACCTCAGCGTCGGTAGCCTCGGTGAAGCCGTCCAGCTTGGCCTTGTCCTCCTTGGACATAAAGCCGTTGGCCTCTGCGGTGGCGACGGCGTGGACATGGTCGCCGGCGGCCTTGCCCTCGATCTCGGCCACCAGGGAGGCGGCCAGCTTGGCCTTGGTGATGGTGCCGTCGGTGATGGTGGCGGTGACCTTGTGGGTCACGGGATCGACGGTGACGAACACCATGTCGCCCTCAGCGGAGCCGGAGGTGACATACTCGATCAGGCTGCCCACGTTGATGAACAGAGGATCGGCCACGTTCTGGAGTACCAGCTTGATGTAGGTGCCGGCGGCCTGACCCTCAGGATCGGTCACCACAGAGCCCTCCTGGACCACCATGTCCTTGGGGATGTTGATGGCCGCGCCCACAGCGGCGCCGTCCTTCTTGAACTGGTAGACAGCGGCGTACTCGCCGGAGTCGGCCGCCTTCTCCACGGTGTAGCCGGGAACAGAGATGTCCACCGCCTTATCGGTGATGGGCACGGCGGTACCGTTGACCTTGACCGCAGTAATGATGTTGGGCTCGCCGCCCGCGGTCACCAGCTCGTCCACACGATCGGACAGGGCGGTCACCTTGGTATCGACCTTGTCGATCTCTACCTTGCTGCGGTTGGCCAGCATCTTCAGCTGGTCGAGAGTAGTGTGCTTAGACATAAAAATGTCCCCCTTAAAAATATTTGTTTACGGCTCTTTGCCGAAAACATCATTGAGAATATCCTCCACCTCTTGGTCGGTGGCGGTGTTGCCGGGCGTTTCCTCCCCAGGATCGCCGGACGAGGAGCCGAATGCGTCGTTGATGGCCGCTTCCACCTCTTCATCCGTGGCGGTGTTGGACTGAATGACCGCCAGGATTTGCGCGGTCACATCGCCGGACACCGAGGGTGTGATCTGGTCGAGCCGGGTCTTGTAAAGGATGCGGCTGCCCAGGCACCAGACCATTGGCTTGCTCTCGCCGTCCTTTTCCCCGGAAACGCCGATCCGGAGATAAACTCCCGGCCGCTCCAGGCATTTTGAAGGAATGATGTAGCGGTCCTCCGTCAGCTCGGCGGTTACGATCACGTCGCCCGCTTTGAAGGTGACGGTTTTTGTAAATCCGTCCCAGCTCTTGTCAAAGACGAATTCCACAATGTAGAGCTTTTCGGAGTCCTCCACCAGAGTGTCGTCCTTTACCAGGGCCGCACAGGTTTTTCCGACTGCAATTTTCAAGTGTGCTCCCTCCTTACGCTCCGTTGGCGCTCAGCTCAAAGCGGACCACATGCACGGTCAGATCCATCGTCGGGTCTTCCTTATTGGTGAACGTGATGGCTCCGTTCGTGGTAATGTCCTGAGGCTGAACGCCGCAGTCGATGAATTCTTCTCGGCTTGCATTGTCCGCGCCGATGAAGTATTTGTGGGTCGCCAGGGCCAAAAGTCGCTCGTCGGCCACCGTGAGAATGCCGTCCACCCATCCGGACACGGGGAGAACCAGGTCGAAGTAAACGCCCAGCACGTCGCCGGCACCCGTACCATTCCGGCCGTTGTAGACTGAGATCGTTTTGGTAGACCCATCCGACAGGACGATGGTGTAGACGTCAGAAGTGCCCGGCGTATGGTCGCCGCTGGTAAGAGCGATATCCAGGATACTGACTCCCTGGGGGCCTACCAGCTCGCAGCCGATCCCGGTGTCCTCGTATTTCGCGGTATCCGCATTCCAGATCCACCAAGTCCCGTCCAAGGGCTGAGGCGGTTTGCCGCTGTATTGCTGGGCGGAGAGGGCGCTTGCGGCGGCGTCTTTGGCCGCTTGACCGGCATCATCAGCGTCCTCCGATGCGGACTGTGCAGCAGCCTCGGCATCAGCTTTGGCAGCCAAAGCGTCGGCCTTTGCCGCTTCTGTGTCATCCTTGGCAATTTCCGTAGCCATCTTAGCCGCAAGGGCTGCATTCTCCGAGCGCTTCGCCTCGTTTTGACTGTCCAAAGCGTCGGCCTTTGCGGACTCGGCAGCGATCCTTGCAGCTTCCGCGGCGTTTTTATCCGCAGTGGCCTGTGCCCCCAGCGTCTCCACGTCGGAGCGTACAGTCCTTGCCCGCTCCTCGGCAGCCTTGGCTTCGGCCTCGCTCAATACGGCGGCGTTTTTAGATTCTTCCGCTTCCAGCGCCTTTTGGGTGGCGGTCGCTTCCGAATTGGCGGTATTAGTTTCGGAATCCTTGGCCCGCGCCGCGGCGTCAACAGCTTCATCGGAATACTGCTTTGTCCTCAGCTCCGCCGCCTGGACATTCACCTCAGACGTTTCCGCCCGTTCAGCGGAGTCCAGCGCCTCGGCAGCCTTTTTGGTGGCGGCGTCTGCCTCTCCCTTGGCCTTCTCCGTGGAAGCGGCGGCGGAGTCCTTGGCGGTCTTGGCAAACTCCATGGCGCTGGAAGACTCCGTGTTCATGGCGGCCAGAGCGTCGTGGATGGAGCCGCGTACCTCTTCGCCGTAGATGGCGGAAAGGATTTTTTGCAGATATGTGCTGATATTAGCCAAATCCTCTCACCTCTTCCTAATCCTCCAGCATCCAATCGATGGCCAAAATCTCCTCCCCCGAGAGGCAGCCGATGGCCTCGTCATACTTCGCGGTCATCAGCTCCACCTCATGCTCCATTTCATTGAAAGGCGTCAGCTCGTCGCAGAACACCTGGAAGTTGGGGGAGTCCATTTTGAGTTGAACAATGGGCTCGCCATTTGGCCCAACCGCGTCCTCGCCGTACTTCTCAACGAGACTGCGGCGAAATGTCTCGTATTCAATGAGAGAATTGCTGAGAATGCGGTAATTTCGGGCAGCTACATACCCGATCTTGTCCCGATGGGACAGCAGCGGTTGAAGCTGATGGAGCATTTCAACCATCTTGGAATTTTTCAGTTTTTTCTTCATGGTCGTATCATCCTCCTATTCCGAACCGATGCCATGAACATTGGCACTGGCGAACTCAACATTGCCGGTAAATTCAACGCGGCCGTCAAAACAAATGGTTCCTCCACACGGGCTGTTGATGTAGATATACGGCCCATTTGTACCGGCATCGTAATATTCGATACAGAACATGTGGTATCGGCGAGAAGCGTAAGGGCCGTACAAATTGAAACTACCTGCGTCATTGCTGGCAATAACATTGAATTCACTGCCATAAAACTCTCCGCCCTCAATAACTGGCGCCTTGATAGTTGTGGAGTCAATGTAGGTAGATTGAATATACTCTGGAAGTTCAATGGAGTTCGCCAGCTTATAGGCCCTATCGGCCCTGGAATACGCAGTGTCGGCATAGTCATAGGCCTCGTCTGCCAGATTGTAGGCGTTGTTGGCCAAGGAGTATGCTGGGTTGGATGCGATGTTCTGGTTGATCACTTGTGCCCAGTTAATAGTGCTTCCAGCTCCCATGGTCACTTGGCCGTTGATGGTGACGATACCCGTGGAGCTGACTGCAAAGGTGACTGCCCCAGTGCTCTTGTTGGTGACGGTCAGGCCGTACAAATCGAGATAGTCCGATTTGAACTTCCCGCTGGTCAGCATACTTACCCCATTGGCATCCAGAAAGTCCTCCGCCTGCACAACGCCGCCGAAGGAGCCCTTCGCCGCTACCAGCGTCCCAGCAAAGGTGCCCCGCCTGGCGTACATGTTCCCCTGCTCGTCCACGGTAAAATTACCATCGCCGATGTTGATGGAGCCCTTCTTCATGGTCAGCGTGCCGGTCGCCATGTCCAGAACAAAGTTCCCGTCGGCGTCCCGCAGCGTTCCCGCCCGGATCACATCGGCATTCAGCACGCCGGTGGTGATATAGTCGGCCACAATAGAGCCGTCCATGGTGATGGCCAGGCCGAAGGTCTTGCCACCGTCGTTGGAGTACCCAAGGCCGTTCATGTTCCACTTCCAGAGCTTGTCCGCCTTGGTGTAGTCCCGGACATTGGAAATATAAAGCGTGTCCGAGCCGTACTCGTCCTTGGTGATGGTGATATAGCCCGTGGTGGCCATGTGCATGATCTGGGTGGCGTTATCCTTGGCCTCTTTCAGGATCGAATGAGCTTTCGGCAGACCCTCGATTTTTTGCAGAATGGCCGCGCTGGTCTGGTTGTTGACGCTGGTAAGGCTGGTCTTGACCGTGTCGCCCAGTGTGAACTGTGTCTTTTCCGGGCTGTCCAGCGGGATCTCCAGCTTGGTCACCGGAAACAGCCGGTTCAGACCGTGTGGCCGGGAAATAACCTGGATTTCATCCAGCAGCTTGACCGCTTCGGTATCCACATTCAGATAGTGGAGGTCCAAGGCGCTCAGCTCAATCTCCAGGTTGTCAAACTGCAAATCAGACAGATAGATTTTCGCCTTCTCCAGCAGTTCTTCCGCACTGCTGACATCGTTCCAGGAGACCACCTTTTCGATCCATCCATAGGCGGCGACGGCTTCGTTTGACTGAACATACATGCTGCCCCCGTTGACACTCTCCACCGTCAGATAGGCGTCCAGCGCCTCGATAGGGCTGTCGTCCAGCCGGTTTCCCAAAGGCACAATGACCGTGGCAAACTCGGTGGAATCCCAGTTGCGGGTAAAATCCAGCAAATTGACGCCGAACTGGATCACCTGGCTGCAAGTGTCGGGATACTCCGCCAGATAGTCCAGATAGCGCACGCCGTCCGCTTTGCGGACCCGGAGATGTCCTCCGTATTCCTCCACCAGAGCGTTGAGCAGTTTGATGGTCTTCTCATAGTTGGTGTAGCGAGTGGGAAATGTGTCGTCATTGACAGTCACGGCCCCCACGGCAAAGCGCCGATTGGCCGTCACTTTGGAGTTGTGCACCTCCACCAGCTTCTCCAGAAACTCCCGGATGCTCAGCCCGCCGTACTCGGCCGGAGGCTGGCTGCTGTCGTTGAAAAAGGCCAACTCGCCCTCGCAGACAAGGGTCCGGTTGTTCCAGAAATCCTTGTTTTCAGACAAAACACGGCCGGCCCAGAGCTCCTTGCCGTCCTTCTCCACCAAAATATCCGTCGTAAGACGCTCAATGGTGTCGTAACCCTTATTTGTGGGAGGAAGCGACATGGAAAGTGAACCGGCCGCGTTGTCTTCTAAGGTGAGCTTGGGATTGACGACCTTCATATCATCGAGGGAAAATACATCATTGTAGATGCAAACCCCATCGGCATAAATCGTATACATCGGTCACAGCCTCCCTTGCCTGAAATCTACGGACACCGTTCCGGAACCGGTGTCGCACCACAGGGAGAGAGCCGCACCCCGATCCCCGAAAAACACAAACTCCGGAATCTGTATGGTTCCGTCCGGCAGCAGCTTCGTCATATCCAATCCCAGCTGCTGATTGACAAAACGGACATGAACGCCGCGCCCATCCGTCGTGTTGACGAGGAAGGTCGGGCATACCGGCGCTCTTCCAAACAGCATGGCATCCAGCGTCATGCTCTTTACCTCGGTCGTGACCGCAATGCTTCGGAACAGAGCAGCGCGGATCACGCCATTTTGAAAATTGAACGGGTCCCACAGCCAGTCGTCGATGGAGGACAGGATTGACCACTTGTAGGGGCCCACATCATAGTCGATGGTGATGCGCGACCAGTCCTTTTCCGATTTCCAGACATTGACGGTGAACCGCCCCTCATAGAAATACTCGGGGTCGTCCTCCAATACAGCTCTTAACTTCTGCCCATGGAGATAGTCCATGATGTCGGAATAGGCCATGTGCCACGGCTTGAAGTCGTTCATCACGATAAATTCCATGGAGCCCGTCCGGTTCTGATACACCGGATACCCGGTGAGGGCCTGAGACAAATCAATGACCCCGTCCCCACCGGGTATGTCCAGCGTTTTCGTCTTCTGTGCGGGCGGATTGAAAACAGGCCGGGAGGAGGGGACAAGACGCCAATCATCCCAGGTGTTCTTTTCGCCAAATGTGACAGAATGGTACAATCTAAATCCCCCTTCCCCTATGACTCTGTTTTTGCCCTAAAGCGGCGTCCATGGGATCTGTCATGGCTCCGACCAGAGCGCCGGTGTCCATGACTACCTGCATCCGCCTCATCCGCTCCATCATCTCGGCCATTTCGCCACGCAGAGAGCGAAGCTCCTCTACCACATCATCGGTGTCCACATTGACCATCGTGCCGCCGTTCCTGCCGGACTCGGCGAACGCTAGACTGGCTTGACCGACCAGGCCGATAGACCGCTGCGGATAGAACAGGCTGTTGATACGGTTCGCGCCGCTCTCAACATCGGAGAGGTCCAGCACAGGCCGGATCGTCGGCTGGGCGTCCATATCGCCGCTGAGCAGGTCGGCCACAATAGACATGGCATTGGAGAGGCCGCTTGTGGCGGAATCCGCCATATTGGCGCCGGCGACATAGGACTTGCCGGCATAGTCGGACAGACCGTTCACAAAGCCGAGGCCGGTGAAGTTGCCCAGCTCCCGGAAGACCCGAGAAGGAGAGTTGATCTCCAGAGTGTCCTTGACTGCCTCCACACCGGCGAGAGCCATACTGGTCAGCTCGTCGATAAAGGTAGACTTCGACTGGGCGACGCCCTCCGCAAGACCCGCGGGGATCTGCTGACCCGTTTCGGTCCAGCCGGCCTCGCTCAGGATCTTCTGTGCGGCATCGGTCATCTCCTTCAGCTCTGCCTCTGTGTCCTTCTTGATCAGGCCCACATTCTCTGCAAATTCCTTCCGGAGCGCCGCCAGCTGATTGCTGGTATCCGCCTCCAACTGCTCCAGTTCGCTGTACCAGGTATTCCGGTAGTCGTCCAGCTCCTCTTCCGCGTCGACCCGAAGCTGCGCGATCTGGTTTTGGGTTTCGATGCGCAGGGACTCCAGCTCCGAAGTGGCCTGCTCCCTGGCCTTGGCGTGCTTGACAGACCACAGCGAGACATACTTGTCCAGCTCGTCGTCGCTCATGGAGTTGAGCGCGGAGATTTCGGCGATGGCGGAGGGGCCCATCTCCTGAAGTTCGGAGATCAGCTCCGAGTCCACGCCCCTTGCGGAGAGCTGACCCAAAATATCCTGCCACTCGCCAAACTCCTGGACCTGCCCCTCCAGGTTCTTCATCAGCGTTTCACTGCTGACCGCTTCCTTCTTCGTCACCTCGTCAAAGAGGCCGTAAGACTGGTAAAGGCTCTTGGTGCGGGACTCAACCGCGTTCTGATACTGGTCGTTCAGCGATTGAATATCCCGTTCCAGCTGCTCATTGATGGATTGAACTTTGCTGGCGTACTCCTGCTCCAGAGAGATCCGCTTCTGATTGGCGGACTCCTGGATGCTCTGCACATCAGCGATGTACTGCTTCTGGGCCTCGTAGATCTCCTGCTCGACCCGATAGACCTCCCGGTCCATCTTCTTGCGTTCCTCGGTGCCTGCGGCATACCGGCTCTGGACCCGCTTATAGGCGGCCAGTTCATCGGCGAGGCTCATGCGGCTGTAATACTTCTCCTCCTCGATCCAGTCCATGGAGTTCTGATAGGACTCGTCCACAAGCTGGTTCCGAAGGGAATAGACCTTCCGGTCGATCTCCATCCGCTCCTCGCTGCCCTCCAAATAGCGGGACTGCATCCTTTCGTAAGCAGCCAGCTCTTCCTCGGTGCTCAGCCGGTTGTAATACTTCTCCTCCTCAATCCAGTCGAGCGAAGCCTGATAAGTAGACGCCACAAGTTCATTTTGAACGCGGTAGACCTCCCGGTCGATCTTGATCCGCTCCTCGCTGCCGGCCTTGTACTTCTTCTGAAGATTTTCCCATCCGGCCAGCTCGTCCATCAGGCTGAGCTCACCGTAATACTTCTTTTCATCGGCCCAATCCTCAAAAGCGTCAATGCCCTTCCTGCTGACCTTGATGACCTCGTCGATCATCCCGGAGGTAGCCTGGGCCGCGGGAACAATACTGTTCTTGACGCCGATGGCAAGGCCCTCGCCCATGTTTTCACCCAGGTAGATAAACTCCCGGGAGGGCGAATGGCTGTCCAGCGCCTTCTTTGCCGCATTCAGAGCGGCCAGGCCCAAACTGCGGCCTGCGGAACTCGCGCTGCCGAGCTTGGAGTTGATGCCGTTGACAAACCCCTGGCCCACATTCCTTCCGGCGGTGTCAAACTCGGATTTCATACTGTTGATGGAAGACACGGTTGCCGTAAGCACAACCTCCATCGCGTTGCGGAAGGTATTGGAAGACGAAGTGATGGTCAAGCCGATGTGCTTCATCATTCCGTCCACCGCGTTCTGGATGACAACGACCTTGATGTCCACAATGTCCGCCATAGACTCCACCACAGTCTCCATGGCCGAGTTGGTCAGGGAGACATTGGAGGCGATGGAGCCGCTGACGGTGGACAGCATCCCGATCACGGCGCGGTTGATCGTGTCGCCGCAGTTGTAGAAAGCGTCGGCGAATCCGGTAATCCCGGCATCTCCCATCGCCTTCATGCGGTCGGCAAAGCCGGTCAGGCTGCGGGCGTCAACATCCTTGGCGCCCTTGGCCAAGTCGATCAGCCCCCAAACCTGGGCCACAACATCGGACATCTTCCCGATGTCAACGCCGGAGATCTCGTTGTAGTAGTCCTTCATGGATTTCCCAAATGCGGAAATATCAGCGCCGAAAGACGCCAAAGTCTGATCCCCGCCGAACCACTGATCGAAGAGGCTGCTGTCGGGAAGACCGCCTGCAAGATTGGACAAAGCGGCAGCCGCGCTTGCCGAAGCGGTGACCGCATCCGGCTTGACATCCGCGATGGCGTTCGCATACTCGGCCAGGTCCTTGCCAAAATTGACAATCTCATCTCCGAATACGGCAAAGCTGCTGTCGCCGGCAAAGAGACTGACCAGCCCTCCGCATTTAGGCAGAGTGTTGGCCAGCTCCACAAGGGCCTGCCCCGCACTCACAGAGGCCGTAACTGCTTCCGGACTTACATTGCCGGATACAGCAGCGGAGTATTCTGTGATGCTCTTGCCAAAAGCAAGAAGATTTGCGCCAAACAGGGCGATGTCATTTGCGGCAAGCCATGCGACCGCACTGCTTGTACTTGGAAGGGTGTTGGCAAGCTCTACAAGAGACTGCCCGGCAGTTGTAGAAGCCGAAATAGCTCCAACATTAACTTTGTCAGACACCGCCGCGGAATATTGAGCGATCGCTGTTCCGAAGGGGGTAATACTTGCGCCAAAGGAAGATAGATCAGCATTTCCGCTGAACCAGCTGATGGCGCCGCTTATGCCGGGAAGGGATGCCGCAAGCTCGGCAAGAGATTGCCCTGCGACGGTGGATGCGTGGATGGAACCGGTGTCGATCTTTTCGGAAACTGCGGCGGAATATTCTGCCATAGCCTTGCCAAAGGGGACGATGGTTTCGCCGAACCGGTCAAGCCCGTTTCCACTGGAGAGCCATTCTGTCAGCCCGTTGATGCTGAGAAGCGTGGAAGACAACTCCGCCAGGGCTTTTCCGGCATTTGTGGAGGCGACGATCGCTCCGGAGTCGATCTGACCGGATACCGCGTTGGAATATTCGACCATGGCTTTTCCAAACGGAACGATGGTTTCGCCAAATTTGTCCAGACTGTTCCCGCCGGCAAACAATTCCATAAGCCCGCCAATGCTGGGAAGCGTCTTCGACAGTTCCGCCAGCGAAGCCCCCGCTGTGGCGGACGCGGTAACTGCCTCCGAGTCGATCCCACCGGATACGGACTCGGAATACTTCGCCATGGCGTCGCCAAACTGGACAATACCCTCTCCGAATACATCAAATTTGTTATCCCCGGTGAACCAATTGACCAGATCTCCGGTTTTTGGCAAGGTTTTCGCCAGCTCCACCAGAGTGGTCCCGGCAGTCACGGAGGCGCTGACAGCTTCGGCGTCGATCTTTCCGGACACCGCTGAGGAATATGCTGCCATGGCTTCCCCAAAGGGAGTAATGGCCTCGCCAAAGGTTTCAAATTTGTTGCTTCCGGTAAACCAGTTGACAATGTCCCCGGTTTTCGGCAAGGTGTTTGCAAGCTCCGCCAGGGTCAGACCGGCGTTGGCAGAGGCCGTGATTGCCTCGGTATCAATGCTGTTCGCCACAATGGAGGAATACTCTGTCATCGCCTCGCCAAAGGAAACGAGCTGTCCGCCAAATGTTTCAAGGTCGTTGCCTCCGGTGAAGAATGTAACAAGACCCCCTGTGTTGGGAAGGGTGTTCGCCAACTCCACAAGGGCTTTCCCCGCCGAGGCGGAAGCCGTAACAGCGTCTTTGTCAAGGCCGGTTACCTTCTGAGAATAAGTCTGAATAGACTCCCCGAATGCCACCAACTGCTCGCCAAAGGTTTCCAAATCGTTGTCTCCGGTAAAGAACGCGACGGCTCCGCCCGTATTGGGCAGAGTATTCGCCAGCTCGGACATAGCCTTGCCGGCGATTGCGGAGTTTGTCACGGCGTCCACATCCAGCCCGATCACAGCGTCGGAATAGGCCTTGATGGCTTCTCCAAACGACACGAGCTGCTCGCCGAAAACATCTATATCGTTTCCGCCGGAAAAGAACGCAACGGCTCCGCCGGTGTTCGGCAGGGTCGAAGCCAGCTCGGCCATGGCTTTACCGGCGATTGCCGCGTTGGTCACAGCGTCGGTGTCCAGCCCTCTTACGCTCTCGGCAAAGTTCATCATGGACTTACCGAAGCCGGCAAGCTGGTTGCCGAACTCGCCCATATCGTTCTCTCCGGCGAAGAAGCCTGCAACGCCGCCGCTGTTGGGCAGCGTCGCGGCCATCTCGGCCAAAGTCTTTCCCGCAATGGCGGCTGTGCTGACCAGATTGCCGTCAAGCCCTTTGATGCTGTTGGAGAATTTCATCATCGCCTCGCCGAAAGGTACAAGCTCCTCGGCAAAGCCGGACAAAGAAGAACCGCCGGTGAGCCAGGAGGTCAGTCCCTCCAGCAGATCGGCGGCGGTAATGAGAAGAATTGCTTCGGTAAGCGCTTTAACGCCATCCAGCATGGAGGCGTCGATACCCTTGGCCCCGTCAATGAACGGCTGTGCGTTGGTCATGAACAGGGCCAGATCCGCTCCGATTTGCGGGAAGGAGCTGGATACGCCGCTCATGAATCCGCCGACAATGCCTCCGACGAAACCACCGATGGCACTGCCGATCGTTTGCAGGAGCTTGCCGCCCTCGCCGATCAGCCATTCCAGTCCGGGAATCTGGGCAAGACCGCCCACCGCCGCCAGCACAAGGGCTAACTCTGCGACAACGACGCCCAAGCCGAGTACGCCTGCCATAGCCGATGGGACCAGTCCGGAAAGAGCACCAAGAGCGACCATAATGCCGCTCAGAAGCCCAATTCCGGCGACGCCCTTCAGCAGAGCATCTGTGTCGATGCTTCCCAGCGCCGATACGATGCCGGAGAAGAAAGACATCAGCAGATCGACAACGGATTGGATCAGCGTCGGCATGTTCCGGGCCAGACCCTCGATAAGTCCAACCAGGAATTGCATGATGGAATCGACGATTTGCGGCGTATAGGCCGCCAGAGCGGAAAGCACACCGGCGATCAGCTCCAAAGCTCCGTTGGCAATGGCGGGAACGCACTCTATCAGGACATCGATCAGAGTAAGCACTAGGGCTTTGACCGCCTCGCCGATGGCGGGAGCGCCATTTGTGATGACCTGCGCGAAAGCCACGACGGCCTCACCAAGCTTCTCAGCGATGGCCGGGATCAGCGCCGCAATACCGGTGATAATGGAAGTCAAACCCGCCACAATGATCGCCACGCCTGCCCCAAGAGAGGTTGCGAGAGCGGTAACGCCCACCGCGATAGCGGAAAGACCCGTTCCCACAAGGAGAAGTCCCGCGCCAACACCGGCAACGCCTACGCCGATCAGAGCAAACGCGCCGCTCAAACCGAGAATCGTGGGGAGCAGCGGAGTAAGAACCGCTCCGGCCACGCCAATGATAGTAAACGCTCCGGCGACTGTGATCAGTCCCTTTGCAATGGCCTCCCAGCTCATGCTTCCAAGGGTGACAAGAACCGGAGTCAGGACCGCCAACGCCCCTGCGGCCACCAGCATGGCGGCGGAACCGGCCAAAGTGCCGTTCATGGCGTTCAGGCCGATTGCCAGTTCCGCAAGGGCCACGCCCATGGCGACCAGACTCTTCGCAACAGCCTCCCAGCTCATGCCACCCATCTTTCCGAGGGCGCTTGCGATCACATTCAAAGCCGCTCCGACAATGACCAGTCCGGTTCCCATGCTGACCATGTTCTTGGGCATGGCCCTCATAGCGATTGCGACCTCTGCCAGGGCGCCTCCCATCGCCAGGAGTCCTTTCCCGATTTCGTCCATCGACATACTGCCAAAGTCCTTCATAGCGGAGGCAAATATCTTCATAGCCGCGCCAATTTCGACCATAGCGAAGCCAGTGGAAACAAGGCCTTTGGCATTTCCGGTCATCTTGGTAAAGGCGGCGATCTCCAGGAGGAGAGCTCCAATGGAACTCAGCCCCTTGACCAGCTCGCCAACATTCATCTGAGCAAAATCCCTGCACGCCAGCGCAAAGACTCTCATAGCGGCGGCCAGGACCAGAATCCCGGTGGCGGTGGATACGGACTTTCCGCTGAACTTTGCCGTGTTCATGAATACGGAAACTTCCGCCAGCAGAACGCCCACTCCGGCCAACCCCTTTGCCAGCCCACCCAGATCCAGCTGAGCGAGGTCTACACAGGCCGAGGCCAGTATTTTGATTGCGCCGGCAAAGACCACCATCTGGGCGGCGCCTTTGATGACGGAACCAGAGCCGCTTCCAAGCACCTTTGCCGCGGCAACCATGGCGGTCATCAACCCGGCCACTCCGGCAAGGCCGACCACAAGCTGCTCCGGCTCCACATCGGAGATCTTCTTCAATGCGGACGCCAGAATCAGGACCGAGGTGGAGATCGCAATCATAGCTGTGGTGCTCTTCATAACGCCTTTGAGATTTCCGCCGATTTTGGTAAAGACGGCCATAGACGCCATCAGCTCTGTAAACAGCACGGTGATAGCGCCAAGAGAGGCGGTCAGCCTGTTGCTGTCGATCAGGGAGATGACCAGAATAGAAGCGGCAAGTACGCCAATGGCCGTTGCGATCTTCATGAGCGTTCCAGCCTTTAACTGTGTCTGATACGCCTCGAAACACCCGCGAACGCCATCCAGAATCCCCTTCACATTGTCCAGCAGCCCGCCGACATCGTCAAAAGACTTGGTCAGACTGTTCATGAATTTGGTAATGCCGACGGCAATACCGCCAAGGGAGACACCGTTGAGAAGGTCGATGACGCCGCTGAAATCTGCATCGCTCAGGGCCTCTACCATAGCGCTTGCCAGTCCGCCAAACAGGTCGATAATGCCTGTGGTGATGGCTTTCGCTCCATTGAAGATTGCCTGGAACATTTGCAGGAACTTGCTGTTCGCCAGCGCGGAATCCATGGTGTCCGCTGCGGCGCCAACACCGGCCCCCATATTGGTGACCGCGTCGATGATCTGCCCGATCCGCGCCTGAATACGCTCCAAAAGGGCCTGGAACCCTTCCAAACCGGGAACCGCAAAGGTATCCCCAAGGAATCCGATAAACGCCTGGATCTTGGACACGACAATTTCCAGAACCTTGGCGACAGCCTGAGAGACCCGGCTAAAAACCTCGCCCTTCTTTGCCGCGTCGTCGATGTCGACCAGAAAGTCCCCGATCGTCGCCGTAACGGTGAGAATCCCATCAGCAAGAGAGCCGACGCCGTCCGCCATAGGGACGACGGCATTGACCACTGCCAAAACGCCTTGACGGACAAGGTCAAGGATGGCAAAGAATCCCTTGAAGGTTCTCCCCAATTTACCGGCGGTTTCATCAGAAATCATAAGCCGCTCAGAAAAGCTGTGCAGCGCCTCGATGGCGCTGTAAAGCCCATCCGAGGTAATGGGCGGGAACACCTCGCTCCACGCCTGCTTCATCGTACCGAATATCTTCTGAACCGCCTTGCAGCTGTTCAGGATGGCGTCAAACAGAAGCTCCCGGCCGCTCTTGCGGGTCAGGGTTTCCACAAGCCCCACCAATTCGCCGGAGGAGGAAGACGCCTCGTCGCCCAGGGCCCGAAGCGTCTTGATCTGCTCCTCGGTATAACCGACATTCTTCAGCTGTTCGTCGGACAGGCCGGCGATGCCGTCGGCAGTCCCGGTGGCCTCGTTTGCCAGCTTGTCCAGCGTCTTGGCCAGGATCTCCGTGGTCATCCAGCCCTCGGACAGGGTGGCGTCAAAGGAACCGGCCTTTTCCACCATTTCATCAAAGCCGTCCACACTCTCGGAAGCGGTCGCTCGAAGCGCCTCGGTGAAGTCATCGACAGCAAAGCCCGCCTCAGATACCCGGTTCTTCAACTGCCCCCAGCTTGACATCAAAGCCCCGCCAAGCAGAGCGTTTCTGGACTCTGCGGAGGCACTGATGATCTCGCCGAAAAACTCATTGAACTCGGTGAGGGTCGCCTTCGCCTCTTCAAAGTCGCCAATGAACAGCTGCCAGGTCTCGGCCCAGCCGGACTGAGCGCTTTCCTTCAGCGTGTCCAGCAGCATGGAGAAGGTTTTGACATCCTGCGCCGCGGCAAATGCCTTCTTACCAATTTCAGTGGTCTCGTCGGCATACTTGGCCAGGGTCGCGGTCAGAACATCCGTGGTCATCCACTGTGCGCTGAGCGAGTCGTTGAACATGGTGGTGGTCGTAAACAGGTCGGACACCTTGCCGTTGAGATCGGTAGTCGTCGACTGATACTTGTCGCCGACCTTGACCAGCGTGCCCAGCTCCACAGCGGTTTCCATCAGCTGTTCCTTGAACTCCACGGTTGCCATATTGGCATTCTCGATGGACTTCCAGTCGATCAGACGAACACTGCCGGAGGACAGCGCCTGGCCAAAGTTATACATAGCCCGAGAGGCTTCATTCGCGTTGGCTCCGGAAACGGCGGCCACATTCGCCACGCCCTGAATAGCGGCGACAGCGTCATTCAGCTTGACACCCGCATTGGTAAACTTGCCAATGTTGGTCGTCATGTCGGAAAAGGAGTAGATCGTCCGGTCAGAGTATGTATTCAGCTCGTCCAGCTTCTGATTGACCACATCCAGGCTCTCTCCGGTACTTGCCATGATGGTCTGGATAGAGCCCATCTTCAGCTCATACTCATTAAAGCCGGTAGAGACCGGCTCAATCGTAAGGGAGGAGAGCAGCCGTTTTCCGGCGTTCATTGCAGAATCAGTGATGTTGGAAAGTGCTCTCATGGCGACGGTTTCAAAAGCTGAAAATTTAACCTGAACCGCCTCAACGGATCGGCCAAGGGTGGAAAAGTCACATTTCTTTGCGGCATCGCTCAGACCGTCCAGGCCCTTGGCTGCGCCATCCAGATCCAAACCTTGTTTGAGTTTGTCGAGCGTTGACAGACTGGTTTGCACATTTTGCTCAAACTGCCGGTTGTCAAATCGCATTTCAACAACTCTTTCGTCGATTGTCGTACTCATGACCGCGTCACCTCCTTCCAAGCATCCTTTGTGATCTGGTCAAAAATAGGCTGGATAGCAGGGTTGATGTAATCTCTTCCCTGTACCCAGCCTCCAGTTCCCGTGCCATGCCCCAGTTGAAGGATAATGGCGATCGGAACTCCATTTTGAATGTTGGAGTTATGAAATGAAATTGTTACGGACCCGTTTTTGTTCTCAATCTCGTAGTACCACGAAGCAGCCGTCAACCCGGAGTCCACGGGCGTTGCGGATGATAAAGCGGCCACTCCGGCCCGGCCGTATTTGTCAAGATCACCGAGATGAACGGCCTCTTTCGCTCGTTCCAAAAAGCGGGTGAGCTTTGAAAAGTCGCCCTTTTGTCTGAACGTAATCATCCGACGCCTCCTTCGCAGACATAGTTATTTGCTCAGATATTGAGCACTGCAAAATCCGGTATAAGTCACGCCCTGATATGTGACCTGAATGTAAAGCCACTTAATGCCGCCGGCCAGCGTGTAATAGCCGTAGTTCTTGACCTTTGTTCCCTTGGGCAGAACCACAAGACTCGCTTTATTCGTCCCCGCACCATCCCGGACATGAAGCCCGGAATTTGCAGTCACGATGTAAGTGCCGGCCAGCGCCTTGTTAAAGGCTTTCGCGGCATCAAAGGCCTTTTTGGCCATCATGGGCGAAGCGGCGGGTTGGTCGCTCGGAGCCGCCCCAGTTGGAGAAGCTGTTCCGCTTGCCTTGCTGCTGTACTTGGGGAGGCAGTAGCCGCGAATGTACTTTCCGTTGACCTGTAAAGTCCGATAGTCAACGGCGTTGTTCTTGTTTCCCTCAATGATCTTGATGGCCTTGCCGGAAACGCTCACGACAATGCCGACATGGTCAGGGGCGCCTGTGTTATCGCCGGCGCCGCTGTCCTGCCAGTCGTACATAATGACATCGCCGGCGCTGGGGACATAGGCGTCGTTCTCTTCCCAGCAGTTCAGCTTTTTGTAAAGGTCGATCATCTTACCGCAGCCGCATTCGGTTGGCGCGATGTCGGTCAGACCGGCCTCAATGAAGACGGCGCTTACAAAAGTCGCGCACCAGGCATCCGTATACTTTACGGCATAGCCTCTCGCTAATGGCTTATGGCCGTTATAGCGGTCAATAATCTTCCTGTGCGAGTCGTTGCTCTCCTTACAGCCGAGATACTTCTGGGCAATCGAAACCACCTTGGCCCGCAATTCTTTCTCAGTCATGGTCGTTCCTCCTGTGTTCACAGTCGCTTTTTCGTACTTGTCATAGTAGGCTTGTCCATACCCAGCCCGTTTGGCCTGTACGGATGCGCTGTTCATGCCGGCCGGCTTCTCGAACTTCAGCAGAATCAGGTTGCTGGCTTCAAGAACAGATTTGCACGCGTTCAGCATCATCAAAAGGCCGGAATCAGTCAGCTCCTTGAGCAGGAACTCAAGCTGCATCTCCAGATCGCCGATGCTCTTATGCTTGCCTTTGGCATGGGCCAGAAGCGCCTGCTTCCTCGACCAATAGGTCCACTGGGCCAGCCCATATCCGGCGCCATCTTTCACAAACTTGGTATATATGCCATGATCGACAGCGGCGGTGTAGGAAGCGTCGGTATATCCAAGCTTTCCCTCGAACGGGTTCTGGAGATTGATGGGGTTCAGTCCGCTCTCTGCGTAAAGATTGCCCATCAGCCCATAAATGGCGTAATCGCTAAGTCCTTGACCCTTCAGATAATTGCGGATCTTCTCCTCGTTGTTTGCTCCGGTTAAGGGCATCGCTTTCTCACCCTCTCGAATGTGCCCGATTTCTGCGCGCTGCGTTCAGCGCACGGTTTTGTGCGAAGATTTCCTTTCGGCTCATCTTTTTCTGAGGACCGCTCTTCGCATTGCATACATTGATAAGCGTCATAAGCCGGTTCAAATGCCACTTTTGACACTCAAAGGGAATCTGATAGCAGGTCATCCAGTAGTAGATGATCTCGGCTGTGACGATCTCCCGGCTGGAACGGCCTTTCTGCTTTTTAGGAAAGGTGGTCGCCGTCATGGAATCGTCGATATATGCGTTGACCGTATTCAGAATCGCCGGTGTGATCGCGGTATAGACATTTGGGTCGACATTCTGGGTCAGCGTCATACACCGGATGTAGTCGATCTGCTCCGCAGCTGTCTTCGGCTTGTTGGACAGGTATGGCTTGTGCCACTTTGCCTCCCATTTTGAAAGAGAGACCAGGGAGTGTTCCAATCGAAGCACCTGCGCCTTGGTCGTGATAAAACAGTTGTTCGCCTCGTCATACTGCTCAGTCCCCGGTATCACAATTTCCAGCATCTCCGGTCTCCCTGTCTACGCTCAGTGCTGAGGGAGGGCCGTGGGCTCGGCAGGCTCAGCCTTCTTGGACTGGGGGACGATGCCGTTGACAAACCGGGCCGCAGCCTCCGCGTCGGTGGCGAGCTCCATAAACAGGTCGCTGTACGCCTCGGTCTGAGCGAAAGCGTCCCGGAGCTCCTGTGTCTTGATGAACCGCTTGCCGTCAGGAGACTTCTCGCCGTAGGACCGCAGAATGACATCCTTGAACACGGCGATGATCTGCTTCCCGTCCTGGGCGGCGACAATGCGGTTGATCATCTCCACCAGACCGCCGTCAACGGAAAGCTCCATCTCGGTCACTTCGGCCTGAGTCAGGTTGAAGTAGAAATCCTCGGTGCGGGAAACACCGTTGTAGTCGTTATAAGTCCTTGTCAGTTTCAGCATTGTACTTTTCTCCTTTCAAAAATAAAAGAAAGCGGAGCCCTCGGTGAAGAGAACCCCGCTTTTCAGTCGGGTTTAGATTATACCGGCATTAACTGGCAGCGTCGGTCTTGAGCAGCTCAATGACCTCGGCAGGCAGAGGCAGACGAGGCTCAGCGCCATCGGTGCCGCCTTCGGTAGTCGGGTCCTTGCCGTACAGGATCTCCTCCAGAGCGGCCAGCTTCGCGGGATCCGCCTTGGTGGAGGTGATGATCAGCCGGGCAGTGGGCTTAAAGCCGGGCACATCCACAGGAGTGGTGGTGACCTCCCAGCTGGGGTTGATGGGCTCGGGGGAGTCGTTGACCGTCTGGTAGCCGCGCTCGGAGGGGGAAGCCAGACCGCCATAGACCAGATGCAGCTTGTAGCCGTGATCCTGGCCGTCCACATCGTTGCCCAGCTTGGTGCGGTAACTCAGGCCGAACATCTTCCGGTTCTGCTGGCCGGCAAGAACGCCGGGAGCGATTTCGGCGGAGCCGTCGCACTCCTCCCATTCATCGGGATAGGTATAAGCCTCAATGGTCAGGCCGAAGTCCTCAGCACCAACCAGCACCAGATACTTGATGTTGTCGGCATAGAGGTTGTTGGGCTCAGCGCCGGAGGGGCTCTCGGTAACGGAAGTCAGGCCGTTCCAGACGACGCCCTTGTTATAGGTGCCGGCAGAACTGATGGGGTAAAGAACGCCGTGGTCGACACCAGTCTCGTAAAAGCGCTCGCCGGTCTTGTCCCATACGAGTTTACTCATTTCGGATTTCCTCCTTTAATAATACAGGTTGAATACATCGTGGTTCAGATTGTCAGCCGTAAAATGCCGCTCGTGGGAGCACATCGGCAGCATGGCAATCTTGTGGGGCAGCTCGCTGTCAGGGTTCTTGTAGATGGCAGTCACCTGATAGCGGTCGTGCAGATGATAAGGGGCGTTGTCGGCATGATCCGCGTCGATCCTGCTTCGCTCATAGACGATGCAGTCATACTTCATCTTGAGGTTTTCTGGCGGTTGGAAATAGACATTCTCAGAGCCGAGAATCCCCTCAAAAATGGTCTGAAGCTCAATCCTCCGGCTCATTGTAAAGTCCTCCAATCGTCAGGATCAGGCGCGGATAACCGACTTCCACTTTGGAAATCTTCCATTTCGCGCCCATAAACGCCACATACCGCATCCGGTGAAAATTCGCTCTGGCGAACGGATCGGCGACTATGCTGATCTCATTCGCGACATTGATATCGTCGTTGAGCGTCTCCCCAGACTGAAGCTGGCGTGTATTCCGAATCAAATCGCCGTAGTACGGATACTCAACGATCTGCTCTTCATACACGCCAGGAGCTGTTTTAACGGTTTCAGCATAGCCTACCGATCCATAAAATTTCGCCATTTTGAATCCTCCGGCTTAGCCGCCAGTGGTGGTGCTCACGGGCTCCTCCAGGGCGATGGCGGAGTAGACGCAGGTCAGAGCGCCGGAGATACGGGTCTCGATCAGATACTTCTGCTGGTTGAAGTCGATGTCGAACTGCTCGAACCGGGTGATCTCGCCGCCCTTGGTGGAGCCGACGGTGTAGTCGGACAGGTTGACGAAGATGCCCAACAGCTTGTGCTGAGCGCCATCGGCGTCCATGCGGGCGCGGCCCTCAAACTGCTCGGCGGTGTAGAGGTTGCCGACATTCAGAGCGGCGGCCAGATCGGACTTGGAATTGTAGATGCGGCGACCGTTCATGTCGCGGGCCAGCAGCATCACATTGACCAGATGGGGCGTGCAGAAGAAGTCGGGAGTGCCGGTGCCCTTGTACTTCTCACGGGCATACAGAGCGGCGGAGATGATGGCCTCAGCATAGATGTAGTTCTCACCGAAGTTCATCTCCGTCTTGGTGCCCTGGATCTCGGCGCGGGCCTTCTCGACATCCACATCGTAGTGAATGGTATAGAGGTCGTTGTCGTTCCAGATGGAGCGGATATGATCCTCGGAGATCTTCATCTCGTCATCCGCCTCGCGGCCGTCGCCGATCATGATGGCGGTAGCCACTTCCTCATTCAGGTTCTCGCGCATGGTGGCGTACTGGTACTCCACCACATCGAAATCGGTGATGTCCACGATGTCGTCGCGGTACAGCGCATCAGTGCGGTACACGGTCTGGGGATCGGTGGTGCGGGTGATGACATTCATGTTGCCGGCGGGCTTCTTGCGATTGCCCTTCTGGTAGCCATGGCCGCGGATGTTGTCGTTCCGGGTATCCATCTGGCGGGTACGGATGCGGCTGATAGGGCTCTTATGTACCTTCTGGATAACGACCGTCACCCAGCCCTGGTCGCGGGTAACCCGCTCAGGAGCGCCGGGGCGCAGATCCTTGAAATCGGGGAACAGGCTCTCGATGTTGTCGATGCCATGCTTGAGCTCATTCTGCTCCGCATAGATCTTCAGAGCGGTCTGAAGGCTGCCAACGCTGTTGGTCTTGGCCAGAGCGATGATGCCCTCACGGTCGGAATGGCTCAGAACGGTATCCTGAACATCATCCTTGTCGAAAACATTATGCTTCATGGTATTGCTTCCTCCTTTGGTTTTGTCAGATTTCTTGTCGGGGTCATCCTCGTCGCCCTCGGAGTCCTTCTCCTCCATGGCGGCGGCGATCAAGGCGTACAGGACCGTCTGCTGCTTCTCCGTCATGCCTTCGATGACATCCGCAACGGTCTCTTCCTCCTCGGGCTTGTCCTTATCCTTGTCCGCAGCCTTGGAAACGGAATCGCCCTTATCGTCTTTTCCTTCGCCCTGAAGCTTGTCCTCCGGCGTATCCTTTTTGGCGGCCGTATGGACCAGAGGGGGCTTCTCGTCGGAACGGAACAGGGTAATGGGCTCATAGGCGGAGAGGATCATTTCCTGTTCGCCGCCCTCGCCATGGGCCAGATCCACAAAGTCAATAAAAGCGCCGGGATTTGCCCCGGCGACTACCAGACTGACTTCACGGATATCGCCGTGCATAACATCTTTGTTGGGCGTCTGCTTCAGCCCGTTTGCATAGATGGACAGGGATTCCACATCCCCATGCTGCACCAGCTGTTTGGCCATCTTACCTCTCTCGGTTTCATTGAACGTACAGTAGGCATAGACGCCGTCCCGCCGGTTCTCCAAAAGGGCATGGCCCAAAATGTTGGTGGGTTCATTGTGCTGGTGGTTCCAAACCAAAGGAACCGTCTTCCCGTCGCAATGCTTGAATGCGTCTTTTCGGATGGTTCGTCCATCGGCGCAGGCAAGATCATTTCGGGTAGCCCAGCCACTAAAGTCATACTTCTGATCCATTTTGAACATTTCCTCCTTCAGGTGTTGATGATGGCTGATTGCCCTCCCTCTTCGGGGCGCTTAGGTTGCTGTTCCGGAGCTCGTCCGCTTTCGGATCCTTCGACGGTCTCATGCCGATCTTCTGCCGGATCTCATTCGAGGTCATGATCTCGTTGCGGGTCATCTTGTCGGCAATTTCGGCAATGTCGTTGATGGGCACCAGCCTGAACGGGTCTCTGAAGAACAGGATTGACTGCTTCTGTGACCGAGCAGTTTTGGTGAGGAACTTCCTCCTCATTTCGTCAACAATGGCTGATAGGATCGGTTCAATCGTCCGGTTGTCGTAATTTAGCTTCGTCCGGTCGTCGGCAGTGCCATCCAAGATCCCCTGAGTGATCCCCAACTGGCTGTAGAGCATACTCGTCAGGTATTCAATCTGAGACATTAGATTGTTGTCGATGGGCCGATTCAGCTGAACCACATGCTCCGTGCCGTCGGTGTAAGCGACGCCGTACTTGGAGCCGGACAACTGTTCCTCAATATCTTTACGGCGTTTTTCCGCCTGTTGACGCCTTGCTTCTGTCTTGATGACATAAGGCAGCTGAATGATAAGATTGAGCTTGCCGGAGCCGCTCTGCTCGTCGATCGCATCCAGAATGTTGAGCTTTCGGATCAACCGCTGCATCGTGGAGTTGGGCTCATTCATCACGGCGAAGAAAGGATTTTCCACAATGGCGACCATGCTCTTGGGAAGCGTGACATCCTGCTTTTCACCGCAGCGCTCATTGTAGAGGCGAACCTTGACATGCTGGGGATACCACTCCAGAATTTTGCCGGTGCGCATCTTCTCAATCTTGTAGGACCCCGTCTTTGGGTCGATGTCAGTATCCGTTGGGACGATGGCGACGCAGCCCTCGTCCAGCATGGACATGACCACATCCTGGATAAAAGCCCGTCCGGTCTGATCCAGGTTTGCTTCCAGAGACAGGCACTCGTTCAAGCTGGAATCGATTACTTCCGTAAAGCGGCCGTCTTCGTCCAACCGGGCGTGCTGGACCGCGATGGAAGCCGCGTCTAATGCAATCCGGTTGTAAACTGCGGTGATGATCGAACGCTCATTTCCACGGCTGAAAATGGGCCGGTCCGGACGGTAGGAATAGCCGGGGCCGAGGGAATAACGGTAATCGTAGAACTCGTTACCTAAAAAAGCGTTCCAGGCGTGTTTCAACCTGGAACCAAATGCCATTTCCACTTCTTTCACCTCCGTGTCCTACAGTAGATCGGCATACATTTTCTTGAGAAGCTCGTCGTTCTGCTTCATCAAGGCGGCGAAGTCGTAGGCCGGAGGAGTTGGAATTGTACTTGCTGGTCGGGATACGGCAGAAGTGGTCTTGATGATTTTCTCGGCAACCGCTTTTCCGGTCTCAACGCTGGCCTTCGGCATCTGGAGCTGACTGACCGGAGTAGATATGACGGCTCTGGTTTCCATCAGCTTTTCAACAACTGCCTTGCCCGCCTCCGCCTTCTCGGCAATTTCTCCGGTGTTTTTCGCACCGTATTTCTTTACCAGATAGGCCGTCAGCGCGGCGCCGGCGACAACGGCCGCTCCAATCGCAGCCTTTTTGGCCGCCGATTTTCTTCGCTCGGCATTGTCGTCGCCATAGCGCTCCTGACCGGCGGAGGTCAAACTCCCGTCTTTGTTCTGAAAACGGCGAATCCCCCACTTCATGCCCTTGATCCCATGGTGACTCAGTTCATTGTTCACTTTCATCACCTCCATCAGACCTTATCAAGGACGGTCTTCCTGTAGGCTACCTTGCCGGAAGTCCATACGCCGTTCTTGAGCTGGCTCATATCATATCCGGCATCGGCCAGAGCCATCATGACTCCGACCTCGCCGCGTTTGGCCACGAACTTGACGGCCCTGCCGGACGGTGACCGCAGATCAGAGACCTTATCCGTCATCAGCTCGGCCATCTTCTGGTTGTAGGCATTGACAGTGGCAGCGCTCAGCTTTCCGCGGCTTGTCAATGCGTTCGGGTTTCTTAGCAGCTCATTTGCATACCGGTTCAGCTCCTTCGCCGACTTGCGTTGAGCTGTCTCTGTGATTTTGTCGCTTTTCTTTTGGGCCCATTTTTCATCCTTCTTTTCAAGGCGGGTCCTTCCGGCGGCAGTCAAGGCGCCGTCCTTATTCTGAAAACGGCGGACGCCCCACTTCATGCCTTTGATGCCGTGATGCTGTATGCTGTCTGACAATCGCGGTCACCTCCTGTCCTGAATTTTTAACAACGCTTCCGCGTGTTCGCAATTTTTGGCATAAAAAATCCGTAGACCAATGAAGATCTGCGTCGAGGCACTATTCAAATGCTTCTGGGTTGTGGCGATAGGCGACATATGCGTCCATCATGGCCGCTACGGCGTCGATTTTCTGGTCAGACCGTTTCTTCAGCAGCTTTCGGTTTCCATTGGTATCTTCCATCGTGATGCAGTTGCCCATGGAGAATGTGATAAGCTCCTCGTCAAAGATCAGCATTCGTTCCCCGGCCAGCTTCTTCAGCTCCCCCAGAGGAACGGACTCCGTCCTTGCGCCCTGTCGGACCACTTCGACGCCGAAAGGCCCGTTCTCAGAAGTCCACCGTTCCACAAACTCCTTGGCATTGTATGGGTCATAGCCAAAGCAGCGCACATCATAGCCGCAGTTGACGATGTGGTCATCCAGATCCTCATAAACCTGCATCATGTCGAGGACGGTGCCCTCCATGACGATCAGGCTTCCCTCCGCCATAAACTCCTCGTACTTGATCCGCATGGCGGCTGGAAGTTTGTGAAGGGTCAAAGATGTGATGTAGTTTCGCGTCTTGACGCCAAACGCCCCATCGCGTAGAGGAAAGAGAAATGTGAAGGAGCAGAAGTCATCGCCCTGGGAAAGGTCTCCTCCGAGAGAGCATGGCATCTGCCAGAACCGCTGCCGGCGGTGAGGTAAAGTCTCCTCATAGGTGAAGTAATAGGTATACCCCTCCATGGGGAGGCCGAACCGCTTGGCCAGCATGTCGTTTCGCGTGGCAGGCGCTGTTTCAGCACGGTCCACATCCTTCTGATAGGTCTCATAGGTCACCGTTTTGCCAAGGTTCGGATTTGCCTTTACCCACATTTCCGGATAGGCTACTTCCTCCACGGAATCCAGCTTGTACCACCAAATGGAGATATGCTCCTGGGGCGGGCCGTTTTCCTGAAGAATGTTCATGAGCTCCATTTTGATTGTGTCGCCGGCTCCGTTCCGGACAGTGCCCTCGGAACTGGTGGCAATAATAAGGTAATCGTCCAATTTGGACGCACCCTGTTCGATTGCGCCGATTACATCCTCCCGGGCGTCTGCGGAGGACAGCCACTCGTCAATGGTGGCGACCTTGCAGCGAAGCCCCTGAAGCTTATCGACCGACATCGGGCGGACCTCAATCAAGGAGCCGGATATGAAGTTCTCAATGCCTTTCTTTGTGGATGCGAGCTTAACGCGGTTGGCTTTGGAGCCTGTGGTATTCTGCAAAGACCCTTCCGTCATAAACCGAAACAATGGGCCTCTCGCTCTTGTGATGGCAGTCTTGATTGGGTTGATGACCTCTTCCGCCTGCTTCATCGTCGGGGCTGTTGTAATTTGATGGGTCGTCGAGCCGTCCACAACATTAAAGTAAGCATGGATGCAGGAATCATAAAGTGACTTCGCTGCACCTCTTCCCACGATAAGGTACTGCTTCTTGGTCAGGCGCTGTTTGATGCGCTTGGTAACATATCGCCCGCCGCGGCCATCAGGATTGGGGACATAGACGGAGCGATCATCGAAGTAATACCACCCAAACACCTGCTCTCCCCAGAGCTTGAAGCTGTCCAGCATGTGAAGATCGGAACCATCAGTCAGCGTCAGCTCGTCTTCGCAGAACTTGATCCACCCCTCGACTGCCTTATCATCGTAATAGTAGCCCGGGTGTGCGATCAGATGGTCGATCCGGTTCATCTCCAGCTCTATTTCCTTGCAGACAGGGATGTCGCCTCGAATGACCGCGTCTCGAAAGGCTCCGTAGTAACGGGGAACGGCAGTGTTTGACAAAGACATAGAATTTCTCCTTAATCGTCTTCGTCCTTGTCGTCAGGCGATACCTTCCAGAACTTTCCTATTTTCTTATTGTCATTTGCCTGGAAAATTCGGGCGCTCTCTTCCTTTCCGACTGCCGAATCCACAAGCCGCTTGGTCTGATTAAGCACTACGCCGGTGACAACCGCTTTGGTCGCTTTCTTAGGAGCGTCTTTGACGGCTTCGTCAAAGCCCTCTTTTGCGCCAGCCAAAGCTTTCTTCACATAGTCCTTTCCCGCATTAACTGCTTTCGATTTAATGTTGCCGACTTTCACATTGGCAACCTTGCCCACAACCTTACCGATCGAATCGGCGTGTTCGTGCACATAGTATGCTGCTGCGGCAACAGTGACGGTTCCGGCAACTGCGGCTGCAATTTTCTTCCCGGTTTCCTGTTTTACAGGACTTCTCAGGTTTTCAATGGCTCCCGGACGCTTGATCTCCTGTGGGCCGTCCACTTTTGCATTCTTTGGGGGTCTGACCGGTTCCGGCCCTTTCTTTGATTGGGCCGCGTCATTGAGAATTTTGCCTGCGGTTTTCACGGCTTCAACTCCAGAATACCGTTTCTTTCCGGCAGATGTTAAAGTGCCGTTTTTGTTCTGAAAGCGGCGAACACCCCATTTCATGCCAAGGACGCCGTAATGGGCAAGAACATTAAGATCTTCCATTTTGAGTTTCCTCCTTCCCGCTGGTATCATCTACTGGATCGGCTGCAACGAAAAGCCGCCACTCAAACTCGCTGATCTGCCGGTTGATTGACTCAATGGCAGCGGAGCTAAGCGGCGGATCGAAAAGCAGCTGAACCTTTTTATAGATGTAGGTTTTGACAAGGGCGAAGATGCTCATATTGTCGGCGATAAACTCGCTCCACTTCTCATCTTTTCCTGTAATGGAGAAACCGTTGGCTGGCCCGACACCCATTTGTGTCAGAATCGAAAACACACTGTTGATATGGATAATGATGTCCGCGTCAAAGTGCGTATAGTTCTCGTCGATACCCAACAGTTTCTTGATGGATGTCAAGATGCTTTCCGTAATCTCCATAGGCCCCTCCTACTGACGAACTGCAATGAATTTCTTCATACAGAAACCCTGAATACCGTCGCTTGCAGACACCCGGTAGAAATCGGCAGTGGACTTATCCATATCGATAACAACCTCGGTCAAGGCGGGGATGACTGCGGTCGCTTCCGCATTGATGCTTGGGGCCTTGCGGACATTCAGCTTCAGGCAGTCCGTGACGACTCCGGTAATGGGCTTCTCCTCGACAACGCCCGTTTCCGGAATCGCATCGTCGACAGGTTGTACTTCAACCCGACTGCCTCGTTTGGTGCTATCACTTTGCATAATGGGATTCCTCCTTGTCGACATGATAAGTCGTATGTTATAATAGGTGAGTGCTCGCTCAACACCGCTCCCGGACCACATGATTGATTCATCCCTGCGAAAAGAGGTAACCGGTATGAAACGAGCACTCGTAAAGGCTTCTAAGTCCACGAGCCAGGCCGGTCGTGTAAAGACTGTGACGATCCGCATCACAAGCGGAACATCCAGTATTACAGGTAAGGCTTCGGTTAAAACAAAGTAAGCCGGAAAAGAGGGGCGGAGGGTCGTCCCTCTTTTCTACATTTTCCAGGGGCAGGTATCGTTGGGCCGCCGTTCAATCGGTTCTTGGAGCAATAAATGCTCGTCACCGTAATGAATGGCGAGATGGGTCTCATGAATTGTCGTGATAAGATACTCGGGGTCAAGAAGCAGCTCGCTCCGCTCCCGAATATCCTCTGGACAGATGGGGTTCATGTGGTGTATGATCGGCCGCCGGTATATCTCACGGCCGGCGATCCCCAAATCACATCCGAGATCCCGCGCAATCACAATATCCCGTACCCGCCGCCACTCCGACGATCGGTAAAAGAACTGGTTCATATAGCGGTCGAAACCAAAAGTCTCTTTCCCGACGACCCCATCCAGGCGTAGATACTGATAACGCTCCTTAAAGGTTGGAAGGCATACCAATTCAGAGTAGCATTTAATACTCATCCTCTTCTTCCTCCTCTTGGCCACGGTAGCCCTTAAGCGCAACCATAGCCTCTTCATAGAGCTCGTCCAGCCTCGCGCCGGATTTGTACGCCTCGGTTTTGGCCTGAACAAGCTCGACCTCTTTTGCGAGCCGTTCATTCTCAAGCCGGGCTCGTGTAGTGCCGAGCTTAAGGATGGTGGTGACCTCCTGAGAAGAAGCCGTTCCTTCCAACAGCCGTTTTTCGACAAGAGCTACGGCCAGGTCGATCAGTTGGTTTTCCCTGCCTTCTGGTGTCGAGGCGGCTCGACGGCTTCTGGGCTGGCCGCCAGATGATTTCACAGCTTTTGCCACCTTTGACACCTCCTTCGGCTGGGTTATGTGACACTTGCTGTAATGCTTTGGGCAGTTCCAGTTCAAGGCGGCACTTGAAGAAGCCCGCATAAGCGGTTCGCTGATAAGTGGAGAAAAAGTTTATGGCAAAGGAGGCTAACACAATGCCCGGCGTCTAAGGGAAGGAGACTCCCAAGCGCCTGAAAAAGAGTCCTTATCAGACAATATCCACCTTGCAGGCTTGTTCAAATGCCGCCTGAACCGGATCTGTTTTTTCAAAAATACCCCCCGGAGAATTTTCAAAGACCACCGCGATACAGAGGGGGTGCCATTTGGGTGATACCCCCTATACCCTTTTGCCAGGTTACGAACCCATCTGGCGCCTGTTGTCAAACGAAAATTCACCTAAAACAACAAAAAGAAACGAACTCTGAGTTAGAGAACGTTTCTTTTCCCAAATTTATGGGTATAAGGTCGCTATGCGATCACGGCTGGCTCAGATTTCACAGTTTTCCTCACCTTTTTGTAGATACCGAGGGGGTTATACTTGATGATATCGTTGATTGCTCGCTCAATCTCCGCTGCATTCTCCTGCTCAGAGAGCTGGTCGGAAGTACGAGCGATACGCGCTAAGTATGCGCAGGAGTGATACCCTTTGGCCTCGTCAAACCGATACCATGCTTCATACTGGGTAAAGGGGTCATAGGGATTATCGATAGTTGTAAGCATACACATTTCCATTCGCTCTCACTTCCTTTCTTACTGATTGAGATACTTGGAGACAACCGAAGGCGAAATGCCCAAAGCATCGGCGATCTCGGCGTTTGTGCTGCCGGAATTGGCCATTGCTTTGATGCGGTTTACACGAGCTTCGGACAGTTGCGTAGATGCTCTTGGAGTTGCACGGGCGCGAACGGCATCAGGATCGGCATAACGCAGGATCTCTTTCAAGGTCGTGTCAGAAATAGCACCGGCTTGAATGGCTTCCCATTCACCATCAGAGATTGTAATCCGCGTTCCTTTTCCGCTTGCGCCGGTGGAAACACGAGCATCGTTGATTGCAGCGCGGCGAAGCTTGGAGATCTCGTCCTTGTCAGTGATGTTGTTGGCCTGGATTTTGGCTTTGACCTGAGCATTGGCGATACGCTGGGCCTCACGCTCACGGGGGGCATTGAGTTGAGCAGTCTTTAATGCACTTGTCAGCCGGTCAACCTCAGGCTGATAAGCTTTTGCGGCGCTGGCGGAGCGCACCAAAGTCGGCGTAGCCAGATACTCAAGCCTCGCCTGATTGGCAAGGGCCTTCATACGGTTGGCATAGTCGGCATAGGCGTCTTCCTGAACGGTGCCAGAGGACAGGGTACGAATGTCGTCTGTCTTCTCCAGAAGCTTGATCTGCGTCGTGGCCTGAACCGTTTTTCCAGTCTTCGGGTCAACGTAGGTTCGCCCAGACTCTTTGTAGATGACCTTGCCTGTCTCTGGGTCAATGCGGCCGCTGCCCTGGCGCTCCGGAATTGAAACGCTCTGTTTCCGGCGGGAGAGCAGGGTGGAGGCCCCGCCAACTTCCTTGCCTGTTTCTGGGTCAGTATAACCTTGCCACCGCTTGCGAAGTGTGGGGATGTCATTCTCAATCTCGGACCGCTTGTAGTCAAGCTTATGCTTGGCGGCGTCGATGACGACCATGCTGTGCTTGACGGCTTTGGTGATTTCTTCCTCGGGGGCCCCTTTCAAGGTCATATCCGTGATGAGGTTTGAAATCTTCCCCATCTCGATCTGGGTTGCCTCTTTGGACAACAGCCGGACGCCGGTCTTTCCCTCTGTGGAGTATTCGGTTTTCGGATCAAAGCCTTTCAATCCCTCAAGGGCGGGGGTCGATTTGATAGACACCTTCCCGCCGGTCGGAATAACAACCACCTGATCCCCGTCGAAGTCCGCGCCGGACAGCCGTTCCGCCACTGATGGGTTGATACCAACAGCATCCTGGATGTTCTTTCCAAGAATAGAGATGGCCGAGGGGTTCTTGTTGTTGACGGTCAGGACCGGAATCTCGAAAGTCCCCCCATGGGGGTATCGGATCAGAGCGACCTTCTCACCGTCCCGATAATTCGGAGCATAGATCTCCGTTTCCTTCAACGCCGTGACAGGGAGAATAACCTGTGTGCTCTGCCGTGGGAGCGCCGCCGCTTTCAGATGGACAACGGCGGAATCGCACTCATCGGCAAAGTCCATCAGCAGCTTTCGCTTGATGGTGGGATTATTCAAAGAACAAATCTCGTCAAACTCGTCGGCCGCGTCGGCATAGGTCAAATCCAACTGCTTTTGAATCAACTTGATGGGTTGTTTGGAAAGAAACTGGGACGACAGGTTTTTGCTCATCTTGTCCCAGTCACCCTCTTCTTTTAGCTTATTGATGGCCGACAGCGACTTCTTCTCACCGGTAACAGGGTCTGTGTACTTGCCATCAGGGTCGGGGTAGTAGCTCTGGCCGTTGGCCTTGATGAGCGCACCAAAGGGATTGTCCGGGTCAGCCTGAATCTTCTTCATGACATCCATTTTCGGCGTTCCAGAGGGCTTGTTCGTGTTGAACACAATGTCAACCCCATCCGGCATGTCGTCGGAGTACATGGCCATACCCTTTAAGTAATGAGTTCCATCTACCAGGATACGAACCTGGGCATAGTGGGAATCTCCAAGATCAAGGTCGGCCACCCCGCGGCGAAGCTCGATGACGCCATCCTTGTTCTTGCCGCCTTCATCACCATAGAGGATCTTGACCCGGCTGGAATCAATGCTGGCCGGATACTCACGCTTGTCCCAGGACTCACCGCCATCAGTGGAGTGGTAATCACCCACCGACTTAATCAGGTCAAGGTTCTGGTAAGCGTCCCGCTGCTCGATTTCGGGAATGGAGATGACCGGCGTAATGGTTCGTTTCTTCGGGTCGTTCACCTGGGGGACACCAACGCCGTAGCGGTTGTAGCCTTCTGTCTCCAGAATAAACAGCGCCTCCTGGAGGACACCCTTGGACACACCAAGCTGCTGCTCCGCACCTTCGCCTACATCAAGAGCGCCTTTCTCCGCCAACTCCTTTTTCAGAGTTTCAGCGGTGGCCCAGGCCTTGTTCTTATTGGTGGCGGTGTTCTCATTAAGCAGGGCTCGAACAGAGGAATCGTTGTTGTAGCCCATGATTTGAGCAATCTCGTCCAGCGTCTTTCCCTCTTCCCGGAGAGATTTCGCCCGCTCCGCCTGGAGCGCACGCCGCTCATGCTTCGCCACCCGGACCTGCATACGGAGATCGGTGGTGGACATCTTCAGTTCATCGGCAATCTCCTTTTGGGTTTTTCCCAACGCCTCAAGTTCTTCCACTCGGGCAAGGAAATCACCGCCGTGCTGATAGGGATTTTCGCCAGAGCCCCAGGGATAACGCCCCGAGCGCCGCTTGACGCCATAGTGCATCAAAATATCATCCACAATGGGGTTCATGGCTTACTCCTCCTCTTTAATACTATTGATGATTTTATCAAACGTGATAATGCGGTCCATAATCGGGAAAATATCCTCGATCGTGGGCTTGTGGTACAGGATGGTATCGTTCTGATAAATACGCAACTCCATCTGAATATCATTTGGCTTATAGCCGTATTCCAAACAGAAGAGTGCGGCGTAGATCATAAGCTGCTCCATGTGCGTCGGGCTTTCCCCCGTCTTCAAATCGTGAATACGGAGAATATCATGCCGAAAAGAGATCGTGTCGGCAGTCCCGAAACAATTCGGAGAATAATAAAGAATTTGCTCCGGTGTCATCTTATAACCGATGGCGTCATTAACGTACATGTTCAGCGTCTTTTGAGATTTGGGCAATCTCTGACCAAGCAGAATGCACTGAGCCGCAAAGGCATGCAATGCGGTTCCACGCTGAGCCGCCCGGAATTTGGCATAGGTGTCAGCTATCTTATCTTCGGTGTAATTGATCCAGTGATAGCTGCTTGCGCCAAGAAAGGCGTGCTGCCCCTCAAGGTTGGAATGTTTTGCGAAGTTCATTCAACACTTCCTCCTTGTTCTCCGGGGAGATGAATCTGGAAAAAGACATCTTGTTCATCTTTCCCACGTAATACTCTTGGTTCGGCTGCCTCTTTGCTTTCGCAGATCTCTTACATTCCAGGGAGGCCCATTTCTCGCCATAGAGGATAAGCAGGTCGGGAATACCCTGCACCTGATCCATCTTAAATATCATGCAGCCGGGGAAGAGCGACTTCAGGCTGTCGATAAGCCGATCCTGAAAACCGCTCTCCAGCTTTGCGCTTCTGGCCATGAAACGGCCTCCTTTCTGATAAAAGTGATAGAAAGAATGAAATATGCGTGACATATCTCTCTCCTCTCCATAAAAGAGTCTGTTTTTTTCGCGGAAAGAAAAAGGCACCAAAAATTTCTGTGCGAAAGAAAAGAGCCGGTGTATGACCGGCTCTAATCTTGAATAAAACCAATTTTTCGTTTCGGCTTGTTCTTCTCAGCAAGCTCCTCGACCTTGGGTTTACCAAACGACTACCACATCGTAGCACCAGCGGCACTTCCTACCGTTGCCACCATCGACATCGCAAACGTCATGGCCAACTTGGCCGGGTCGTTCATATTGAGTTTCATTACAATCGCCTCCTCATAAAGGCGGCTGTAATTTCGGCGGAGATAAAAGAAAAGAGGAGACACCGGTTAAGGCATCTCCTCAAAAGGAAAATATCAATGCGAGCCGCTTCAGCTGTTGTTACGAAGATACCGAATCAGTATCCAAATCAGCCATAAACCGCCGGTGCAAATTGTGAGGATCACATCAAGCACCAATCCGGCCGTACTCCGCTTTTTACCATTACCTTTACTCATTAGGCGTCTCCTTTCCAAGTTCTTTCTTTTTTCTGGCATCTCGATAGATTGTTTTACCGATGCCGTTTTTCGCTTTTTCAGTCATATCGATGACTGCTGTCTTCGCTCGTTCCATTTGCTCCGAGCGCTTTATCACTCGCTCTTGTTTTGCTTCTTCCTTTTGCCGCGCTGCCTCGGCAAATATCTTTTGACTCTCGTCGATTACCGCTTGCGTTACATACTGGACAATAACAGTATCGCCAACTTTCAGTTTGGCATTGACCTTTTTATTTGAAGCAATAACCTGGAACTCAAAACAATCTTTGTATTTCGCACAGGCGTCTTTAAGGCGAACCTCAGTCGGTAACGCCTTTAACCCGTGACTTTCCAACAAAGCGGTGGCCTCGGATAATGTAAGCGGAAACTTTTTTGAGCAGAGCTCCGGCATGAGAATTGTTTTTTCTTCATCGCTATGTTTTGGCTCTGACGGAAGTTTTTCAATCAGTTCAACAACGATTGGAGCTGCGGCGCCAATTAACCCGGCAGCCAGACCGAGTCCTCCGCCAGCATTCACCTTCGGTTTCTTTACGTCAGCCATCGGCCATTCCTCCTCCGGACAAAATAAAAGAGTGCGCCCCAATGAAGAGACGCACTCAATGCAAAAGTGATATCTCTCATTGTTGCTACACAAACTCCTTGGCCACCTTATGGGTGCGAGTAAAGAGAGAAACACCATTTGCCAGTGTTCCCCACAAAGTAGCCATTTTATTTGTTTGTGTAGCATGAACAGTATATCATACCGGCGCTTGAAAGGGAAGAGTGAAGTTTACAGGTTTTGGCGACTCTAAAACCTCTAAAATCGCCTTGCTGGCCACTTGGCCACTTTTTTCGGCCACTTATATATAATTTTTAATATTTTTTTCGCGATTAAATAAGAAAAAAAGTGGGAAAGTGGCCAGAAAACCCGCAAACCCTTGCGCCCCAACGGTTTCAGCCTGCCCACTTTTATTTTCAAAAGTGGGCAGAAAGTGGGCAAATGGCCAATTTTTCGCCGTTTTTCCGTCCGTACACGGCTTCCCAACCTCCAAAATTCTGCAAATTTCCGAACAAAAGTGGGCAACTGGCCAGTTTTCGCTTAAAAAGTGGCCAGCAAACCGGGCAATTTCAGACCTGCTACTAACAGTAATAGTAGCAGCTTTCAGAGGTATTTTCAGTCGTGTACGGACGAATTCTAACTTAGGATAGACGAAAACGGAACTGCAATCATGCCGGCCTATCTGGAGTCGCCGTGTAACATACTGACTGGGATTTGGTAAAGGCGGCTTGTACGGTCAAGCAAATCCGCAGAAATAGCCGTTGTGTCGATTTTTATCTCGACCTTTGCTAATTCCGGTGATGGCAAATATCCAAGCATCTCCATAGACTTATGGTCGCAGGTGTCGACGAACGGACAAGCCTGACACTGCGCCGCCAGTTTTGATAAACCCATGCCGAGCATCTCCTCAATATGCTCTCCGCTGGTACGGACGGTTCCGTGGAGTCAGAGGGATGTACTGATAACAGGGGACACAGCTGCACCGCCGTTTACGGAGTGACATTCCGTATTTCTTGGGAGATACGCCATTCCGCTTGGGCCACAGCTTCGGCTCCGAGAAGATCCTATTGAGCGCATCTACCATTTCGGAAACAGTTACCCCAAAAGCGTCCCATGCTGCCGTGATCTTTTCAACCGCCTCATTCAACTGTTGCTCCAATGTCAGTTCCAAGACCAATCACCTCCATACCTTTCCGGATCTTTTGTCGATTAGAACAATCCGGCCCTCGATCTCGAAATCCGCCAACTCACAAATATCAAAGATAGCGTAGAGCAATTTGCGGAATCGCTCTTCCTCTTCTTCAACATGTTTCAAAGCCGCATAGGCGGTCGGATCAGAGTAGCCTTCTGAATTTCGTCTGTTCACATCATTGGTTCAGTCCTTTCTTGCTGACTGCTTTATTTAATGGTATAAGTATATAAAGCCGCTGCGCCGTAATCATCCGAAGGAGGTTTGAACCTATGAATAAGAATTCACCGGCGCCTGTCGTCCAACAGAGCGCCATTAACCTTGAGGACCCTGTGATTGCAGTCACAGCGATTCTCGTCATCGGATTGTGTTACTGCGTAATCATCCATACCAACGCAAAATATAACCGGAATACAGAGATAACCTGCGGCAGCCTCCGCGTGAGCTGTGTACCCTCGGTTTCAGTCACTCAATAACTCTTTTCGACGCAGCAGCCTTATACCAAATTAAGCCTGATTTTCCCTTTCCCATTGTTCCAAGTCGATCCCGTCCTCTTTCAGCTGGTGCGTACAGAGCCAGACCTGGTCAGAGTTGTCCATTTCATACCGTTTGAGCAAAGCGTCAAGGGACTTGGCGAAGTTGTCATAGAACCGCCTCAGCCGCTTTGGGCCGAACCCAAACTGTTTACGCAGCTCCCAGAGAACAATGGCGTCTATCTCCCGAGCATTTTTCCGGTCGTACTCTATGAGCTGCCGCTGGATCTCCATGTCCATGGCTTTTTTCTCAGCACAGGTCAGTGAAGCGCCAAATATCTTTCCTCTGGATTTCTTGATCTGCATGGGAATACCCTCAACCTCTAAACCACCAAATATGAGGGTCAAGAATGTCTACTTTTACATTTCCGTCCTCATAATACTCGGGGTCTTCTTTGGCAAACTCAGCGGGAGTTGAAAAGCGATCAACACCATCCGGTTCGAGAATCACACAAGCTTGATGATTGATATACTGAGTGATAATGGCAGGTTCACTTCTCCACCAAACCTTTCTTCCAATCGCCTTTTTATCGAAGTCGATAACATTTAAGGAAAGCGGGTGCTCATTGAACTCAGTAATCATAGTCCGAGCCTTATCGAGCCCATAATGGATTCCGCCAGAAACATGGCAAAACACCCTACCATTTCGGGTAATAGCGACACCACCTCTGCTACGAGCTTCGGCTTCATCCCATTTAATTTTGGTATAATTCCGCGGCTCATAGATAATTCCCCACGCCACAGGAGTATCACAATCGAACTCGATTAGCGTTTCGTAACAAGGTGTTTTGTCACGCGGATAGGCCCATAGGTCGTTATTTCCATATCTACCGCCAATGGTGTGAACGTATCCTTCTACTTTCACCACAAAATGTGGAATGCCATCAATGATTACATCCCAGTCCATGCGGTATAAAGGCGGTAGGACCGTTTCTTTATGAATAAGTTTAATATCGCTCATCTAAAGATATTCACCTCAATTCACTCCAGATAATCAAGCTCGGCCTTGATGTCTTCGGGCACATTGTCGCTCCACACATAGGAGTTCTCCAAAATATAATTGTTGTATGTAGCGGCAGTCCGGTTCACCCGCATTTTAGCCTGCTCAGCCCAGGACTGTTTTTCCTCATTGTCGCTGTCTTTGTATTGCTCATAGGTCAGGCGGTCGGCTTCATAGGACGAGATCATAGCCCGACAGGTGTCCTCGACCTCTTTCCGTGTCTCGTAATTGGTGGCATCGTCCACCTTCTGAACCGAGCCGAACCAGAGGTTCCAGGTTGCCCGCCCGGTATGCGTGCAGTTCACCCAAATCGCCATGGCGATAATGAATGTCAGAACCACAGCGACAATAGCAATCGCGATTTTTCCCACTTTGCTCATGTCAATTCGCCTCCTGATAGGTCACAATGGGGGAGTCGATCTCGAAGGGGATGTCGGAATATAAATACTCGCCGGTCCACTCCACATACTTACCATCCGGCGTGAAGAAGAAAATGCCAAAGTCGTTCTCTCCGTAACTGCCGTCCACATCGGCCAGTTCCGTGTTGACTGTCGCTCCGTTCCCATAACCCGTTTCCACATAATCGGGACTCAGAAAGCTGTTCAGGCTCGACACCTTACCGTCAACGACGAAACGCCCAACGGTGGTATTTCCGGCAAACAGGACGATGTATCCCAGCGGCTTTTCCACTGCGCAGGGAAGCGCATTTGCTTTTTCCCGCTGGCCGTTCACCCAATATGCCCGGCGGATCAGATTATAACGCTCCAGGGAGTAGTCGATGTCTGTCGGCGTCGGCTGAGAACTGGTCAGCTCGTCCGTAACAGCCTTCGTATCGTTAATGTTCTGCCTGGTTCCGCTGGTGGAGTCATCGGCACAGCCGGTCAGGATACAAAGCATACAGACCGCAGTCAGGAACAAGGATAAGAACTTTTTCATTTTTTTGCACTCCTTTTCAAAATATCAATAGGTGGAATAGGTGAGGACAGGCTGCTTGCTGCCTTTCTGCGGAAACCGTAGCCCAGCTTCTTTCCGGTTTTGGCCTCGGTGGGTACGATCTTCAGCACCTCGCGCCAGCGGCCGCGGCTCATACGCTTGTTGACCTTGGAATATCCAAGACGGTTCATTTCGGCCTTCGCCATTCTTTTGAGTAATTTACGCATTACTGCGACCTCATTGTAAAATATCAAAGGACCTCCGTAAGAATACGAAAGTCCTTAAAAGTGTTGTTTTCCAGAGTTACCTCGACAGGCTTGCCAAACAGCTCCGAAACATAGTTTACTTTTGCATCCTTGAGGATTTCAGCGACTTTATCGAGGGATGCGGTAATGTTGCTTTCACGGCAACCCTTTTCCCAGTGAATTCCGCGCGCCATGTTTATCGTGTATTTTCCGCCGTCCATAACTCCGCAGCCACTCATGGAAAACCCAAGTTGAAGCCCCATCATAAATGGGTAGTCTTTTATCGTTCCGAATTCTGCGAAATCAATTTTACCTAACCTTTTCTCTGTCATTTGAGCATCTCCTTGTAAAATATAAAAGAGAAGAGCCCACGTTTCCGTAGACTCCTCCCTTTTTGGTTGAGATTAGAATTTCAGCTTTTCGTTGCTGGTAGTGATAGTGTCAATCAGGGGTTGCCGCCACGAATAGTACCAGTTCTCTTGATAGAAGTGTTTGCACTTCAACTCAATGGATTCGATCCAGGAAATATCACGGATCTTAGTGACTCCGGCGCCGTTTTCGTCTGTTGCAGGAATGGCGACAGTCACTTCGTTCACAGTCCGCTGGGCGGTCAAAAACTGCTCTTTATAAAGGCAAACGTCTTTATGAACACATCTTGAGCAGCTGGTTTCTTTCACATCATACATGCTGTCGCCCTCCTTAATTTGTGCCTGTACTGCCCCAACCACCGCGATCTGGGCCAGTCAAGTGATCAACTTTCGTAAAAGTTGGAGGCTCCGACTGCTTTACAAGGCAGAATTGGCAAATTCTTGTACCAGCCGGAATAATGGTATGACGGATTGCTACAGCTGGAAAGCCCCACCTGTCGTTTTCGCCGCAATAGCTGTTCTCGATGATACCGATGCTGTTGGCCATGATGACGCCATGGTTTTTGCAGGTGCTGGAACGTGGCGCAACAATGGCATAATATCCATCCGGCAGCTTCATGGAGTAGCCCAGATCAATGATGGTAAATTCCAATGGGTCAAGCTCCACACTTTCCGCCGTATAAAGGTCGGTCCATTCTCCGTGGGATTCGGGGAGAACATTCCCGTGTGTGTTAATCAAAATATCCAGTAGTGTTGTCTTTCCGCTTTGTCGGCCACCGCTGTAAATAGTGGGCATAGTTTTAGCTCCTCTCAAAAATATAAGGAAGAGCCGAGATGTTACTCCCGACTCTCCAGATGGCTGCGTCTATAGCCGTTCATACAAGCGAGCAGATGATAAAGAACACATCGAAATTGTTCATCTTTGTTCTCCGCTGTTTTGCACATGTCTTGCTGAACAAGCGTTTCAAAGTTATGATTTGGCAGATCGCCGCTTTTTAGCCTGATACGGACTGCATTACAAGGCTCAACGGCCATGATTGTGATGGAAACACCATTCTCTTGACAAAAATCCAGAAGCTCATCCAAAGTCAACGTTATTACCTACTCTCTTTTTTCTGCTGCTCCTGCCGAGCCTTTTTCAAGGCCAGCTCCATTGCGTCGCCGCCTACATCGTCATCTCTTTGAGGCTTGTTTTTCTTCGCCTTGCATCGTTCTACAGCGGCCTCATAGTCGTAACCGATCCCGGCCTGATACTTCTTTGCGATATCACGCAGTTTCTCCGCATGGTACTCATATGTAGCCCGGTAAAACCCCTGCAAGTCCCATTCGTCACAGACCATTTCAAGCATCCTTGCATAGTCCATCAAGGCGTTGACGATCTTGTAAATATCACCACAGCAGGTCTTGATTTCATGGAGGCCATCGATATCCTGAAACTGAAGCGAAATCTCTGCCGCAAGGAGATCCAGCTCCACAGGTCTGGATATAACTGGCTCAAATTGTTCCCGTGGGTTGAATTTTCCAAGGATAGTTTCGGGTTTTGGTATTTGAGGTTGGGGAGCTTTTTGCGGGAGAGAACGCGTATAGGGCGGTTTCCATGGTTTAGGTGATGGTTTTCTGAATACTTTCTTGGTAAACTTCTCCTTCACGGCTCAGGTTTTCTCCTTTTTTTCAAATATCAAGGCCCGATTTCAGCAATGGATTCCACGAAGCAGTTGTAGTAGGTATACCGCTTTCCTTCGTAGTCAAAGAGGACATAGCCGCCATCATTACCCTCAATATCAATCTTTCCGGTGTACTGGGCGATGATTTCTCCGTCAGCCGTATAAATCGTAACCGTCCGTTCGAGCCCATTGCCCAAATTGCTTTTCTGGTCGATCAAGGCCCGTTGGCCAGATGCCGTATTCTGGAAGTACCAGCGTATACCGAAGAAAAGTCCGAAGATTAGCAGAACCGTAACAACAGCGCTGATAATTTTCCCAGCAACATTTTCGATGGTAAAGACTGCGAAGAGTCCGGCCACGATAATAAGTAGGGCGAAAAGCCCAAAACCGATCCAACCATTGATTGTCATGCTTTTTTCTCCTCTCCAACAAGTTTCTGATACAGTTCCTCGGCTTCTTTGCCTTGGAACTGGTTGATGATTTGAACCGTTTCACCGGTCTCTTTTCGGCCAACAATGAGAACAGCAATGTCGCCATGAGAATGGTCGAAACCGACCAGCAGAGTGTCAGAATTTTTCATTTTTACCCACCCGTTTCGCCTTACGCTCGTCGTACTCAGCCTTGTCGATTTGGGTCATGCCATCCTTCGTTTCCTTGAAGTAGCGGTTCAGCTCGATCTCCTTGCCATCCGGAGCGATGATCTTGAGATACGCCACCGTATCATAATCACCCATGGCGGAATCAACAAGGAATTCCTCCCGAACGACCTTGAATTTCTTCGCCGCAGGGAAGTAGGGCATCGTAATGGGGAAGATCTTGTCAACGAGTTTCGTACAGAAACCGTTATGATAGGCCACGCCGGGGTTATCTACGTTGACGGCCTGAACACGGTTGACATCACTGTATGTAACAGTTCCGTCCGAAGCGACTTTCTTAAAGAGGGAGGACATCCGCTTGCATTGATAGTGAGTTCTCGGATTATCCTCGCCGAACTTGACCTCTTTCCAAATATCAGGCGCATCCTCGATGGGAGTCAGACACTTGCCGTCAATCAGGCGGTTAAGGATGCTCTTGGTGACCTGGATGCTGTATCCGCTGTGGCCGTCCCGGCAGAGGCTCCGGTAGGCCCGCAGAGCGCTCTCATAGCAGGCGACGCCATATTCCCAGTCATCCATACCCTTGGCGGAATCCCGCTCCGTTTGACAGGCCAGCTCGACTTCCTTCGCGGCCCAGTCGTTTTTCTCCTCGGCCATTAGAACCGCCCGGTCGTCCCAATACTCGTTGGCAAATATCTTTCTGGTATCGCCGCCGAAAGCCTCAATGATCTCAGGCAGGTTAGTATTGACAGCGTCCAGATGGATACCCTGCTCCTCACAGAACGCAACGGCTTTTTCCAAAGGCTCGCCGATGCTATTGGTCCTGAGAATGGCCTTTGCTCCTGCGGCCTGCTCAGCCTTGAGCCTGGCGATGTTCTTCTCAATGGGCGCGCCGATCTCGGGCCACTTGTTGACCGCCAAACAGCCGTCGAAATCGACCGCAATGATTTTGGGATTGGCGTCCACAGCGGTATCATCCGTATCCGCTTTCGCCTCGATAGCTTTCTTGTTCATATCATCCATGATGTTTTTCTCCTTTTCAAAATATCAATCAGTTATAGTGAGTTCACTTAGCAGAACTGACGCCAGCGTTCCATCCGGTCGTTTGATAACGGCTTTGTTTGCGAAGAAGCCAACGCCGAGCTGTAAAATATCAACTTCCTCATGCCGCAGCCTTTCGCATTCAACACAGGCGTCCGGCGTCACCCAGCCCATGTCCATACAAGGGATGCAGTTTACCGGTCTTAAATAAGTCCCTTTCATTTCAACCGGCATCCTTCATTCCCGGATTGACAATTACACTTGCGCTATCACCAGCCTGAACGGTGGGCAGTTCGCCATCCCATTTCTCAATCCACATCTGCTGAATATAAGCATCGGGCATGTTCTGAAGAGCCTCGCGTGTAATCTGCATGGCTTCGGCCTCACCTTTCGCCTTAGCGATTGCCGCCTCTGCCTCAATGGCAGCGACTTCTTTTTCCTGCTCAGCCTGAATAATTGCGGTTTTCTTCTCTTGCTCTGCGCGAAGGGCATCCTGTTCCGCAGTCATCTTTGCCTCGACAGAGGCTTCAAAAGCATCTGAAAAATCAATGTCCTGAACGATCACAGAGGTGAATCGGACATGATATAGCTCTTCAAGGGTCTTCACTTCGTCCGTAACCTCGGCAGATAGTGTGGAGCGGTTTTCCAGCAAGGTCATGGCACTGTATTTGGCAAATACAACCTTTGCCTTTTCCTGAACAACATTAGCCAGTTTGGTTTCCAGGATCTCATAAGAGCCATATTCCCGAGCCACATCCATAACATAGGCGGGATCGAGAGCATACTGATACTCCACGGAAGCAGTCAAGGGCTGCGCATCCTTTGTGTAGGAAGCAAAAGCGTCCTGGCGTACATGGACACGGAGATCGTAAGTTGTAACGGAATCGGAAATCGGATTAACGAAATTCAGACCAGAGGAAATTTGTCGGTTGATCTCTCCAAAGGTACGAACCACTCCCACTTCGGTGGAGTCGATGATTTTGATGCTGCTAATGAGGGATACGATCACGACAATGCCAAGCAATACGCCCGGCACCATAATACGGAGCTGGCCAAACAGCTTCACCTTTCCCTGCTCATACTCGTCGTTTACAAAGGCTTTGCGAAGCCCACTGAACAGAAAGAACGAGATAACCGCCAATACAGTAAACAGAATGATAAATACCAACATGATGTTTTTTCTCCTTTTCAAGTTTTGTGGAATTGTGGTACAATTTCGCCATGGAGGTGTCGTTATGCAATTAACATCCGAACAGTACGAATTTTTGCGCGATTGGGTGGAGCGAAACTTCATCCCATCCAAAAATATCAACCATCGTGTTTGTGCTTACACTTTTCATGGAATTTTCGAGCATCTTTATGATAAGGGGTTCTATGTTACAGAGTTTGATGTCGCTAAGGCGCTAATAGAGTGCGGTTATGATATGCTGGAACGGGATGGGCAGATGTACTTTAACGTTTCTGAGCAATCCCGAGCGATTCAAATATATCGCTCTTCTCTCGGTGACCAGACAAAGGCTCATCGACCCGAATGGTTGTAGCAAAATTGCCCTCAATCACTCGTGTGTACCCGATAGCGGCCAAAATATCTACAAGAGTGGTCTTGCCTGTCGGTCCATGAGGGCCATCGACAACGATCCAGTCGTATCGAGACATGGCTTTCGTTAATTCTGCGGCTTTATCAGGTCCCAAAAGATCCACGAAATATTGTTTCACCTTGGCCGGGGTTCTTTTCCATGTGAATTCTTGCGGCATTACATTGTTCCTCCAAAAAATATAAATGCCCCGAACTGCTGTTACACAATTCGAGGCATTCTTAAAAGGTTTTGTAACTTAATCGATAGCTTCGATGAACTTGATTTCGGCGGCAGTGAATTCGACAGGGTCATCATATCTATGACCATCGGATTTTCTGACAAGATTGTCAAGCACAAGCGCTTCAATCTCTTCGGGTTCATTATCTTCCGCGAAAATATAATCGGCGGCATATCCCTCATAGACTTCGCCTTCGTCATCGGTTAGGCGTACCGATTTACCTTCAAACTGTCGCAAATTCATTTATTTTTTCTCCTTTCTTGGGTAAACATGCGTACCCGTCTTTGAATAAGCGATGATACCTTTGCTGGTTTTGGTTTCTGTACCATCCATGCCAACATGCGTCCCGATGACTTTATCATCGTCAAACTTTTCTTTCTTGGTCCACTGACCATGTTTATCCATAATCGGAATGCCTTTCCCGCTGTGTTTATCAACCAACTCCTGTGCAAAGCCGGCATCGCCGTCCAGATAACTTCTCCCGGGTGTGTGATCACTCAGAGTATGCCGCTTTTGTTTATCTGTGTTGATGGTTTTGGATACCTGTCCAGACTCTATCGCATCTTTCACCATTGTATCAGACTTCCCGGATTTATCAAGCGGATATGGCGGGCCATTGCGAACGCCCCACTTCTGGCCTTTGATGCCATGATGGGCAATGACATTATAGCCCAGGCGACCTCGCAGTTCCCACAGAATATCTTCCACGGTCTGCCTGGTCTTTGGAGCGAGCTTGATGTAGTCCTTGTGCTCGTCATACCATGAGAAGATCTCGCTCAGGTCGCCTTTCTCCCAGCTGAAGGCCCACCAGTCACAAATCATCTCAATAATATAATTGTATGGCATTTCCAGCAGGACTTCGCCCTCATCGGGGTCATCGTTGATAAGTACCCAATGCTGCCAGTGGTGAGGATTGCGGTGAATATGCAGGAGCCAGGCCCGTCTGAACGCCTCTACAACAGCATGAGAACGGTTGCCTCCGTAAAAGTAGGCATCGTAGGCCTCGTATTCATCGGGATTGGACTTTGACGAGTCATGCTCAAACTCGGTCTGCCAACTGCTGTCCGGTTTCCCTTCAAACAAATTGGGCAGGTTTGTTTGCAGCCAGTCGTAGCCCTTTTTCACATGTTGCTTGTGCTTCCGCAAATATAAATCGTATTGTACGCTCATGGAGCACCACCTCACCCTTTAATGCCGAGCTTCATCTTCGCCTGTTTGAGCGTGAGGCCAACGAAGCTCTCCGGCTGAATACTGAGCGGCACCTTGGAACGGGAAACGGCTTCCCCATAACACAGGACACCTTGAGTCCCATCGTCATAAAGAAGCCGCAGTTGGTCGTTCAAAATATCATTCTGAACCATTCTAATTCGTTTTTGCGCCATTACAAGTTCTCCTCACGGACTCTTCGCTTTGCATCTTCCATGATTTCATGGCTGATGGGGATATCCTTAATGGACGGCCGGGTAATCAGCTCGCTGTAAGGCAGGCTCTCAATCCAGTCGCAGAAGGTATGCCACTCATCCAGCTTGTGATTTCGCCGGCTCTTGTAGATGTTGGCCAGCACCTCATAGTTGAGCATGACCGTCCGCCGCTGGTTGTAAGAGGAGGGGAGGAGCTGGATCATCTGCCACCAGGCCCGCTTATCGCCCTTTTCGATGCTTTCTCCGGTAATCTCACCAACAAATATCCCTCTCCAGAAATTCAGACTTTCGATAGTGAGATCCAAAACATCGCGGGAGTTTTGGTAAGCATGATCGGGAATACAGCCCTCCCCCAACAGATGCTCATGGCTGAAGTCATCCCTGGTGAAGGGCTTGGAGTGGATCTTGTGCATAGTGGAGCAGGAGTTGGCAACCGTACCAACCTTATAGGTGTCAAATTCTTTCCACCAGTACAGCGGGCCGGTCAGATCCACATACACGGCGATCATCCGCATGAACTTCCGATGGTCAGTACCAGCATTGCGCAGACGGGTCATGAGGTCGAGGTCGCCAGAGCCAATATAAGCTTGTTCGCCATCGGTACTAAACTCGTCAACCTCGTGAAATGGCCCAGAATCGCCGGATATGGTGTGCCAATCACCATTGTTGCACACGAACACACTATCACTCTTCTCCCAAGAGTTCATCGGGTTCCGCATTCCACGGATAGCAGCCTCCCAACCCAGGACCTCAATGTTTTCAATTTTCAGCATTGTTGTTTTCTCCTTCCAACTTCTTAAGCAACTCTAACTCACGAGTAATATCAATGTCACCAACTGAGCGGAGCTGTGCTATTTCTTTTGGAACATATTTTCGCTCGAATATTAAGGGTTCGCCATTTTCGTCAAAGATGATGTCATCGACATTGCCGAACGCTGCATTTAGAGTTCGCTCAATTCTGGCCATCCGCATTGGCTCGATTTCTACAAACACGAAGTGTCACCAACTTTCCCTCTTGTTATCGCACTGTTTCAGGCCGAGGTTGTTGATTTTTCCGTTTTTCTTCGAGCAGAAATAGCTGGAGACAGTTCGCTTACCAGCCTTATCCCGATTCCCATATCAAGAGTCTCAGGCCGTCTATGGTCGCCTCCATGGTAAAGTCGGCACTGTAGGCTCATGATTCACACCTCTTGTTCCGAAAGTGCAGCCAGGTCGTGGCTATCTTCCTCCATTTTTGCAAGGAAAGCATTTGTCTCGTCACAGAAACGCACGCTTTCCGGTTCGACTCTCCGAACACCATTTTTGAACTCAACAATGCCATAAACCTGCCCTATTTGGCCACCGGGGTGACCACTACGCAAAGCACTGGCACCAACAACATTGGACCAATGTTCCCAACAGTGGAAAAGCCCAAGTTCGCCTTTCACTTTGCATAACCGGGTCTTATATTTGATATTGAAATTCAATCCGGACATAATTGTTAGCCTCCTTAAGTGTAGATACTGTTAGTTCTCCTTTAACCGAAAAGGAGGCCCCGGCAAATATCCAGAGCCTCCGTCCCAGTCAAAGCCTTTTAACCAAGCTGGTCCAGCATTGCCTGAAGCTCCTCAGGAGATTTGTTCCGCAGATCCGCATCCTGCTTTTCAGCAAGGACGGCCAGGATCTTCTCCCGCTTGTCACGGGTCTCCTTGGTGCGCTGAGCCTGGTTGGCCTCCTCCAGCTTAACGCCGACGATGTACTGGATGATTTCGATCTTGGTTTCCAAAACCGTATCCTCCGGCGTGCGGACATTCAGCAGGCTCTCTTCCTGCGCCTTTTTCTCCTGAGATTTAAGGGTCTTGAAAATCTCGTCCAACTGCTGGACAGACAGATCCCACAAATCCTCGGTAGAAATGGTCCCTCTGAAGGGGAACCGGAACTTGTTGCGAACCGCAATCTCAAACATTTTGTTAGCTTCCATTTTTGTTTTCCTCCTACTTAAAATATAATTTTCAGAATGCGCTCAGTGGCGCCCTTTACCTTGACAAACAGGCTGTTTCGCTTGGTTGCGGAGAAGCCCAGGCCGGAAAGCTGATCCTTCACATCCTGAACCGCCGCCTTGCTTCCCAGCGCCTCAAAGACCCGGCGGTGCTGCTCCAGCTCCGGCTTCAGGAACTCGTTGTAAAAGCCGTTGGGCCGCTCCGGATTGACACAGTCCTTGAGCATGAAGAAGTAATGCCGGTGCCCAATGCCATCCTGCTCATCCCAGTAGTTGGGGGAGTACATGATGACGGAGACCGGAACGAACTGGTTACTCTTAAGCCCCCAAATATCACGAGCCGACAGAGAGGAGGGGACCAGCTCTTTGATGGAGAACCCGGTGGCGGGATCATAGGTGACCTCCGCGACATCGACGACCTCATTCTGCCGCAGTGCCTTTTTATACTCGAAAGAGTAGATCGTTCCGCCGAACTCCACCTCGGCTTTGAAACCGCTTCTTCCTCCCCGGTTGGTGTAGCAATGGACGAACAGGCGGTAGGTTCCCTTTTCCAGCCGATCCATAGACGGCCAGATGATGTTCTCCACGGCCGGAACACCCTTTCTCGGATTGATGATATCCACATCCAGTTCGCCGCAGGTGAGGACATCCCGCTTTCTGCCAAAGAAAATATCGTATCCGGCGGGGAGCATACAGTGGGCGTCGTAATCATTCGGGCAGAAGTCCTCATCATTCCACTGAATGGAGAAACGAAGTGCGCCATCCACTTTACCGCCGGCCATTTTCACATTCTCGCGGATGTTGCTGTCCGTAATGTTGCCGGAGTATGCCCAGCTGAATCCGTTGTTCCACTTGAACATGGTCTTACTGTCCTTATCGGCAGGAGCGATCAAAGATACCATGCTGGCCGCATGACGGTTCTCCAGCAGAGCCTCCACAGAAGTCGTGGATGGAAGGACATTCTTGACGAAGTCCTCGATGGTGATTTCCTGCACCCTGGAGAACTTCTTGGGGTCAACAGAGATCTCCCGCTCCATCTCGCCGAAAATATCATTCGCGGACTGAATGCGCTTGGCGGCGTCCCGGTTGGAGAAGAGGATGTTGTTCACCGTGATGTCATCGAGGGTGGCAAATCTCCGCCCCAACGAGGACAAATATCCCAGTTCGGTGATGGTATTCTTGGCGTCCTCCAGCATCTTCTTTGTGTAGATGGCTTTCGGGCGCTTGTAGTTTGTCGGAGCCACGATGGCTTCGTATTTGCGAACCGCCTCGTCCAACTCCATCCCCTGGCTGATGTTGACCAGGAGCGTGCCCATACTGTGATTGCGGATGCGACCGACGGCCATTCCGGCATTCATGGACTGTTCCCAGGCAAAGTTGTTCCGAAGCTCTTCCGGGGTGGCGGCGTACATAGCCTTGTACTTCTTGAACTCTTCCAAGGCGTGCTGCCATTCCTCACCCTTGTAGAGGGACTTCTGGGCAATCAATTCCAGAACGGTATCGACCGCGTCGTCCGTGATCTCCTCCAAAGAGCGCATGAAGACGTTCTTGGTGTCACGGAATGGGCCCTTGAGGTCGCCGATGGAGCGCCGGCTTTTATCCACGAACTTGGCGGGAAGCTCCAAATAGAAATGCTCCCAGGTATGGGCTGTGCCATCCGGGAGCTGCTCGTGGTTCTTATCCGTGCCGATCTTCTGAAATTTGGAAATATACACATCCGTAACGGCGTGCTCTTTGATGTAAGCGTCCATAGCATCTGCCACGGGCTGGAAGGTGCTCCCGAGGCCGTCGAGCCCCCAAATGGTGTGGACAACGGAGTCTTTGATGAAGACCACATTGCCAATAGCCCGGATAAACTGCCGACAGCAGCCACAGTCATACGCGCGCCGCATCCTGTAAATCTCATTTGTTCCCGCCGGGAAGCTGTTCAAATACAACTGCCACAGCGCATCTTTGTTCACATCCACCTCGTAGATGTGGTCGGCATCCTCGCTCATTTTTGCGAAATGCTTCTGGATAGCCTCTTTGAACTTGGTGAATTCCATAACTTTTCTCCTTTTCGTTTATTCTTTTTCGGGATTATTGCTTCTGTTGCCGTACAGCGCGGCAGCAAGAAATGCCTGAGTCAACCTCATAGCCTCCTCTGGGGTTGCTTTAGCGTCCAAGGTGCTTCGGTAAAAGAGCAACGCCATCTCAGCCACTGTTCCGATGGCGTTTATTAAGTCCTTCAGCGGTTTCTGATCCATACAATCACGCCCTTTCGAGAATATGAGCGGCGATCATATCGGCCTGATGCGTCCAAAGGACATTGGGATAGCGATGGACTGCCTCGGTATAGTCATTCCACTCCTTCTGATCCACAAAAGCACCCATGTGATAGCGGATGCACAAAATTTCCTCCATGGTAAGCCTCAAATGCTGACTGAGCAGCATGACGGAACGGTCACCGTGCCCTTTGAGGAGCGGGTTTGGGGTATATTCCCACTTGCTTTCATCGACAATGGGAATCGGAGCGTTTTCGTCGTAGATCGTTTCGTCAACGGGATGCCGGTACAGATCCTGCTTGCAAATATCATGGAACATGCCGATGATATAGGGCGATTCGGGTCGGATCCATACCAACCCATTATTCTCTGTGAGTCCAAGCAGTACGCGGGTCACATTGAGGCTATGGTCGAACAGCCCGCCCTCATAAGCTCCATGGTGCTTAGTGCTTGCCGGAGCTGTAAAGAATCCATCGGCTATCAATTTCTCAACGACGTTCTCCGGAAGCAAATGCAGAGCAGCCCCCATCCAATCGCGAAAAGATTGAATGCGAGTTTCAAGATTGCGGTTGTCTGGCGTAGATTTAGTCTCATTGCTCATCGATTTTCTCCTTTCATGCAACAATTTCCAACTGCTCATAAGCCTCTTTATCCTTCGTAGCGAGCAGTTGACGGGCTTTATTCACAGCCCAGGGGTCATCCAAAGGCAGGTTCATGCCGGTCGAATGGTCGAAATCTTTGAATTCTTTCGCATAGGGAACCTTCGCGGCGATGTCGGGGTACTTCGCCTGAAGCTCTTCCAGTTCAGCGGCCCACTTGGACCAGGTGCTATCGGAAATCAGATTGTCATTCATTTTGTAGTAGATAACACTGTGAACGAGTATCTGCCTTCGCCTACGGTTAATCAGCTCGGCAATCTTTTTCTCCTCAGCCATATTCGGTTTCACCTCCAATGACTTTTTACCCCAGCCGGTAAACTTACCCTCGTTAAAGTTCTTCTTCTGCTTGAGCGCTTTACTGATAGCAATATCAATCGTAGACGCGCTCTTCAAGTGGTAATAATAGAGATCTCGATATGGCGTTGTCAGCCGGTCAATTCGGCCGGCCGCCTGCGTGACAACTTTATAGGAGTATTGCTGAGAGTAAAATATAATGGTGTCCGTAGTGATGCAGTTCCAGCCCTCGCAGCCGGCGGTGTACTGAACAAGGTACACCCATTTGCTCCCTGTTGGAATTTCCTGGTGCTTATGGCCGTTCCATTCCGCAATCTCCGTTCCCTCCGGATAGCCGAGGTTCCGGAGAATATCCAGCTCGTAATCGAAGCTATAGAAGATGATGGCCTTTGGGTGATCCTCCATGAGTTCCAGCACCGCAACCGATCGAGACTCGTCTGAGTTTACAATCCGACGCAGTGCCATGCACAGCTCGGCCGCCGTTTCAACCGGCCTGTCCTCCCACGGGTTCCAGCGATTGCGCATAATCTCTCTGTACTTGGAAATATCATACGAAACCAGGATGTCCTCAGAGTGAGGAATCGTATGCCGTTTGAAGTCCATCTCAATGAGGATGCTGTTCCGCAATCGGATCAACCGTCCGGTATTGCGGTAGCTGTCGATCTTGGGGTATTTCGCGAAGCGGTCCCAGTTGACATGCTCGTCTACAAAATGGGTCTTGTTCCGGTAAAAGCCGTTGGCGATGAAGACGGGGATATAGTCTGCCCAGGTGTCGCCGGGTGTTGCAGAGAGCAGTATCCATTCATTGACCTTTGCGATTTTGAGGAATGCCTTTGTCCAGGCTCCATAACCGACAACTCGCTGCTCGTCAAATATAAAGAAGGCGTTCTTGACCTCCGTGTACTTGGCGATGTTGTTCCAGGAATCTACTACCACGGTGTTTTTGTAGTAGTTGCAGTCGGGATGCGTAGAGAGGAGGAACTGAGCCAGCTCCCCCTCCCATTCACAGGTATCCCGTTTGCGTGCCGTGGTGATGATGTAAATATCAATCGGTTTCCGCATGACGATATAGTCGCCTGTGTTGACTTTGCCGCCTTGCTTCTCATAGTAGTAGGCCAAAGCCGTGCGAGACTTTCCACTCCCAACGCCGCCGCACAGGATGCAGCCATTTTTCATCCGTTTGACGGCATCGAGCTGGTAGTCGTAGAGAGTTACGCCTGCTATACGCTAACACCTCCAAATATCTTTAGCAGATCAAGCATTTCTTTCGTTCGTTTCTCTTTGGCAAGAAGGAGTGCGATGTCCTCCTCAGATAATTTTGCAATGCGGGCCATCTGTAAAAGCTGGCTGTGCAAATGTTCCACTGTAGCAGCCTGTTCTTTAACGGTTTTCTCCAGTTCGGCAATATATGTTTCGCGGCTTGCCGCAGCTCGTTTCAAGGAGAGAATTTGACCTTGGAGTTTTGTTCTTTCCCGGTCAAAAGCTTTGTCTTTCGCTGTCTTTTCATACTTCATGGCTGCTCTCCTGCATAAGAGCCTCTATCCGTCGGTATAGTCTTCTATAATGCCATACCGGGAAAAAGTACATTGGAGTAAACCAGTAGTTTTCCAGACTGTCACCGACGGACATTGGCTTGGTAAGTGCGTTGCCGATCTTAAAATATCCAGCAACTCCAAGAAGCGAAAGCTGGATGTAGCACATCATGGTTACGATGTTATCTAAGTCTTGACCACTGACCAGAATATGGTTTTGGAAATTCAGGCCGGCTTTTTCGAGCTTAGCGGCGGCAATCAATGTAACTCCGCCTCCGCAACAGCAATCATGAATTTCAACATACCCTTTATCCTCGACTTGCTGCACAAGGTCGCCGAACGTGACTTCAGCCATCAGTTGACAGACGTGATAGGGTGTGAAATCCTGTTTTCGTTGGTCTTCCTGAAGACGCAACTCAGTATAGAGGTCGCCGAGGAAGTCCTGCTCTGGATTCTCTTCCAATGCCAAAACGGTATAGGCGAACAGTTCGGGGAAGCGTTCTTGTTCTTGCTTGCTGTATTTCCTGATGATGTTCAAATAGGTTTCTTCCCGTTCCTTAAAATGCAATTTATCCACCGCATTGGAAATTGTGCAGGCAGACAATGTGATAAAATCGGACCAAATGTCCCAGGATCTTCGTTCCGCAGTTAAGTTGCGAAATGTTTTCAGAAAGTCTTTCCGGGCCTGCTGTTCTCTCGGAGAAATGTATTTCTGCTTTTGAATTGGCTCATAAATTAGTTGTTTCTCCGATACTGCCGAGGCAGATGGTATTTCATACTTGACCGGTGCTTCCACAAGAAGCCTTTCTTCGGTCACAGATGTTTTCGGTTTTGTGGGGTGAGGCGGCGTCCAAAACTCGGGCTGAGATTTCGGAGCCGTCGATCGTTGCTTTGGGGTAGACTTCGGTTTATGCTTTTTCTTCTTCGGCGGTTTCCGCCAGAAATTCTTCATGAATAAGCCTCCTTGATTTGTGTTTTCTCCGTAAAATATAAAGATAAAGCGTAGGGGCGCCGGCTATCCCCTTTCACCAGCGCCCCTTCAGAGTTTCATTGGTTGATCTTCTGTGCTATAGTTGAAGCATCCTAAAGAAAGGAGGGCCTCATTATGAGTAGAAAGCCTGATTTTTCCTATTTGAATGAAAATGGGAAGCGTGTTTCTGGCTCCGCTGCATTTCTGCATCATGTCTAT
>OIXH01000290.1_pt1 | contig 63967 bp, 66 predicted proteins | sample 1587741 | NCBI WGS metagenome assembly OIXH01 (sample SAMEA3888916, study PRJEB22519) | human gut metagenome | biome: human gut; feature: human-associated habitat; material: faeces | place: Denmark | collected 2011 | reverse complement strand
TCAGATTTGAACAAGTAGATAGATATTTCCCATCAAGCAAAATATGTAGTAATTGTTTTAATATAAAGAAAGATTTAAAATTATCTGATAGAACATATTATTGTGAAAAATGTGGTTTAACTATTGATAGAGATTTTAATGCAAGTATTAATCTTATGAATTATGGAAAGTCATTATTATAAGAATTTCTATAACATGTAGTGTTTCGTTAAACACGAATTTACGCCTTTGGACTATTAATAACTAGAGTAGGTATTTTTCTGAAATAGAATAGAATGAAAAAGGAATGAAGATTTATTTAAGTTTAATTTATAGATTTTTATAGATTTTCGATAACGGTGATAATAAAAATGTAAAATACATTCTAAATAAAATATTAATAAAAATAATAAATTTTAAGGAGATGATGTTGTTATGGTAATGTTATTCATAGATTCAAAAATAAATCACTTACAAGAAGTGATAGGAGAGAGAGTTAGTTTGGATTTTGATAGTATGACAGGTGAATTATATATTAATGCATTACAAACAGGAAAATATATCAAATTATCATCTAATATAAATATAAATAATGAAGGTAGATATGTAATAATTTCAGATAATGATAATAATAGTTTATTTATAATGAAAGATTTAAATGAGGAGGAGTAAATATAATATGAATATAAAAGTAGGAGATAAAGTTAGAATAAAAGAAGATTTGAGTGAATGTGAATTTGGATATTGTGGTTATATGGAAGAGTTTGCAGGTAAAGAGACAACTGTAATAAGTACTTTTGGTAAAGGTGTGATAAAGTTAGATATAGATGAACAAGTCTGGGATTGGTCAGAAAATGTATTAGAATTAATAGAGGAAGGAAAAACAATGAAAATGAAAAGAATAGATTATATATTAAATGCCAGAGATAACATACAAGCGATACTAGATGAAACAGTACTAGATTGCGATATATGTCCAGCTTCTTGTGAGAACTGTAATGGTAATTGCGAATTTCATTATAAAAAATATCTAAATGAAGAAATAGAAGTTGATAAATCCAAACTGAAAGACGCTGATGTAGAATCAATAACAATAGGGCAAGCGTTACAATCTATATATGATATACCACCTCAAATTAAAATTAATTCAGATAAAATTAAAGAAGTAGAAGATGTTGTTAATCATCCTTCACATTATACAGATGGTAACATAGAAGTTATGGATTTTATAGAAGATAAACAATTAAATTTTGCTAGAGGAAACGTAATAAAATATGTTTCCAGAGCTGGTAAAAAAGACCCAAATAAAGAACTAGAAGACCTATTAAAATCAATGTGGTATTTAAATAGAGAAATAGAAAGACTTAAAAAATTACAAGACAAAAATAATGAATAAGTTTTTAATAATCTAAAAAGAAAGGAGGTGATTATTATACCAAATAAAAGTAATAAAATAGGTGCTAAATTTGAAAATAGATTAACAAAACAATTTGAAAAATACAGGAACGAGGGAAAAGCTTATATTTTTAAAGTTCCTACAGAATTCATTGTATTAAGAAAAGGAGCTAAAATTGTATCGGCTTTTCCTAAGAAACAATCACCTTGTCTAGATTATATAGGCATATTACCTAATGGAAAAAGTATAGTATTTGAGGCTAAAACAACAGCTAATAAAACTTCATTTCCTCTTTCAAATATAAAAGACTATCAATATGATTTAATTGATGAGATTCAAAACTATGCAAATAATGTATTCTTTATAATAGAATTTAGAGAATTTAAAGAAGTGTATTTAGTGAGTGGGTTAGCAATCAGAAAGTTTAAAGAAAATAACAAGCGTAAAAGTATACCGTATAAAGAGTTCAAAAATATAGGTATATTAATGAATGATTTAGATGTGTTAAAATATATAAATTATTAATAAAGGAGAGATGTAATATGAATTTTAATATAGGTGATAAAGTAAGAATAAGAGAGGATTTAAATGAATATAATTTTTATGACATAATACCAGAAATGTTGGAATATGCAGGTAAAGAATCAGTTATTACAGATGTAAGTGAATCCGTTTTATTTACATTATATAAATTAGCAGATATACCTTATACATGGTGTTCTGATTCGCTAGAACCAGTTGAAGATACCATAACATTATGTAATGACGATAATGAAATATCAACTTTTTCGATAAAAAGCATTGAAGAAATACCAGTTAAAACTAGAGGTTTTGAAATAGTTTCAGACAAATTTAGAAAACATCCAAATGTAGATATACAGTTGCCCAAACGCGGGACTAAAAAATCAGCAGGATATGATATATGTACTCCTGTAGATATAATTATTCCTCCCAATGGTATATCTGATGCAATTCAAACTGATTTAAAAGCATATATGTTAGAAGATGAAGTATTAGAAATAGTACCAAGAAGTAGTATAGGATTTAAAAAAGGATTGATGTTAATTAATACTGTAGGAATAATAGATTCAGATTATTATAGCAACCCAGATAACGATGGTAATATAGGATTTAAATTTAAAAATTTAACAGATAAAACAGTAGAAATAAAAGCTGGAGAAAGAATATTGCAAGGGATATTTAAAAAATATTTAATAACAGATTATGACAATTGTGATATTGAAAGAATGGGTGGAATGGGAAGTACAGGTACTAAATAAAAATAATTAATAAATTTTTTAACGGATAGGTAATTTCTTTATACTATCCGTTAATATATAAGTATAGAAAGGACGTGATAAAATGAATAGATATGAAATATTACACACATTAACATTAGAACAATTAGCAGAAGTATTAGGTAAATATAAATTATGTAATATATGTAAATACCAATCAGATAATAAATGTCTAAGTATTTCACATAAAGAAAGTAATTGTTATGAAGGCATAGAACTATTTTTAAGAGAGGAGATATAGATATGAAAATAGGCGATAAGGTTAAAATAACAATAACTGAAAAAGAATTAAATGAAATATTAAAATATAATAAAGATTTAGAAAAACAAATTATGGAATGTTACAATGTAAAGATAGGAATAATAGTTGATAAATTTTTACCAAGTAAATTCATTTCAGAAAATTATTATTGTTTAGATGTAAGTCCAGACGTTGCTTGGAAAGAATCAGAGTTGAAGTTAGTGAATGGAGAGTAATTTTATGAATCTTTTGATTAATTTTATATTATTAATTATACTTAGCTATGTTTTAGAAGAATCTTTTAAGTTATCAAAACCGTATAGACATATAATAATTAGTATTGTGATACTATCAGTTGTATTAATTATGTTTAATTCGTTTGATTTATTATTTTAGGGAGGATATATTATGAAAATGAATAAAAAAGAATTAGAACAGTTTGAAAATTATGCAATAAAATTTGCGCGTGACCTTAAAAATATCTTTACATTTGAAAGTAGTGAAAGATATTTAAAACAACAATCTATGTGGAAATGGAGTGCGTTTTGTGTCGAATGTTTGGTAAGACACAATGTGTTTGGAGATATGGAAGCTGATGAACTAATAGAAAATCAATCTTTATATCGAAAATATGAAAAAATAGTAATACCTGTTTTCAGAGAATGTATACAAGAACTTGGAATAGAAAGAGAAGAAAAAATAAAGGAAGAAAGAAAAAGAGCAAGAGAAAAAGAAATGAAAAAAGGACATAAACGTAAAAAGAAATAGTTCAAAAAATAAAAAAGTTGGGATAGATGTTAATTTAAAACACCTATCCCTTTATTTATGTTTATTTTTACAGGTATAAATACCTTATGAAGAATTTCAAACGCCTTAGAATCGATTCTATGAGGTCGTTATTTCTTAAATACTAGGAAATTTTATATATATTTTACAAATTCAACATAATCTTCATAAATATAATATCCAACTTTGGTTTTTAACCATTTGCCTTCTTTTGCAACTATAGTTACGGCTGTACCTTTATTAAGCTTACATACTATTTCAGAATTAGTAGTTGGTTCTTTTCTTCCATTTAATACATCTGCTGTAGTTCTTATTATATATTGTTTAAATGCTTCTGTTTCTGCTTTTACAAATTTAGTATACGCTAAAGATATCCAACCGTTCTTATCTTCAACATAACCCCATTGTCCATCAATTTTAGTTATTGTTACTTTTTCGCCCAACTTAATTGAATCTATTATTTTATAAGTAGTTCCTACACCTTCTCTTATATTTAACACATTCGTATTTATTTCATAAATCCCTGTTTTATATTTAGATTGATTCGTAATTTCGTTTTCAATTATACTATTTCCTTTACCATTAGTACAATTTCTTATATTTGATTCTTTTAGTTTTCCTATCATATAATTATAACAATCTAATTTAAATTGTTTCCATGCTTTAACATTATTTACAAAGTATCTTGGGCATATTTTCCCGGTAACATCGTAATGTCTTATAAAATCCACTCTAGGGTCTAACTTATATGTTTGAGCTAACCATGCTCCAGTTTTAACCATAGTTTTATATTCTTCATCTGTATAGTGGTCATCTGCACCTGTAGTGGCACATTCTACTCCTATGCTGTAAGCATTAGCACTGTTAGTTGTATATGCTATTTCATTGAATGGAACTATGTAATAAAGTTCACCTTGTAATCCAACGACTAAATGTGAACTAGCATATATATATCTACCGTTTACTCTATATCCATTAGCTACAACGTTAGAAAAATAACTTACTGTATTCTTAGCAGAAACATCATGTTGTCCTGTGAAATGGAAGGCTATTTTAGTTGTTTTTCTTCTTTTAGTTCCAGGTCTCCCATATTTATTGATTTTCATAAATTTTTCTATCATTTCTGGTTTTTGAACCATTATCAATCAACTCCTTTATAAAATAAAAAAAGAGTAGACAAATCAACATCTACTCTTTATACTATTATTTTTCATCTTTATTAATTAAATTTCTATAAGCTTCATACAATCCTGTACTTGCTAATCCTGTAATTAAACCACTTAAAATTACATTAAAATCATAACTTTGAGCATTAACTATTGCAACAAGCATACCCACAATTCCCATAATTAAAGGTATATATCTATTTGGTATTTTAGGTATTGAAGTTTTAATTATATATCCAATCGCCAAACAAAATAACATCACACCACCATTTATTAAACTCATGTATAAATCTAAATCAATCATTATTTTTCACCTTCTCTTTCATGTTGTTTTATATCTCTAATATCCAATTTTAAATCATCCATATCATGTTTTAAATCGTCAATTTTAACATTTGTATCTCTTACTTCATTACTTATTCCTTTTATGGTCAATGAGAATTCATTTACAGTTTTATGAAATTCTTCTACTGAAGTTTTATATAAGTCTCTATTTTGATTAGCCTCGTTTAAAACTTGTTGTATTAAAATCCATACCAATATTACAAAAACACCCATTGCACCATAATTACTTAACACCTCCAATAAATCCATTATTAGCACCACCTTTCTTTATTAATTATTTATTATAAGGCTATAGTTATTTCAATATATGGTCGAGTACTACCCGTACCACTAAAATATCCATAATCTGTAACTGCGAATCCAGCTGGTGCTAACAGTCTAAAGCCATCAATAGTACCATTTTGGATAGATTGTATTGCTGTGCTATTTAGTGTTAATGTTAAAGTTCCTCCTTTATTAAAATGAGTACTGCTACAATATTGAGTAGAATTAACATTACTCATTGAAAAACTTGTAGGTCTATAAGTGTTCATATTAGTTGCCCCACTTATTATAGTGTTTAATCCTGCATAATAATACGAATGTAAATTAGTTAATTTTAATTTCACGCTTGATATTTTTCCTAATTGTCTAGCTTGTTCAAATAAACTTTTAAAACATATTACTCCTAAATAATTAAAATTAGGATAATAACCTTGATATATTCTATCTCTTCTATCGTCATTGAAATTATCTGTAAATGTTCCAGTTGTACTAGAGCCACGATAACTTCCACTCCAATCAGCATAACCTTTTACGATATATGGTAAAGATGGAGTTGAACCTCCACCTCCAGAAGAGCCATTCCCTAAATCTATTCTTTCCATACCATTAGAAGTTTTTTTATAAACAGGACAAATTTCCATACCATTAGAAGTTTTTCTATAGATAAGTATGTTATTTAATGAACCATTTTTATTAATGTATATACCACTCATAAAAGTCCCTCCTAATTAATATTTGAAATTTGCAAATCTGTTAAAACTGAATCATATACTTTGATATATTCATAATCAGAATAACTATTTGTAGCATTGTATAAGTATCTTAATGATGAGGCTCTTCTTGTATAAGTTCCTTCATATTTAGTGTCACCTACATTTAAAGTTAATTGTTTCTTAGTAGAATCACATCTCATAACTAAAATTATTTCTCCTGTAGCAACTTTACCTGTTACATTATCACCATTAATTATAGCTTGGTAAACTGTGCTTGAAGGCATTATATTACAAGCCATATTATCAGTCCAATTTCCTGTTCCTGCTCCTAAAGTCACAATGTTATCACCAGAAGCTACTACGCTTGCATTTGTAGGATTAACCAATATTTTAGCCACCACTGTATAACTATTTAAATTCAATGAACTAACATTGCATAAGAAATATTTATCTCCATTAAATCTAACTCTACCATTAACCTTTTGCACAGTTCCATTAATTGTAGCTGATTTATCTCCTACTAAATCCACCCATTTATTTGCTCCACTTGTAAAATTAGATGCATTTAATTCAAACACAGGATTAGGAACAGTTGTAGTGGTTGTCAATGTAGCACTTGCTGTGATTATTACATTACCAGTAACTTTAGATATGTTAATTGTATTATTTGCCACTGAAGTAGAAGTTATATTTGTTCCACCCATTGTAACTACTATAGAATTAATAGTATATCCATTATAAGCTGTTAATTTTGCACTATATGATTTATTTTTTTCTATACTTGTCATATCATTGTTTGTAATTACATTAGTTAAATTATTTGAAATAACATATTTATCAGTACTTGGAGTAGCACTTCCTCCACTAGAAATTCCTTCTATTTTTATTAATATATCATTTTCTCTAGCGTCTGAAGGGAATTCTGAACCTGTATAAATTCTGATTCCATTTATTTCAATACAACCTAATGCTAATCTACTATTATTGATTTCTCCATTTTTCTTCATTTCAAATTGAGAATTGTCAACATTATAATCTATTTTTCCTTCAACTGACACATTTATATCTCCATTAACATCTAATCTATCTGTTACATTTTTTACCGAATTAACTTCATTTATATCAGCTTTATTAACATACGCTTTATCAAATCTATATTCTTCTGAACCTAAACTAGAACTTATTCCTCTTTCGTAAGGTATTAAACCTTCTTTGGTTGTACGAATAGCTCTAGTTTCATTACCATCTTCAGTAATCATACCTTTGTAACCGTCTATCTCTTTAACTAATAAACCTTTTGTTCCATCTATTTTTTCAATGTAATTATTATGTGTATGATTTATATCGGCATATTTTTTATCGCAATTATTTTTAAAATCTGCTAGAGTAGTTTTAACACTATCTTGTAAATCTTTTATATCTTTTTCACTAGCAAATCCATCAAAATCAATATTATTATTGTCCATAATTATTTCAACTAACCATGTACCTATATAACTTAATCTACACTTATAATAACCTCTAGCAAGTCTATAAACATAATCTTTTTCTGCACTTCTAAATGTTGCATAAATTACTTCTAATGTATTTATGTATAGTATAAATTCATTATGGAAATCTATACTAGGAAGTTTTATAACTAAATCATTGTCTGTAGTTACACTTTGATATCTATCTAAAGATAAACTTATTTCTCCATTTACAGGAAGTTTATTTACAACTAAATTATCTAATGAATAATATAAAGCATCTTCTATCTTATTCATTTTTTGTGCTGTTATAGTGTCTTTATCATGCCATGTGGTTTTATTATATCTTTTATTTACATCAAATATTTCTATAGAATCTCCTATAGTTATATGAGAGTTTCCTATACCTCCTTGATTTATTCCACTTGAAGTATCTTCTGAATAATCAATTATAGGATTTACATGAAATTGATTATAAACTATAGGTAAATGGATTTCACTGTTATCTTTACCAAATAATTTTATTTGAAAATTATAATCTCCTATTTCTACAACTTCATCAACTATATCTTCTGTTACTTTTAAAATTATTTCGTTAATGTCCACTGCTGTTTTGGGAAGAACCACTTTAGTTTTATTAGGTTTTTCTAATGTTATTTGAGAATAACTAGCACCTTCTATACCTTCACCATTGGAAAATTTATAAGGAAAACCATTAACAGTAAAATAAAGCACTATATCTTTATCTTTTTTACTTAAAAATATATCTCTATCTAATGTTGCTTTGCCACTTTTTATTTTTATATTAAATTTACCGTACATAAAATCACCTCCTATTTACCAAAACAAGTTAAAAATACTGTAAAGCTACCTTCTAATTTTATCTTTGAATCCAAATGTCTTAATCCTATTTTTACTTTATCTTTTCCAGACGGAATAGCTACAACATTTAGATTGCTATAAATATATTTTGTAGATTCACAACTACAAGCTACTGTGAGAATCACATTAGGAAATGATTTTTTTAATGTGATTTCCTGTGTTATATTTTCCGAACTACCATCAGCAGTTAATGAAATAGTCATACATTCTACTATCATTCCATTTATGTTATTGTAAATATAATCGTCACCTAATGTAACTGAACTTGAATTATCTCCAACTGTAGTTGTTCCTAATGATTGCCATGCACCATCAACTTTGCCTAATATTGATAAATTCATCAAATCACCTCCTAAAATCCATTTTTGTGATTAGCTCTTACATATGTTGGATAATCGAAATAACAAGTATCGAAATCTACATCCACTCCACCGTAACCACTTAATTTCTTATATCCACCTTGCCATAACTTAACATCAGTTCTAGTCCAAGTACAAGCTGAACTCCATTGAGCCACCCATATGTGGTCAGTATATTTTACATTACTCCAATTCACATAACTTGTTGCCCATGAGTTATTAGTATAAATTCCTGCCATATATCCTGCATCATTTATTATTTGACAAAAAGCGTTCATGCAATTTGTCAATACAGTTTTACCAGGATTACCTAATTTATCAACTAAATCATTTTCTTGGTCAAAGAATATTGGGAATTCAAATGTTTGAGAATATTTATTTAATTGTTGAACCACCCAATTTGCTTCTATTTTAACTTTTTCAACTGTATTTGCATATGAGAAAAAATACACACCCACAGGTATTTTGTTTTCAACACATCCTTTTAAATATTCTTCAAATTTAGGGTCTATTATAGGTTGTCCACCTTTTCTGCTACCATAACCAATTCTAAGTATTGCGAAGTTAGTTTCACCATAAGTTTTAATTTTAGCAAAATCAAGATTTCCTTGATATTTAGATATATCTACACCCATACAAGGTACTGTAAATCCTGTATTGCCACCTACTTCTCCTGTTCCTCCTGCATCAACTGTTATAGTAGATATAGTTACATATGAGGGATTAGCATTTATATACCCTATACTATTATTGTAACTTACTTTAACCCATGAAGTATTTGTATAAGTTTCAAGTATTGGCAATGTATATCCCTTAGGTACTGCTCCTAATACACTATATTTTACACCCATTCCACTTCTAACATTTAAAGCATTACAAATTACTTTTGCAACTTTAGTAGTAGAAGATAATAATAATCCCACATACGCTTTACCTGTATTTTCTCCTATTGCAGTAGCAGTAGGTTGGTCTTTACAGTTTATAGCGAATACGGGAAGACTGTGTGAAGAACTTAATCCTAAAGCATCCTTACTTATTGTTCCTGTTATTTGGAATACTTTACCGTCTATGTCCTTTCCAGTGTCTGCAAATTTAACATATTGTCCAACATATCTTTGGTCAGTAGTTAAACATACATTCTTATCTGGATATTTATCACTTGTAAATTCTGAATCTATATAATAACCCATTATAGTTGAGTCTAAAGTTAAATTAGATACCCATACAGTTTTATCTTCAGCAGGTGGTTTTACAGGTGTTGGATTACTTGGGACATCTTTCCCATCGTCGTCATCATCTTTAGGTTTTTCATATATTCTTATCCATAATTTATATTTTGGGTCATTAGGAATATCGCTACCAATATATATTTCTTCTTCTGTAAAATGTTTAAACATATATTTAAATATATCATTAAGAGAATCAAATTTAGTTCCCTCAATTAAACCTTCTTTATAACTGCATAATTCTTTTCTCATAGTTTCAATTAATTCATCTTTAGTCATATCGTTGTTGTCTAATAAAGCACCTATACCTTTTACCTCATACGCAACTTTAATTTCTGTATCTAACTCTTCAAAAGAAGAAACTATTAAACATTCTTTTTCTTCGTCATATTCTGGTTTTACTCCGTTTATTTTTTTAAATCCATATTTTTTCATTAGGTCTTCATTTGTATTGAAATTAGTAATTAATATCCCATCCGAAGTTTTGTAATTTATCGGAGCAAATATTAATTTTCCGTTAATAATTTTACCGTACATATTATACCTCCTTTATTAACTTTTAGCAAAAATAAAAGAAGAGGAAAATAATCCTCTTCTTAAAATAGAAATAATTAAATTTTTGAATAACAACATGGTTGTTTTTATAGACATTAATATTATGTGTTTTTTATTTAATTTAGATACACAATATTTTTATATTGCGAAACAACTGGGTATTATAACTTATATTTTGATAATTTTCATTACTTCAATTTTATACATAACTTAAACTACATTTTGAAACATCTATAGCTTTAAATTTGTTTATCCATATATAATAAGTATCTTCGCTTGAAGGTACTGTTATTGTAGCTGTTATTTGTTTATATACTGTCCCATTTATTGTAATATTTTCACTTGTAACTCCAGCATTAATACTCTTATGCGTACTAAAATCAGTAGAAGTATTAGTCACACATCCATACGGCGTACTAAAATCAGATTGAACGATTGTTATTAAAGTATATGTTTTTCCATTTATTAATTCTATCGGAGTTGTATATTGATATAAGCTATTGTTCTGTACATTACCCCAGTTATCATAAATATAACCTGTATTAGTAAATAATGTAGATATATCTACCACAGTTGCTTTTGGGTCTTCTGTAGGTGTATCTCCACCACTACCTCCACCACCTGGATTTGGTTCTTCTGGTTCTGTATCTCCTGTATTTGTCATTGTTCCAAATGGATTAAATTCAATTGATAACATATCATCTAATACAGGGATTATCGCTCCAGACATTCTTTTATAACCTGTATTTAGAGGGTGTACCCCCTCTCTAGTGTAATAATATAAATTGGTTTGATTAATACCACAATCTCTATACACATCTATACATTTTGTAGAACGTTTATTAGCTACTTTTTTACACATATCTACAAAATCAATTAGATAATTTCCATTACTATTTGCAGTGGCTATACCGAATTCACTAACATATAAACGTTGTAATGCAGTTAATACAATAACTCTACATTCAGGATTATCTGTATAAATTTTTCTCAGTATATTGTTTAACGCTCCCGCAAATGTTGTTCCGTCTGAACTATTAACAGTTCCAAGAGGAACACTTAATCTTGCATCATTACACCCGTATGCTATAGTTACAAGAGCAACGTCCGAATAGTTAATATTCATTAAATTTGCATAATCGTTTACTATTGTATGACCACCTTTTCCTAAGTTAGTACATACAAGCCCATATCTATTCTCTATTTCTTGTATATATCCTTTTACAACTTCCTCTGTATGCACTATTCCTTGCAAGTCTGTTCCACTATATGTTATAGGATTGGCAGTAGTGCCTTGATTTTCAACTATACTATCACCTATAGCTATATATTTTTTACCTTTAAGAAATGTAGGTATCCCTGTATTTGTACTTCCTCCACCAGTTCCTATGTTTTCAATTTGTTTCGCAATATCTTTACATTGTGAATTTACCCCATCTAAATTTTCTCTTAATGTTTTACCATCTTCACATAATACATTATCATCAGTACTCCAAAACGAAACAATATTTCCATTCTCATCACTATATTTATTCTTCATATACTTCATTACTTCATACCTCCCTAATTTATATAACCCTCTTCAGAAGAAATTTTATTAAAAGGAATTTTTGTGATAGTTCCCGTTGTTCCTCCCGATGTGTCACCTTTAATCACAGGCACATTTTCATCATGTATTAAAGTATCTCCATACCAAACTTCATTTAAATAACTTAATTTTATTTGACATAATACATCTTTTTTTAATATTGGTTGCGTTCTCCATGCTATATTCGGAAATATTAAAATTAAATTATCCACTGTTGGTTTAATAAATAAATTTAATTCCACAAATTCATCTATTTCTGGTAATACAATAGTTGATAATGTTTCTGTTTTTAAATATTGATATTTATCACCTGTTAAATTTAATTTATCTTCATCATCGGCAATAACTACATTTAAATAATCTACTATTTGTTCTTTTTTATTTTTTATTTTATTGAATTTATATAGTTTGAAATAATCTTCATTAAAACAACATAAACCGTATGTATAAGTATCTGTATTACTTGTTATGTATGCATAATTTCTATTACCATCTAAATATATTATTTCAGTACTAGAATTAAAATCTTTTGCCCAACCTTTTAATATATAAGAACCTTTACTTAATTCTGATATTATTATAGGTGTACCCTCTGTACCTTTTTTGATTGTATAGCCTTTGCTTTCTTCTAATTCTATTAATTTTGTTTTATGTTGTAATATTTCATCTCTGATTTCGCTAGTTGCTTGTTCTAATTTATTCAATTTAGAATCGGTAATTACATCTCCAGATATCCAAATAGTTCTATTATATGAACCATCGTCATTGAAAGTTTTTAGCTCTTTTCCATATTTAGCAACTTTTGTGTTGTCTATTGCTGTTCCGTCAACTGTTCCATAAGATAAATCGTCATCGTCCACTTCGCATTCTTCAACTGACATTATAAAATAAGGTAGTTTTATTCTTCCACCTTTATCGTCATAAATTCTAATATGAACATGATAATTTCCTATTTCATCAATCTGATTCATTATTTCATTATTGATTGTAAATAATATTTTATTATCTATAATAGGTACTATATCTGATTTTATTTGTTTTTTTAAAGGACTAACTAATACTATATCAGATAATAAATAATTAGAACTTAAATCTAAATAATCAGTATCCATCAATTTAAAATATATGTCTACGCCTTTATCGTGTTGAAATATTGACAACTGACGATTTAAAATACTCTTTTGTTTATTGATAATTATTGAATATTCTTTTTTCAAAATTTTATACCTCCTTTTAATTATTAAATATCTACTTCTAAATCATATTTAATCCAATTTATAAAATTTGACACATCCTCAATACCATATCCTTGTTCTAATGAATTTTCAGATAAAAATTCTTCCCTAATTAATCTACTTAGAAATAATCTAAATTCATCCTCTGATAAATTTAATAAATATTTTTTAATATCTTCTTTTGAATGATTTATTCCACTATCTGTTGCTCCAGTATCATAAGCAAATTTTTCTAATATTTTATCTTTCATAATATAATCTCCTTCCTAAACATTTGTATTATTTTCAAGAGCATCTAATCTTGATTCTATGTTAGATAATCTCGAATTTATATTTCCTATTTTAGAATTTAAATCATTGACTTGATTTTGAACTTCTAAGATTTTATCATTTAATCTTTTTTCAATTTGTTGTAAATTAACTTCACTTGTTGCTGAATTGATTAAGTTTATACAATTTAACATTTGTGAATTTAATTTATTTCTAGCTTCCCTATATAATGCTAATCTTATATTGAATTCTTTTCTCTCGTCTTTATTAAAAATTAAATCTTTCATATCTACTCGTATTGAATTAATAAAATCTGTGTGTTTTGCTTTAAAATCATCAAAATATTCTTTTAATAGTTGTTTATTATTATCTCCTAATTTTTCATTATTATAGTAAGATTGATAACTAGCTTCTATTTTAGAAACATAATTAACCATTCCATTTGCTAAAGCGTCCAACGAATTATATTGTGCTACCGTTAATTTCCCATCCACGTTTAACAATGAATTAGTTATAGGGAGCATATCATTTGAGTACTTTTGATTTGCATCAAAATATCCTTGAATAGTTTGTTGTTCTTTAGCGAAAGAATTAATCAATGAAGCTTGTAATTCATACATATTGCTAGATAAATCATCTATTCTAGCATTTGTATTATAAACTTCATCTGATATAGTACTTGAAGCTCCTAATGTTTTTTCGCCTTCTGAACCTATAGACAATATTGTACTACATGAATCTTTAAAAGAAGATAATGTTATCAATATCGTAGTTATATTAGATGTTATGGAAGAAATATCTGCTAATGTTATATTTTCTTCACTGTCTTCTGTGATAATTTTAATTTCTACAATTAAATCAGCCAACATTTTTTGCAAAGATAGTTGATATTCTAAAAAAGATGTTGTGTCTACATCATTAGAATTTTCTGCCATCATATCAATTAAAGCATCACTATATCCAAGCATTTCTTCAAATTTATTATTGATTGTATCTAATCTATAATTGACATCTGCTTTTTCTGCTGAATTAAATGTCTCATCGGAAAGTCTATCGGTTAATGTAGTCTTTAAATCTATCATTAAAGAATTGGAATTTATTATTGCTGTATTTAATAATTCTTTAATTTGTTCAAATGATAAGTTTTCTTGATATTCTTTTGATAAACTTTCTATATTATCTTGAGTGATTTCAAGTTGTTTTTTATAAAATTTATTGTTTTCGTTCACATTCTGAAGTTTCTCTGCTATTGATTTCTTATTATATCCATCAAATAGCATTTCTAATAAATCTGTAGTGGTTGTAACCCCTATACCATTTACATTTTTAATTATAAATATCAAGTCTTCTTTGTCATCTAATTTATTATTTGTGGGTATTAATTCTGATGATTTTATTTTCCAATAAATATATTTATTGTTAGTATATATATTATTTATATTATATATTATATTGTCATATAATATTGTCATATCCTTGATATAAATATATCCTTGATTAGGTGTGTTATTAATTATTGCCATTTACATCGCCTCCTAATAAAAATAACACCTATATTTTATAGGTGTTTATACTAAATTTATTAATTATTTTTAATCTGTAATGTTTCTAATAAAATTTCTTCTATATTATCTATGTCATAATACCATATTTCTAATAAATTAATATTATGTTCTTTAGCATATTCCTTTTTTCTACGGTCATGTTCAAGTTGTTTTTTAAAATCTTCTTCTGTTTTATGAAAAGCAGGTGTAAATTTTTTGTGTTGAATTCCTTGGCATTCTATTAAAAAATTATAATTTGGTAGATAAAAATCGTATGATAAATTACCACCACCAAGACCAATTAAATTGTTATATTCTACTTGAACATCATAATTAATTTTATATTTATTTAAAATATCTTTGGTTAAATGCTCTAATTGTGAACAATTACACTCGTTGCAATATACTCCATTTTTATATCTATTTAATTTATTTAAACTCCTTTCAAATTCTTTACCACATTCTTGACAAATGAACTTGTATTTTTTATTACTCATAGGTGCTACCTCAAAAGGAGACTTTTCATTATTAGATGACCAATATTTAACTTTTTCTGGGTATAAAGAACCAAAACTATCTAACTTGTGAATCATTTTATGATTTTTATGTGAACAATATGGACATCTACTATTTTCTCTTGTAAAATGAGAAGGTGTTACTAAATAACCACCATTATCATTATGATAACTTTTATTCTGACATAATATCCATATTTTACGACTCGTACTTTTAGGTGCTATATTAAAAGGATTAACTATATTTTTAGGTGACCAATACTTTTTTATTGCATCATTTCCAAATTCATCTATTAACCATTGTCCAAAACTATCTTTTGGATGAACTTTTTGATTACAACAATAAGGACATCTTTTCCCTTCTTTAAAATGAGCAGGGGTTGTTTTATAACTATCATGATAATCTTTTTTATTGCACTTTATCCAAACTTGTTTGTTGGCTATAGCTTTACTTATTAAATAAGGATTTAATTCATTCTTTTCCCAATCCCAATATTTATTTAATCCTTCACCTAATTCCATTTGTATATGGTGTGCGAATGAGTTTTCATAAGAATTGCAACAATTAGTACATTTATGACCAATTTTAAAATTGTTTAATCTTATATCATATTCTTTCCCACAGTACGGACATTTAACTCTTATGTGCGATTCTGATTTTTTACCATCTATGGTCATCTCTTTATATCTATAACTACCAATATAAGTATATTTATCTCCTCTATTATTTACCATTTCCTCATGTTCTTCATTATAATACATAATATCTCCCCTTTATTAATTATTTTTACTTCCCTTTATATTCTTTCCAATTGTAACTTAAATTAAACCTTTTGAGAAATTGATTATTTATTCCAGATTTGATTTATCCATGAATTTTCAAAAAATGTTTTATCATCTTCTTTAAATTTCCAGAAATTAATCAAAGTTCCTCCATATTTCATATAACTTGTAAATCTTGTTTTATACTGACTTATTTTACCATAATAATTCATAGCCCAATTATAAGATTGAGTATAACTCCATGCTAAAGATTTATTTCCGTATTCAACAATATAAGCATCCACTCGTAAAGGATTTGTCATTTTTGAACTTACATCAGAATAAGATTTTCCCAAAAATAAATCGAAATCTGTTCCACCGACACCTGTGTCACAAACAGTTACGATACCATCTTTATTACCCCATCTTCCTTTTAAGAAAGGGATATAAATCTTACTACCATATGGTAAATTGTATGAACCGACACTTTTTGCAACTTCTAATGGTAAACCAGAACCTCCTGTTGTATATTTTGCTGAATAATATCCAGTCATACAACAATTAGTTAATTTAGCTACATAATTCACTCCATCTATTGTTCCTTCTTCGTAAAATACATTTGGATGTTCAGAGTCGGAAGGGTTCATTATGTTATTTGAATTATCAGCTTCAGCAACTTGAGGTAATCTAAAGAATATCCATTGATTTTTATCAAAAGTTCTTTTTCCTTTTCTTATACCACTCGAATAACCAGACGCCTCATACATTTCATAATCTGAATATCCGTAAATCATAACATGATGAGTTCTACAAGTAAATACATTATTTCTACTAAAACTTACTCCATCATTAACACAAAGAACAATATCTCCTGGTTTTGCATCTCTTAAACCTTCTTCTTTATATAACCAATATTCAGCTCCTAGTTGTTTTAATTTCTGTTGTAATGTATTTGCCGAACATGATAATCCTTTTAAATCGGGTATACCTGCATAATCATAACAACAACCTACATAACTTGAACAATCCCATCCATATGTTTGGTTTAATACTACCCATGATGGTTGAGAATATGTCACGCCACCGACCGTTTCATAACGTCCTTTGATTGTATTTGGTCTTCTATAATCTACAGTTCTATATCTTTGACTATAATTCGCAAGATGGTTTACACACATTCTAACTATTTCTTCAGCTTTTTCCATAATCTTTTGTCTTATGGGATTTACTCCATTTGTCCCACTGTCTTCATCATCTGGAGGAATAAAAGAACTTACATTATTTTTGATTTGATATTTAATATTATTTAACAACATTTTACATCCTACTACATTTAAGTCTAATCCATTATAAGTATAATGTGAAGCTAATATATCGCTTTCAACCATTCCACCTTGAACTGTTATAGATTTTAATCCTAATTCATTTGCAATTTTTTGTAACATATTATTATAATTTTTAATTTGACTATTTAATTGCTCATAAGTGTAGTCTGTTGTTGCATAATTTATACCGACAGGTAATTCATTTGCTACAAATATGTATTTTCCTGTGTATTTAGTTTTTATAGAATTTAACAATGTCTTTATTTTGCTTATGTCACATAGGGAATCATTGTTTAATCCTAACATAACAACGATAGCTTTTGGGTCTGATGGATAAGTTGTAATATCAAAATCTTCTACAATATTTCCAAAATACGTCATTTTTGGGGCTAAATTATACTCTTGTAGATTTTGAATTCTTTTTGTTCCTATAATTAATACTTCATCTAAGTCATCTATATTTATTTCTGCCTCTTTACCACTAACCGTAACTGTGCAAGATGCTTTTATTTTAGTATTTTTATTTGATATAGCTGTTATAGTACATTTTCCTTGACCTACACCTGTTATTAATCCTTCATTTGATACTTTAGCTATATTACCATCAGAACTAATATATGTTATTGATTGATTCGCATTAGTAGGAATTACTGTAGGTAATAAATAAACTGATTCATGTTTATCTATTTCTAATGAATTTGTATTCAATCTTATGCCTGTAACGTTAACATTACTACTATCTCCCATATCAACTTCTACAACTACTTTACAAGTATCTGTTTTATTACCATCTTCTGTTATTACTGTGATTATACAAGCTCCATAACCATTTCCTACTATCACTCCATCACTTACACTTGCAATATTTTCATCACTACTAATCCATATTACATTTTTATTTTTAGCTGTATCTGGTAGTATTGTCGCCTTTAAAATATATTCTTCATTTAAATTTATATTTAAAGTATGCTGATTTAAATCCACACTTGAAACACTATCAACATAAGCTTTATTAGGAGAAAAATCTAAGTCTAAATCCATACCAGTCATTAATGTACTATTAACTTTATTATATTTTTGTTTATTCCATAACCATTTATTAACTGATACAATTTTTTTTGTTTCTTTTGATTTTTTTAATAAATCAGCAATTACTCTAGTATCTTCTTTATTAGTTTTTTTATTTGAGAAGGTTAAACTTAATTTATTATCTTCGTAATTCATAGTCCAACCTGTAAAGAAAACTAATTCTTCTTTATCTCTTTCTTTATCATAAGTAGATATAACATCTCCTAAACCTAATTGAATTTCTGGACTCAATCTAGTTTTGTTACCTAGCAATCTATTTACAAAATTTGCAGAATCTATTGAGAATTCTACTGTAGGTTTACATTTAGCTTCTAAAATATGTTTTCCTGTTTTTATTAACTCATTAGCATCTACAAAACTATCGTCTGAATATGTATCATAATAAATGTAATCTTTTAATTCGCTTAATAAATTTTCATTGAATAATAAATTACCTGCGTCGTCTTCTGAAGTTTCTCTTCTACATAATTTGTTTAATCTATTAATTTTAATATCTAATTCTTTTAATTCTCTTTCTATTTTATATATTTGGCTTGAAACAGATTGCAATTCTAAATTAGATACATCTAATTCACTTTTTATATCATCTAATAAATAATATTCTTCTTCAGTTTCCATATCTGTATAACCGTCTATTATATTTTGTAATTGATTGCATTTAGTCATAAGTATATTCTCTGAAGAATCCAATGTAGACAATTCTGAATTTTTTTGTGCTTTTAAACTTACATATTCTTTCCATTTTTCCATTCTTTTAGGTGTTAATACTTCAAATAGTTTTAAAGCTCTAATTAATTCTTTGCTCATATCTTCGTTTTCTATAAAGTATGAATAATTTTCAATATAATTTAATCCTGTTGGGTTTGCCTCCTCTACTATACACTCTTCTTCATTACCTTCAAGAATTAATCTAGTTACAATATCGGAAGAATTAAAAGTTTTTTCCAATGACTTTAAGTAATTATCTTTATTTAAAACTAATTTTAAATCATTTCCAAATCCGTCAATATCATATAGGTTTATTAATTTATTTTTTCTATCAAATATAGGAACACAACAAAATTGTTCTGCAATGGTTTCGGTTATAAATGAATAAAAAGAAGTATTTGTTTCTTCTTGCATACGAAGTTTAGGTTCTCCATTATCCATATATCTAACTGAATCATCTATATGACCCAATCTCCAACCTGTTTGTTGATATAAATATTCATCAAAAGAATAAGTATATGTCTCTTCATCTTTATCTTTTAACATAAGTCCACAATCTGATAAAGCTATTGTGTTTTTTTCTAATTTTTTTTCTAATCCATAAGCAGTAATTTCTTTTGTATGATTTGATTGATTTTCATTTATTTCTTTAATCACAAAATATTCACCATCAACACATATTAATCTTTCTGCTATAACTTCATCATATACATAATAACTTACCATTTTCTTTGAGAAATTATCTCTATATTTCAAAGGTATTGTAAAAGTTATTGTATCTACCTCATCGATATTTCTACTTTCTTCTGTTAAATAAAATATAGGTATTTCTGCAATAACGTCTCCATTTAATTTTGTCAATACAATCTTTTGTATTGGTTTTAATTCCTTAATAATTACATCATTCATATCTATCACCTATATTACTTCTGGGAAACTACAATAAATAATTATATTACATTCTCCTTCAACGATTAATTGATTATCTCCTTGTTTTAAAGTAATCCATTTTCTATTACAATCTGATATAGGATAATATCGTTTATTGGATTTAACTAAACACATTTTATTGTCTATTTTAATAGTTTCCTCTTCAAGTAAATTATTTATTACAAAATCGTTTATTTTTACCTTTTGATTTCTTTTGCAATTACTTTCAATTACAATTATGGGTTCATAATTTAAGTCTCCACTATTATGTATATCTATTAATTCTTTACCTTTTACTTCTTTTTCTATAATTACTTTTTTATATGCATATTGACTTAAAGGTTTAAATGTAACTTCTATACAACCTTTAGGCTCACCGTATGTAAATTTTTTTTGTATTTTCGTGCATTTTAAATAATACACATAATCTAAATTGTCATAAGAAATAAATTCTTCAAAGTCATCACTTATTAACCATTTTTTAATTTCTCTAAAATTTTCACCAGTCCATATTAAAGGCATTCCGTCTTTTTCTAAATATAATTGTAATGTTATATCTTCGGGTTCTTCTTCTTTTTCATTATATAAATCTAAATTATCTTCTTTTTCTAATGTTTTATTATATGGAACTCCAAAATCATTTAGAACATCATTATCAGTGGTTAATATACTTAAAAATTTATCTTTAGATTGTTTTCCTTTCCAAATAAAATATTGACTTTTAAACAATTACATCACCCTCCTTATAAAAGAGGGCTAATATATTAACCCTCTATAATGATTTATTAACAATATCTTTTAAAGTTTTATTAATCATTTCTTGCATGTCGTCAAGGACATTTTCATCAACACTTCCTTCAACATTAATATTGATATCACCCACATTTAATGTTTTAGAAGTTGTATCTTTATTCATACCTTCTTTATAATTTACATTTCCTAATTGTTTGAATCCAAGTTCTTTAAATATATCTTTATAGTCTTTTAAATAATCCAAAGCTACTTCAAGATTATCACACAATTCTGTTTTAATTGAATCACCTAATATTCCTACTGCGTCTCCACTTGTTTCTGCAAAGTCAATCAATTTATCTTGTAAATTGGTAATATTACCATTTAAATCAGTAAAAGTATTAGTCATCATCGCATCTTTAACCATTTGTGCTATCTTTTGTTGAGTATAAGTGTCATCTATATTTTGCGTCATGTCTTCTTTCTTTTTATCTAAAGCATCTAATTGTTCTTGGAACATATTATCTATATCTTCATCAACCTTATTTTGAACTGTTTCATCTAATTTATCTTGAGCTTCTTTTAAATCGTCTAATAATTCTTTCAACTTAGATTTACCACTCATAGAATTATCTTTTTTTGCTAATTCTATTTTTTTATTAATAGAATCAATTTCATCTTGTTGTTCTTTTAAATTTTTTGCATAATCATCTTCATCACGTTGTTTTTTATAATCATCTCTTCTTTTTTCTATTAATTCTTTTTCTTTGTCGTATTGTTTTTCTATAACGTCTTTACGTTTATCTATCTCATCTTTTATTACATCTGTGATTTTATCTTCTATGTCTTTCACTTTATTAAGTTTATCTTTTTGTAAATCTACTATGTCTTTTTGTAAATCAGCATAATTTTTTTCTGCGTCGGCTAAATCGTCATTTATTAAAGAAGTATATTCTTCTAATAAATCATTAACTTTTTCCAAATCTTCACTGTTTTGAAAACTGTTTAATACTTCGTCTATATTACTTACATTTCCCTCTACATCAAATGTGAAACCATATTTAGATAAACTTTCTTGATATGTAGGAATCTTATTTTTCATATTAGTCATTAAATCCATTTGCTTAGATAGTTGTTCATTCATGAGTTTTAATTTTTCTTCTGTTAATTTAATTGTATCTACTCCATTTGAATTTTCTAGTTTAACATCTATTATATCAATTTTATTTCCTAGTATATCGAATTCATTTTTTAATTTAGTTATGGCGTTGCTAAATTTATACAATTTATCTTCTCTAGTTAGTTTTTCAATTTCGTCATTATTTTCTTTAATTGTATTTTTCATTTCTTGCCATTGTTCTTCACAACTAAATATATCACTTTGTTGTATATCATAATATTTATTAGCTAAGTTTGTAAGTTTATCCAATTCTTCTTTATATTTACTAGCTTTATCACTTGCTGTATTATTTGAAGAACCACTAGAAGAGCTACTCTTAGAAGATTTATCAGCTACATCTTGAAGTCGTTTATATTCTTTTTGCATAGCCAATAATTTTTCTTCATAGTTAGTCATATTCCCATCTTCATTAAATTGGAATCCTTCTTTTTGAAGTTTTTGTTGAAGTGTTTCTCTTTCAGAAATTAAATCGTCATAATATTCCTTTTGAAGTTTTGCTTGTTCTTCTAATAATTTATTTTTTTGTTTAAGGTATTTAATTTTTTCAGTACCTACTGCTTTTTCCATTTGTTTATCTAATAATGAAGTTTTCTTAGTTACTGTTTCAATTCTATATTGCAACTCTTTAAATAATTCAACGGAGTACTCAATCATATCTAATACATTTTGATATTCAAGGCTTATAGGAGTTAAAGCTGTTTCTATATCACCTATACTATTAAAATCTCTCGTAGCATAAGTACTTATCCCACCAGAACTATCTGAAGTAGGAGTTGCTGTGTTTATATCATTTGCAGTTACTACAGGTTGTGAGGTCACCATTGGTGTAGCACTTAATTGCTCTACAGAATAAGGATTATCTTCTATATTAGAAAATTCACCTATAGAATCTCCCCACATTACTGATTTTCCCTTTCCACTATGAGGAACTTTTGATTTACCTTTTTCTGTATAGGTTAAAGTAGCCATTATTGATATACTTCGTGGTATTTCTTTTATTTGTTGTTTCAAACTAGCTAGTTTGCTTGCTACATCGGCACTATTACTAATTATTTTAATATATTTCTCTGGAATTTTTAATCCTTGCAATGCATAAAGTTGCTGTAATGCTTGAAAAGCCATTACGGTAACATCTACAACTTTATTTTTTAATTGTATAGCATCTACAGTTCCAAGTTCATCTAATGCGTTAGATAATGCTACTCCAACTTCAATTTGTTTTTCTGCTGGTAATTGCCCTATTAAATCCATTACAGTCGCTATGTCCCCTTGAGCTAAAGCTTTATCTATTTTTACTTTTATGTCTTTTTCATCTTTTTCATTTAATAGACTATCTATTTCAGCTTTAGCAGTTTTTATTGTATCTTCACCTAAAACATTTATATGACATTTTGTTACTGCTTCTGGATGGTCAAATACCCATTGAATCATGTCTTCATAAGATTCTAATTCAGATAAATCTTGAATGTTATTTTTAAAAAATGTTTCAATGTCTTTATCTTTACCTCTTAAATTATCCATTAATTTGGCATAATTTTCAACTTGGTCAGTATTTTCTATATTCGCTCTTAAAGTTTTTACTATTTCTTCTTTTCCGTCAAATTGTTTAAAACTCGCAAAAGCGTCATCTATTTTCTTTTTATCGTCATCAGATACAGCATATTCCCCTGTAACAAATAATTTACCTACATCTATTTTGCCTTTTCCAAATTGTTTATCTACAAGATTTTGAACATCTTGAATTAAATTATTTCTAGTTTCTTCATCATCTTCTACATAAATTTGAGATAATTTAGCTGTTAATTCCATATCGTCTAAAGAAAATTCATTGTCATCCATCAATCGATTAACCAAGTCTTTTACTTTGTCTGGTAAATTACTATCTTCTAAAGTGGCTTTAACTTCTTTGATGTTGTAAACCATTTTTCCGTCTTTTTCTACTGTATCAAGACCACCTAAATCTTCGAGAAAATTATTGTAAGCGTCCCATGTTGCCATCAAATCTTTAGTTTCTTTATCTGTCATATTTATGTTTTTACCAAAAGAACGTAAATAAGCGTCCATAGCATTTTGAGCCATTTTAGCACTTTCTGGCAATTCCACCATACTTCTTACTACATCTTCATTTACTCCCCATAATTTAGCTAAAGAAGGGATTAATTTTTCAATTCCTTGTTCATAAGCGGTAATGTCACTTGTATCTGCATATGCTTGTTGTAAATCATACAATTTTCTTATTGATTTGTCTATTGTTCCAGAATCAAACATTTTCTTCATATTCGATTCAAATAAACTTTGTTGTCCACTTGTTAATTGAGAAAAATCTAATCCATTTACAACTTCTATCATTTCAGATTGAACGTCGCTTTTCAATTTACTGAAACCATCACCTATAGACAAAGAGTTTACTATACTTTTATTTATTTTTTGAGATTCGGCACTTATTTTTGCTTCGGCATCTACAACTGCCTCTTTAGCACTAGCATAAGTATCACTTAATTTAGCAAGCCTTTCTGAATAATCTTCTAACCATGTTACATCACCTGTTTGAGTAAATGTATTGTTAAGTTCAGTTTTCTTTTTTCTGATGTTTTCTATTTGTCTATTATATTCCTTAATTGCTTGTTTATTAAAAGCCCCATTCATACCAGCAGGTCCCTGACCTTCATTCATTTTATCTGTAGCGTTTCTTTGTTGGTCTTTATATTCTTGATTCAGAGCCTCTTGTTGTTTCTTGATTAATTTATCATATTTTGCAATTAATTTATCAATATCTCCACCCATCGATAAAATCGGGTTATTATCTTTATCATACAATATCTTCAATTAGGTTCGCTATTTCCTAATCAGTTCTCTTATGAACTTCTCTATGTTTCCATAGACGTTGAGACTATATCTTTACCTTTATTAAAGGCACATACCACTTCCACTCGCTTGAGTGTACTTCCTCTCGGAATAGTCGTTGAAGTTTAATTATTTTATTAATCGTTTAAATTAAATCTTTCAAACAATTAATAAAATAATTCTTACCTGCTGATTGCCCAATCCTTAAACTTTTTAAAACCATCACGCTTATCATTACTAATTACGTTGTGGTATTAAGGCTCTAAGGGTTTTCCAGCAATTCAATATGTTTTCTAATAATAATTTCTTATTATAGGGGCTATTTATTAACCCAAGACAATATCTTCACCACAAATATCAATTATTTGTTGCTGTAACTCTTTAAATCTTTCTTGCTGTTCAGAAGTTTTATCTACCGTATCATATAATTTTTTATATTCGTCTCTAATATTTGAAAGATTTGTTTTTGCTTTTGTTGAGCTAGTTACTTTATTGTTCAAATTAGTTATATTTTCTGCATTTTTTTCTAAAGCGTCATTAAGTCTATTAGCCTCGTCTGTAAAATGTTGAATAACTTTACCTATTCCCCATGATATGAGCATACCTACACCCATATTTACAGCAGTCATAGCTAAATTCATAGCTCCTAAAGCTACTTTTGTTCCTAATGCTTTAGCCTCTACACCTGTTAAAGCACTTCTAACTGCTGTTAATCCAGAGGCAAATACTCCAGATGATTGACGAGCCTCTTTAAACGAAGTACCTATTCCTTTTATTACATTCCAAGATTTTCCAAGATAACTAGCTTGAAATCCTTCTCTTATTGTTGCAAAGAATCCTGGATTAGTAGTTCCAATCATTGTAGCACTAGATGCTTGTCGTGTTGCAGTGGCTTGTCCTTCTAGTGCAGTAGTTGTACTCAACGCTTCAGCTTTTAATCTTCTTTCTTGATTAATTAATGCTTCAAATCCACCACTTCGATTAAATTTTAATGATTGAAAAAGACCAGAAATTGCCCCTGCTATTACGGGAAGTGCTACTCCTGCATCGTCTAATTTTTTAATAATCTTATCTATTATATCTAATACAGTTATACCAATATCTAAAAATTGTTTTGCCGTATTACCACTTATGGCAGTATTAATTATACTTCTCCATTTTTCTTGCAATAATGTAAGTTTCCCTTGTACAGAGTCTATATATCTCGCATTTTCTTTCATTGAACTTCCGAAAGTGTCGCCATTTTCGTATTCTTTTAAGAATTTTTCTGCTTGACTCCAGTTACTCATTATTGCTGTGAAAACGTTCAACTGGTTTTTTCCTGCAATCGCTTCAGCTACAGAAGATTTACTTTTTTTATCTAATTTATCCCACATTCCTGCTATATCGCCCATGATGTCATAGAAATCTCTAACTTGACCATTTGAATCGTGCATATCAATTCCAGTTATTTTTTCTATAGCCATTGCTGTTTTATTCATTGAAATACTCGAATTGTTATTAACGTTAAGTTTTTTATCTTAACCTCTGGAAGTTTCCTTCATTTTCATCGATTGGTCATTTCCAATCCAGTCTGGCGTACATATTCCATCTCATATAAGATAGTCGGAGACTCTTGGAGGGATTATATTCTATTTAAATAGTTTCACCCTCTACGCTCTACATTATTGAATAAGTTTTAATTTATTCAATTAACTCGGTATTAACTTATCTTTATTAATTATTTTTTCATTTAAAATGGTTTCTATATTATCGAATTCCCAATATGGGATTCTTATTAATTTTATATTATTTTCTTTACAATAAATATTTTTAATTGTATCTCTTATTTTAGTATTTATAAATCCGTTAAATCCACCAAACCAATTTACTATTTTAAAATGTTGTTCACCATCATATTCAATTAGCATATTATATTTAGGTAAATAAAAATCAAATGGCAACTCTTTATAAAATTTACAATCTTTAAACTTATACTGTATTTCATAAGCTATATCATACTTTTCAAGAATTTTACTTATTTTATATTCTCCTTTGGATATATTACATTGAGGACATCTAGTCCCATCTTTAAAATCCCTAAAACTCATAAAAAATCTATGACCTTTATCACATTCCATTAATAACTTTTCAGAAGCAATAGTATAAGAATTACTTAATAATTTATAACCTTCATTCTTAACATATTTATTGACAAATTCATAATTATATTTTCTATTATGACCATTTTCATTATGACATTTTAAACATCTATGCCCTTGATTGAATTTAGTAAGACTCATATAAAACTCATGTCCTTTATCGCATTTCATATGTAACTTATCTTTAGCTGTTTTATATTCAGTAGACAATAAAGTATATCCAGTTAATTCTATCTTGTCTTTAACTTCTTTAAAGTTTAATTGTTTTCCCAAACATTTTGGGCATCTCGAACCTGTCTTAAAAGAAGAAAATGACATATTAAATATATGACCTTCTGGACATTCTATTTTTAATAATTCAGCATTATTAATATATTCTTTTGATATTAATTTATATTCAAAGGATTCTATATATTCTTTTACTTCATCATAACTATATTTCATAATACCTGCACATTTAGGACATCTCTGTCCTTGTTGAAAATTAGCATATTGTATTGAAAATTTGTGGTCATTAGGACATTTTAATGTTAATTTTGAATGAGTGTTTTTATATTCTTCAGATATTAATTTGTAACCTTCTCTTTCTATATTTTGTTTTACAATATTATAGTTTAATTTTCTTCCACTACAATAAGGGCATTCTGGATTTTTTCTAAAACTATCAAATCTTATACTCCATTCATGTCCATTTTTACATTTTAGTTTTATTGGTTTTCTTGTCCCTAAATATTCCCTAGATAAAAGTTTAAAACCATTTTTCTCTATATATTCTTTAACTTCTTCATAGTTCAATCTTTTCTTTGTCGTCATAATATTCACCCCCTTTATATTCTTTCCTTTTATTTATTATTTCTAAACCTTTTAAATGAATTTTATTAATTTTTTTTAAGACTTAGTCTTTCTTACCATATGTATTACTACATATACGACCGAATTTCCCCGAACCGGCAATATTATTTACCGTCTTTAGCACTTGTTTTCCAACCTGCCATGTTTTGCATGATTGTTTTTAAACCATTACCTAATTTACTTGCATTTTGTAATGGTTCTTGTCCTGCAATTATAATAGCAACCAACTCTTGCATACTAACACCTAATGTTTTCGCAACAGAAGATGAACGCATCATTGCTTCAGATACGTCTTTACCTGTAACAGCATAGTTGTTGTTTGCATAGTTGACCATATCCATCATTTGCATCATTTTGGTAGTTTCTTTGGTGTTACCTTTGACTTTCATTGTGACTTTATCTAATGAGTTTGCAACACCGCCATAAGATGCTAATGTTGATTTCAAGTATTTATCTGCATCTGCTTGGCTTGTATCTATAACGTTGGCAAACATAGATGCGTTTTTAGCATATTGTAAAGCTTTGCTGACATTATGGAAACCAGATTGTAATGCCTCGGCAGTGGAATCAATTATATCAATACTACTTCTGGCAACCTCTTGACCTGCCTCACTTGCTTTTTGAGTTAACCAATCTAATTGCTTGGCTGTTCCTGTAAAGGTGTCTGGTGCAACTTTTAATAATTTTTTAATAGCCGTATCTGTATCAATAATAGTACTAGGAATTGAAGATATACCTTGAGTGATAAGTCTACCAATCATATTTGGTATTGAATACATTGATAACATAGAGGCTAAATTACTGAAAAATCCAGACGTTTTCTTGGTTGCATTTCCTAATATATTCATTGCTTGAGTTGCACTTCTAGCTCCATTAGCAACACCATTTATACCATTTCCGTTAATATTAGATAGACTACTAGAAAAAGTACTTACGTCTTTAGTCAGTGCTTTTAACTCTGCGTCTCTATCTTTTAAATTACTCATATTAGCTATCGTTTGCAATCTTTGTCTAAATTCTTCTATTTTAGATGACGAAGCTCCTAACTCTTGACATCTTCTTGTTAAGTTTGTTAAATCTTGAGATACTTTATTAAAATCTGCATCAAATTTTACATTAGCTCTTTTAGTAGAAATTTCACTCTCAAATTGTTTGTATTTATTTTCACATTCCGATATTTTATTTTTTAAACCATCAAATTCAGCTTTAGCACCTTCTGTATTAGGGTCTATATTTCGCAGTTTTGATTGATATTGTTCTATTTGAGTTATTAGCTCTTGTATTCCAGATGTATTAGCAAATTTACTCGTTCCTAATTCAGCAAGTTTAGCTTTAAGAGATTCTAACTTGGCGACAGATGTATTTACCTTATCAGTGAATGTAATTGAGCCGTTTAATCCTTTTAACGATACTGAAACATTACTAATCTCTGCATTTAAATTATGTATTTGTTCATATGCCTTGTCGGATTTTAATATTTGACTTAAATCAGCACCTTTAACATTATTGATTTTATTTTGTAATTCTTGAAGTTGTTCTATTTGTGTACTTGTTAAGTTTTTATTTTTGAACATGTTATTAATTTGTTCAGAGGTGTTATTAGCCTTTTGTTGAATTTTATCAAATGAACTTATTAAATCTCTACTTATATCTATATTAGATTTATTTTTTAAGTTGTCCATTTTTTGTGCAGTAGATTGCATCTCGCTGTTAATTTTTGACAACTTAGATTCTAACTCGTTATAAGCTTGAGTATTTATAGTTTTAGACATCTGTTTTTGAAGTGATTCTGATTGTTTTTGTAAAACTTTATATTTAGCTATAGTATTATCTAATTCTTTGTTACCTGTAGAAGTCTTAGTAGAACCACTGCCAAATAAATTTTTCTGTACGTCTTTACTTAAAGAATTTATTTCTTTCAAAGTATTCTGTATTTGTTTAAGATTGTTTAATTGGTCATCTTTAAGTTTAAAGGCATTGTTTAGTACTTTTTGAAGTTCCTCCATTTGAGATTTCATTTTTGTTGTATCAAATTTCAGATTAACTTCTTTTTTTTCTAATTTCTCTTTCAGTTTTGCAACTTCTTGTTCTGCTCCACTTCCGTCTACAGAAGTTTTTAATCTAATAGTTAAATCTGCCATATATTAATCTCACCTGCCTTTCTATATAACATCTAAACCTTGCTCTATTAAATATTGTTTCAATTCAGTTGGTATTTGTTGAGCTATTTTAACTTGTGAATCTGGTATAATAGTTGTTGGAGGATAATAAGCAACCGTAGAATCACTTTTAAAACTCCAAACTTTACCTGCTTCCCAACCTATAATAGGGAAGAAATGTTCTCCCGTTAATACACTTGTCCAGTCCCCATTATCTTGAAATTCTACTACAGCACAATTCATATCAATACTCGATATTTGTGCTATTTCTCCCATTTGACCTGTACGTTCATATACAGATGGTTCATGGTCAGCATATATTTGTTCATTTACTTCTCGTTGCATTATCTCTACCATTTTATTTGCCATAGGTGTCATAGCCGTAGAAACAACGGATTTAATATAATTGACTGCACTTTCAATATCATTTACAACCAAATTAATCACCTTTTTTCATTTCTTGTATTTCCTCTTCCAATTTTTCACATTGTTTATTTAATATTTCTAATTTTTCAGCCTCTAATAATATTCTTTTGCTTAAAGTTAATGAAGTCATATTTGCTAATAGATTTTGTTTTTCTAACATTGCTTCTATAACAATTTCACTTACTATTTCATCTACATCTTGTGCGATAAACATTAATTCTTTTTTACCTTTATTTATTGATTCTATTAAATCTTCGTCTAATTCTAAATCCGTAGCTAATTCAAACGCTTCTTTATATATAAGTTCCATTAATGCTTTTTCTTTTAATCCTTGTTCTAGTCCTTTAGATATTTTTTCTTTTAATTCATTTCTATTCTCACCAAATATATTATAAACTAAAACAGTTTCTATTTCGTTATTTACTTCCACATCATATGAACTTCTAATCATATCTAATGTTAAATCACTTAATTTCATTTCTTAATCTCCCTTCTTTATTAATTATTTTAATATATCTTCTCTCTTCATTTATCTTTTTATAAAATAAGATAGGAGAAGGAATCAACCCTCTCCTATTTCCACACATTATACAAATAGTAATTAGAGTTATAACACACAGCTGGTTTTGTGTACGTTTATATTATATGTTTATTCTAAATTTATATACGTAATATTTTTAAATTGCGAACTTATTTTAAAAACTTATATCATATTTATTAATTTATCTAATGTTATAAATTCTATATCCGTACCTTTAGCATAATCTAAAAAATCTTTTAAAATTTGTTGATAACTAATTTCATTATAAAGAGATATATCATGCCAAAATACTATTAATAATTGTTTATTACTAATAGCTAAATTTACTGCCTCTTTTAAATTATCTAACCCAAAACTAACAAGGCTAGTTCTTGTTAAATGATATAGGTTACTTCTTGCTCCATTTAACTGTTTAGGGTAATATTTATTATCATTACCCCCACAGCAAACACCTGTGATAGTTCCCGCAATAGCCTTTACACTTTCATTACAAGCATGATTTGGAAAACAACAACCAACAGGTTTTATTCCAAAAGAATTAAAAAAATCTTTTTCCGATTTGAAAAAATTTATCAATTGTTCTTTTGTATATTCTGTATACAGTTTACCGCCATGATGACAAACTGAACATTTTCCATTATCAACTAAATTTTTTATTTGAGTTTTATATGTGTTTGAATTAACATCATTAAATATAGGGGATTCTTGCATTAAAGCTAAAGTGAATGGCACATTTTTATCTTCCAATATTGGTAAAGTAGTATCTATTAATCTAAGATTGCCATCATCAGCTATTAAACAAATATATCCCTTTTGTAATACCCCCAAAGGTTTATAAGCAAGAGTTGACATTAATGTTTCTATTAAAACATTCGTTGCATCAACTTCATCTATTTTTAAATTATCAATTTTGATTTTTTTATTTGTTCCTTCTATATACTCAGTTCCTTCATAAACTTTAATTGAATCCATAATTTCTTCTTTTGTTAAAGTATCATCTGTTTTATAATAAACTACTAATAAATAATTATCATTACCTGTTGATGTAAAAGTGTATTTAGTTTTATTTACTATATTTGCTTGTGAGTTAATAGTAACATCTACAGCAGGCTCCTCAGTTGTTGTAGCATACCAAAATCTATTACTTAAAACTTTTTCTAGTGTATAAACTGTATTAGGTTTAATAGGCAATACAAAAGATGTTAGTGTAGATGCGCTAGTTATATTGGTTAAAGTAGAACTTATAGTGAGCTTTTTATCATTAGAATTATTTTTGTCATATAAATTAACTGTCCCACCCTCACATTCAACTATTGTAGCAAAAGTTGTATCTTCTGGAGTTATACTTACATTTTTCATTCTTACATCATTTTTATTTGCTTTCTCTTTCGCAATATCTTTATATTGTGCATTAACTTCATTGATAGAGCCTATTAATGTTTTATCCTGTGTAGTTAATGTGGGATATTCATTGTCTTTTATCCCTTCCATAGATGTCTCGTCTTTAACTAAAGTTACTTCATTATCTTTTAAAGTTTGAATATCAGCTTTTATTACAGAATCGTCATAAGGTGTTGAACTGTTTTTAGCTTCTTCTATTTTCTTCTCTAGTTCTTGTTTGGCATTTTTACCAGTTCCGTCATAGTCAACATTTTCTAAATCAACTAATTTAAAGTTGCCATTATTCTTTTGAGTTAGTTTTCCTATTATCTCTATACCCATATTATTTACCTCCTTTATTTTATAGTTACATTAGTACTACCTAAGTTTGCATTATCTGATTTATATATATCATATTTTTCTGCATAGTTATCGCTATTAGTAAAGTTTACAGTTGCCACCTTGCTAAATCCTCCGTCAAAACCACCAACGTTAAAATTACAAGCACCTAATCTACTAGGAACACAATAGAATATATATTCTCCAGTTCCTGCATTTACTGTTATGGTTCTATTTTTAGAATTGGATAATTGTTTTGTTAATGAGTTGATTAAAGCACTATCATAAGTTGATGTAGTAGATTTTCCGTAGTAAACTCCGTTAGCAAATGTAATAGTAGCAGTCTTTGATTTTTGAACACCACTATTAGATGTTCCAGCTAAAGTATAAGTAGTTGTTGCAGTAACACCTGTAAATGTTTTTGTTCTTAATGTGTTCTCAACAGATTCATCGTTAATAGTTTGGCTTTTTATCGTACTGTGTGTATAGTTCCATGTTAATTTAGGACTAACAGTACTACCCATTTGTGATATATTTGGTGTTACTGAAAAGGATGAAATATCAAAAGGATTTTGTATATCCCATATTTTAGCATTAATTTCAATTTGACTCTCTTGTACTTTCTTTATTTTATTATTTACCTCATTTATCCCACCAGTAATTGTTTTTTCATCGGTATTTAAAAATTCATCATTTTTCTTTTGATAATTTGTTAAGTCTACAGTTCCTCCACCGATTCCAGAATTAACATCTTCTCTTAACTGATTTATCGCACCTACTATAGTTTTGTTATCGCCAACTAAATTTTCATCTCGTTTCATCTGAATTTCATTTTTATTTATTCCGTCAGTTATTTCTTTAACATCTTTTATTAATTTTTCTAATATAGGAAGATTTTTATCATTTTTTATTTTTTTATCTAACTTAGCAGTTATATTTGGTCTAACTACATAATCAAATTCTTCAGATGTAAAACATTTTGATTCATTTTCTATTGTTCCCGAAACTCTTATTTCACATGAATATTTACCAACTATATCAAAATAATCAGTAGTTAAATCAACTTGATATAATAAATCTTCTTTAGATATTAATGTTGCATCTAAAGGTTTAAATTCATTTGTTTCTGGTTTTAATACTGCAAGTTCAACGATTAAATCTTCTGGTATGGTTTTATCTTTATCTGAACAAATTAATTTTATAAAAATATTACATATATTTAAATCTGTATTATAGAAAAATATAGTTTTGTCGGATTTAACTTTTGTATTTTTTAAATCTACGGTAATTAAATAATCTTTATCTATATTAATCATTTAATCATCTCCTTTATTATTTTTATATAAAAAGAGTGGTAAATTAACACCACTCTTATAGTTCTATTTCAATACTAAATACACAATATTTTTAAATTGCGAACTAAAAAGAAAAATCTAAGAATGCGTATCCTGTGCCAATAATATTAGAAGGAATATTTACAAGTATACTTCCAGAAGAACTTATATAAACATATAATGGATATGCTTCAGTAAATTTATATCTATCCTTACTTAAAATAGCATAGGTATATATACTTTCAATTGGTCTAAATCCACTAGGTAAAACTCCTAATGTAATACTTTGGTCATGATTTATATTATCTAATGTAATTTGTAATACTATATTAATTGTAATTTTATTATCCATATTAATAATTTTTTCATCAAGTACTTTTATATTAGAAGTATCATCTATAGATAAATTTCCTTTTTTATAAAATTTTATGTTCTTACATTTTGTATATATATTGTTATAAAAACCTTTACATCTTAATTCGTCCAAATTGGATAAATTAAGATTAAAATTATCTGACCCCTTTATAATCGAATTATTTAATGTTATAAATTCACTATTAGAGGAATTACAAGTGGTTTCATTAAAATAAAAAACATATGGGTTATTTATTTTGTATTCATTATTAACTTTGTCTGAATCAAAATAATATACATTTAGACCATTAATCACTATATTTGCGGGGTTGTTTACATACATAGTTTTATAATAAGTATCCGAATAACAATCTTTTATAAATATATTCCCATTGTTTATATTTATAAAAGTTGAATTTAACAGTGTATTTTCCTTTATCCATCCATGTATTCTAGTATAATAATTATTTGTATTGTTAGAAAATATACCTGTAAAACAATCTATTAATATGATATCTGTATAATTACAATCACTTGTATTTATATTTAATCCTATAGAATTTTCTCCAACACCATTTAAATGGGAATTAGACATAAAAACTTCATATCCACTATCTATTTTATAACATGATTTAGTACAATTTTTTACTATCAAATGATTTATTTCTAATTTTTCGGCATGACTAATATTAAATCCGTTTAAATTTTCTATATTATTACAGTCTATTGTTAGGTTTTTTATTTGACTATAATGATTTTGCCCTGATGCTACATCTATAATGTTATTTATATTAGTGTTAGAGGTTAAAATTGAATTAGAAAAATCTAAATCAATTTTATTTGTTATAGTAATAGAAGCTGAAATTAAATAAGTTTTATGCTTACTTCTTATTGGTATATTTTGGGACTGAGCTTCATTGATAGCATTTTGTAATGCTACTGTATCATCTGTTATTCCATCACCTTTTGCACCAAAATCTTCTGGAGTTATATATATTTTTTTATTCGCAATATCTTTAAATTGCGAATCAATTTCTTCAAATTTCTTTGTATTTGATTTTCCGTTTTTATCTATAACTAAATCTGGGGAAGTGTATGGATAAGAGTAACCATCATTCCCTTCTCTGACTTTCACTTTATCGCCCATTTAATTATCCTCCTTTTGTATATTTTATTGGAGGTGTTTATTGCCCCCATATAATTTATATACTTTCGTAAAACCATTAATCCAAATACTCTTACAAAAGTATATAAAAAAATATGGGGACATTTCTGCCCCCATAAGTTAAAATTTATTAATTATTTTTACACACTTGTTTTATCTTCTTCAAATGTCATAAAATCTCCATTTGTATCAGTACCTACATCAAAAGTTACAGAATAAGTTTGTAAATCTAATGAACTTGTACCGAAGTCTTCAGTTATTTGTGGAGTACAATTAGCTATTGTTGCATTTAATATTTTTCTTGTACCGTCTGGGAATTTTAATTTCATTTTTCCTGTATAAGTATAAGTAGTAGATGGAGAATCACCTATATGTACTATACCTTTTTCATCTTTTGTAGCTCCTAAAGTAACTAAAAACATATCAAAATTCATAACTTCCATTTCTGCTGTAAAAGTCATGGCTTTATTTGCTTTTAATGTTATTTTATTTTTACCATCAGCTCTAGCATTTAAAGTATCTTCTGATTGACCTAAATTAAATGCATTTACATAATCTAATGCTACGTCTTTATCTGTTCCAGTTTCACCATTTGGATGAAGTTTCCCTTGCATAGCACCTTCTATTACGAATAAAGTTTCTTGTGCCATTTCACATTACCTCCGTTTTATTAATTATTTATTCATCCCTCATTAGTCTTGTACCCATATACCAAGGGGGAATTTCTTTACCTTTATATGCTCCTGCAATAGCAAGTTTCCAAGCCAATTCGCAATCTTCCATTGCTTTCATTGATTTATAAGTGTCTTGTAATTGCCAAGCAGTCCAATTTTTTATTTCTTCATACGTAGTTTTTCTCGTATGTATTACTTGTCTTACTATTTCTTCAAAATATATAGCATTTCTTTTTATTTGTTTTTCTTTGTATTCTTTTTCATACTTTTCAAATAATGCTATATCTTCAGCCGAACCTTCAATCTTTTGCTTGATTTCTTTTTTAGGTTCATCATAATACATTATTTCTAAAACAATTTTAGACAATATATTAAAATTACTATCGTCTATAAAAGATTCAATATTATCTTGAGATTTAATAAATATACTATATCCTTTATCTCCACAATTTTTTAATTTTATATCTTTCGTATCATATAAAATCATAAGATATAATATTAAATCTACTAATAAAGATTTATTCTTTTGAGATAAAGTATAATATATATTAAAAGGCATTTCCACTTCTTCAAAAGCACCATTATTATTCCAATATCGAACCATATAAAAAGGTTTTATAAATTCTATACTATCTACCACCTCTATAAATGTTTGAACTTTGGGTTGTTTAATAATGCCCAAATTAAATTCTTTTAAATCAATATCTTTACCAGATAATAATTCTTTAGTAAATTTACATTTCATTGAAATATCTCACTGTAACACTTGTTATATAAGTGTTATAATCAATTGGTATTGAATAATTTTGTGATGTAGTTCCTATAATTGGTTTTCCAATAGCCTCTAATCTTTCATCTTCTCTAAGAATTTCATTTATTCTTTTGTAAATGATAACATCTCTTGAACCATTTAATGTATTGGAACAACTATTGTGACAAACTACACCTATATCTAATCTAAAAGAACTTATAAATGAAGAGGTTTTACCATTATTTAAAGAAGCTGGTTCATCTTTATACATATTTAAAAATATATAACAATCAGATTCAAATATAGCGTCAAAGAGTTTATTAACTCTACGGTCTATAAATATTTTTTTATCATTAAGGTTCTTTATAGGCTCTTTTACTTTAGGTAGAGATAAAATATCATCTTCAGTGGTGTTTGTATAATACAACATTTTATTAATTGTATCATCAAGCATTAAAAGAGTTCCCACTTTATTTATATATCTATCTGGAAATGTTATTAACTTGCCCATTTTAAGATGCCCCCAATCCTCTTATTGTTATATTTTTAATATCTATAGTTTCACCATTCTTATTTTTTGCTATTAAAGTAATAACTTCTCCAATAATATCAAAATCTAAATCTACAGATATAGTACATTCTTTATTATTTGCATTAGTAATTTTACAAAAACCATAATCAAAATCTAATTCAAAATTTACTTCTTCGTCATATTGAATTTTATAAATTAAATCTTCACCTATATGTATTTTATCATTTCCTTCTATTTCTCCAGATTTAACAGACGAGTCATAAAAAGGATTATAAGCAACTAAATTATCGTCATCGTCTTCAACTAATTGAGTAGTTTCAAGTAACAACCATTTGATTAATCCATCACCAGGAACTTCTCTTCTAGTATACTCAAAATCATTTTTATGAGTTATTTTATAGGCTTGTTTATCTTTACCCATAAGTCTTGCACCGACGTTCAAACTAGAAGTTATCGGATTAGAACCTACTAAAACAGTTCTTTTTGCATCTAGGTTAGAAATATATTTATAATCGTGAATACCTTTAGAATACATCGTTAAGTCTGTGATATTAACTGGTGTTCTATAAATCTCACCTTTATATCCAATATTAAACCATTCATTACATCTTCTTAATGTGTATTTTTTATGTGTCATTGTAGTGATTACTTCTTCAAATTCTAATATATAATATGATTTATTCCAATATATATAACTACCAACATCTACTGGACAACCTAATCTACAAACTAAATATTTTTCATCAAATGATGATTTATCATTATCAGCAATATCTTTTATAACCATTCTTTCATGAAGATTAGTTTCTTTATTTATTAATTCATCTGGTCTCGTATATTGGATTTCATAAGCACTTCGAGCCTCTTTAGTTAAGTAAAACTCAAAGTCGTTAATCATATCATTTCTTTCTTTTTCCTCTATTGTATTAAAATCTTTTAGATTTCTTTTTCTATATTTTTCAAAGTAATTACTCATTTATGTCAACTCCTCTTGTGGCATAACCTATTCTTAACTTTCTTAATTCTTTAACATACATTTCTCTAGTTTTCAAAAGGTTATTCAATAAGGTTGCAGGTGACTTAATAGAATATTCACTATCTGTTATATGAATAGTTAACGCATCTCTATTAAGTATTTTTGTATCCACAAAAGGAATTAACATACCTTTAGCTAATATTTGCTTTTCTTTCCAAGTTAATTCTGATTTAAAATAGCCGTCCTCTATAGTTAAATCTTGTTTGCATTGTTCAAAATTAGATATTGAAACATATAAATAGGATTCTAACAAATCTTCAAGGACGGATTCATCTATTTCTAATAAATCATCTTTACCTAAGTGTTTTAGAAATAAATCATAAATTTCTGTAACAGGTGTCATTTAATCACCTCTAATCAATATCTAGTAATTGTTCTCTACCTAGTAAATCACATAATATTTTTTCTTTTCTTCTTGATAACTCGAAATCAGTTTCTTCTGATTTAGTCATCATTATCGCTTTACAAGCTAGATTTCTTAGGAATGATTCTTTTCTATTTTGAATTTTTCTTTCAAATCTATCATCTGGAAGATTTAATAATTCTTCAGCTTTAGCAGTTAATTGATTTTCTTCGCTATTATAAATAGAAGCTATACCAACGTAATCTACAACATTATCTATTGTGTATTCATCTGATAATACGTCTGTTACAATTATCATATAATCTTTAAAAAAAGATTTACATTTATTTGCAACTTCCCATAATTCTGCTAAAGATATTTCAGTATATTCGTTTGGAAGTAAATCAAAATATACTTCTTCATTCTTATTCATATAAATAACACTCATAAAAGACATATTACAAATCTGAACATATATTTCATCTTGATTCTTTTTTAATTCCATGTTAATTTGTCTTTTAGTTTTTTTCTTTTCTATTTTTTCTTCTACCTTTTCCATAACATCTTTAGTTACTTCATTGGTAGTTTTCGCTTTAGTTGATTTAGTAGTAGCCTTTTTTACTTTTTCCATTTTGTTTATTCCCCCTTCTAAATTAAATAAAGCACTACCAACAAAGTAGTGCCATGTTAATTATTAATTATTTTTGATTAGTTTTGTATTTTTATTATAGCGTAAGTAGAAGCTATAGCTACACCTAAATGTACCATACGGTTCATTTCCATTTCGATTTGATAATCTTTTCTAGCTCCAGTAGTATCTTCGTTTAATTCTACATCGCCTAATCTTCGCATAAGGTCGTTATTCTTATACCGTTCTCTAAAGAACTGCTCATGCTTTCACATGAGAGGAGACTATTTCTTCACCCTATATTTATAGGGGCAACCCACTTCCACCCACTTGGGTGTACGAACTTGCGTTCTAGTCGTTGGAGTTTTTCCTCGTTATATTATAAATTTATTTATAACAGGGGAACTTACCTGCATGAACAGGGATTGTAATGAATTTAATCATCTAGTGTTTAGGATTTAACCATGCACCATCTCTACGTTTTTTCTACTTTCGTGCCGTTACGTTTTAGTTTTCACTATCCGCTTTGGTGTAGAGCTTTACCCATTACCTGCAATTCAAGTTGTGTCCTATACCGATTGCTCGATATACGAGGCGTTAAGCTACGTTTAGCTTGTTACCTTCATATCCTAATTTTACAATTGATTCACCAGCTGGTATTATTATCAAGTATTTATCTTCTATATCAAATTTGCCTACTTCTTTATCATAATAGTTTGGTAATGGAACTAATGGAGTACCTTCAAATACTCTAGCGTAACCATAATTTCTTCTATCATCTTTTTCTGCGTCAGATAAGAATGTAGCGTCAGTTTTTACATGAGCTAATGCTGATTTAGTACCTAATATTTGTACTTCTGCACCTGTGTGGTCAGAAACTTTAGCTATCATTTCTCTTAATGTTTCTGCTAAAGCAGTATCTGGAGTAGCCTTGCATAAATTTGGATTTTCGGCAGTATCATAAGCTCCATATAAAGTTTTAGTTACTAAAGTACATATTTTTTTATCAAAAGATTTAGAAACTCTTTCTACGAATAATGTCCAATCTATAGCACCTTTTAAGAAATCGAACATTTCTGCATAGATTTTGATACCTAGTCTAAAACCTTTAGTATCAACTTTTCTATCAAAAATTCTTTGTCTATGAACAGTTTTGACACCAGTAGCCATTAAACTAACTTTAAATAATTCATCATTTTGTACTAAATATTCTTTTTTATCACCTAAATCAAATGTTTCAACATCAACTAAATCTCCATAAGATTCCATAGTTATTTCATTATGTGTTACTGTTATTAATTCTTCTAATAATTCAAATACAGTAGTACCATTTCTATCTAACCATCTTTTATATTTAGATTTCTTTTCTGGTAATGGTTCTACTTTTTCAAATATCATATTTCTGATTATATCAGATGCTTCCTTTTTAGAATAATTACATACTCCATTATGTAAATCTACTATCATTTGTCTAACATCGTTATCTATCATTATTTATAACCTCCTAATTTTATTAATTGTTTTTCTTGATTTTAATAGAATAATATTTTAACCATATCTCTACCTTGTACTGTAAATACCTCTACAACTTCACCGACTATTCTTTTAGCTCCTGTTTCACTAACACCTGGAGCAGTGTATTTTTTAAGATTATGTGAACTAGCTTTAACAGTTAATTGGTCTCCTACGGCAACAGTTTCGTCTATAAGTGTTTTTTCTATAGTGACAACCATTCCTTTATGTAAGAAATAACCTCTCACAGGGTTTCCTGCTTCTGTATCTGGATAATCTCCATGATTCCACATATCTCTTTTTTCATATCTATGACCGTCAGATGCTACCATAGCTAATATTTTATTAGCGTCATCTTCTAAATCAGTTACTTCATAACATTCACCTTCTGCTTCTATATCAGATACCTTAGCTAAAGTATTATCAGCAAGTCCTTTTACTAATACTACTTCTCCATTTTTTAATGCTTCATCTTCGCATATTATTGATTTGGCAAAATTATCATCTACATAATTTAATATTTGTATCATTATTCATACCTCCTAATTTTGTTAATTATTTTTTGTTTTTCCATTTTTCCAATCTACCACCGTAAGGTGCATTAGAATCCGTAAATTCTTCATTTGGATTTATTATACCTACTGAATTAGTTTTTCCATTTTTAGGTTTACTAAATGATTGAGTTTCTCTAACTTGATTAGCCCACATTATAGCTAATTTTCCTTCATATTCTTCCTTAGATATTTCATGCTTTAATGCTTTATCTTGAAGTGCTTTAGCATCTTCTGTGTCTAAAGAATATTTTTCAGTTATAGAATCAATTTCTAATTTAAATTGTTTAGCATCGCTATCGGCTTTAAATTGTTTTAATTCTTCATAATCACTCATGCTTTCTAATTGAGCTTTTAATTCTTCATAATCAACTTTTAATTGGTCAAAAGCAGTTTTTAATTGTGTATATTTTTCATCTTCTGTGTTATCTTCAACAGAATGATTTTCCTTATCTTTATCTTCTTCCTCTTCTGAACAATCTTCTTCCTCTTCTGAACAATCTTCTTTCTTTTCTTCAGAATCATCTTGAGAACATTCTTCTTTTTGTTCTTCTTCATCCGGAGTGAAATCTTCTTGTTGAGTTCCCTCTTGATTTTCAAATTCTTCAGTTTCTTGAACTTCTTGATTTTCAAACTCTTTATCCATTGTTTCACCTCCCTTTTCTAAAGAATAAATTTTCTTCATTTCTTCTAATTCAGTTTTAACATCTCCACAAGTGAACAGAGATAAATTAGCTCCTACCATAGCAGGTTTAACACCTACACCAAGCATTGTTATGCCTAAAAAAGTAAAATCAGTTATTTCAAAGAATCCATCTTCTCTAAAGCTGAAATCGTCAACATCTATTTCCATAGATACCTCTAATGTACCATCATTAGAATCTAACACATCAAGTAATTGTTGGGAATATTCTCTCCATATCAATGCTGTGCAAGATAAATATTTCTTGCCGTCTTTTTCTACTTGTGTAATTATAGTATCCTCTGGAACGAATCCATAAGCTTTTTCAAGATATATTAATTGATAATCATAACCATCTGGAGTGTCAGTAGTTTCTATTTTAGTATCATGTCCACCTAAAACCCATTTGTCATCTTCATTTTTATAAACATGAGCCAATAAAGGTATACCCCTAATACTTTTTTCAGCACATTTCATTTGTGTTTCTGAATCAAACCAAGAACCATTTAAATTATCTTGGTCGTGACATACAAGTATTCTACATCCTACAAAACGAGAATCTTTTGAAGATTTAAAAACTTCTAAATTGCTTTTTAATTTTAGATGTTTATCTCCCAATTCTAATTTACACCTCCTTCTAAAATGATATTTATATTATTAAAATCCCAATATGGGATTCTTATAATCTTCCAATTATGCTTTTTAGCATATTCATCTTTAATTCTGTCATGTTTCTGCAATATTTTAAATTTTTCTTTACTCATCCAAGTTTCTTGCCATTCAAAATGTTGTTCTCCGTCATATTCTATCCAAATCTTATAATCTGGTAAAATAAAATCTGGTTTTAATTTTCCACCATTTACGCCTGTTAAGTCATCGAAATAACATCTATTATGAATGTAGTAAATGTTATTTTCATTTAACCATTTTTTAATATAAAATTCTCCTTTATAAGAATTACAATCATTGCATAATACGCCTAAACCTCTTCTATTTAATTCATGTGGGCTAATTTCAAATTCATTACCACATTCTTCACATATAAATTTATATTTTTTGCCACTTTTAGGTGTTATTTCATAAGGCAACTTCTTATTATTAGGAGACCAATATTTAGCTTTATCTGGATATAAACTTCCAAAGCTGTCTTTGGGGTGTACTTTGCCAGAATTATGTAAACAATATGGACACCTACTTCCTAAAGTAAAATTAGCTGGGGTAGTGTTGTAATTGTTGTGATAATCAGTTTTATCACATTTTATCCAAATTTGTTTACGAGATGTTTTATAAATTAAATAAGGATTAATACCTAATTGATTATTCTTTTCCCAATCCCAGTATTTATTTAAAGGTTCTTTTAATTCTTGTTGAATATAATAAGCAAATGAATTTTCATAAGAATTACAGCAGTGAGTACATTTATTCCCATTTTGAAATGCACTTAATCTTATATCGTATTCTTTACCACAATAAGGGCATTTAACTCTTATAAATACTTTTTTATTACATTTACCATCTATAGTTATCTCACCATATTTATAACTTCCTATATATTTATAATCACCCTTACGTTTTAAAACTTTTTGATTATGATTCTCATTGTAATACATAATTCACACCCCCTTTCTTCTTAGAAAAATAATTTATTAGAAAACATGAATTTTCTTTTATCTTCATTACTGAATTTAACTTTAGTACTATTAAGAAAAATATAAACAGTTTTATTGTCTATAATACCTTCAGATAAAAACACTAATCCTTGATTTAAAAGTTCATGTTTATCTTCTTCATTAAATGCATATATGAATTTATTCATAATATATCACCTACTCATTTATATATAAAAATCCTTCACCTTGAAGTTTTGAACTTATACCTAAGTCTTTAGTATGCTTAATAAGTCTTGCATACAACTCTTCTTCTGAAGGAATTCTACCATATTTATTTATAAATTTTTCTCTTAATAATAATGATGTTCCTGTAACTATAGGTGCTGACATTGAAGTTCCACTGCTCTTACACCATTTATTATCGAAGTATACAGATACAATATCTGTTCCAACAGCTACTATATCCACCCATTCGTTACTATTACTATATCTAGCAATAGATAAATTTTGATTTACAGCACCGACGTTTATAGATTCTTGATAACTAGCAGGATATCCATATTCATCTGTATCTGCATTTCCATCACCGTCATTACCTGCTGAAGTAACAACAAGAATACCACGTTTATTAGCTTCTTTTACTAATTCATGTAATTCTTCATCACTTTTGGTACTTCCTAAACTCATAGATATTACATGAACATTTTGTTCTAAGGCATATTTAAAAGCATTTATAATACTTTTCATATCACCTTCACCTTTAGAGTTTAGTGCTTTAGCAACTACTACTTCACACTCTGGTGCTATTTGTATTACCTCACCTATACAGAAACTACCATGATTATTTTTATCAGTATAATCTTCTGAAGTTCCTTCATTTGTAAAATTTTTGCCTGCTACAATATTATTAACTATAAATGAATGAGAATGTGAACCTGTATCAATAATACAAACTCTTTGTCCTTTTCCGTTATATCCTTGTTTATGTAAAATTTGTATATTAGAAAGTTGTATTCCTTTACACATATAATCACTATAAGGATTTGTTGATAAAATATTATAATCCATTATATCACCTACCCTAAATTTAATTATTTCATTAAAATACATATATATTCCTCCTAATATTTTATTAATTATTTTTTATTCCACTTATTTAATGCCAAATCTAAATCTTCATCTCTCATAAATACCCAAAATGTTTTATGATTATTGGGATTTAATCCACAAACATAATATTTAAGTCCTTCATTTATTAAAAACTTCTTTTGTTTAGCATCATAACATATATATAATGGATTTTTATAATTCATATTTCTTCCTCCCATATTTTTTTAATAATCTCCTGCATTGTCTGCCACCGGCGCTCTATTTGGGTCACCAGATTGTTCACTAGCCTTTGGTCTTCCACCTTTATCATTATCAATAACTTGACTATGACTATTAGCTAATGGAGTCATTAAATTGCTAAAATCTAGTATTGATTCTATTTGTAATATATTCAACGCTTCTAACGGAGAATATCCACATATTCCTAAATGTTCTAGCTTGCTTGTCCACGTTGTTAATCTATTGCAACTAGATTGAATTTTTTCCTCTTTATTAAATTTGGTTGTATCACAGAAATATAATTGAAAATTTTTTAATGATGAATTTTTACTAAAAACATAATTTAACCATATTTTGATTCTATCTAATAAATTCAATGGTACTAAACTATCTACAATTGTCCCATAGATTACAGATTGAGTGCTACTTCTATTATCTCCATTAAATAAATTGCTATCTATACCAGCTGTATCGTATACATTATTAGTTAAATTATTTATTTCCTCATAATCAGAAACCTTATTAGTTTGTAATGAAACGGAATCTATTGGATAAGGTGAACTTACAACACCTATACCATCTCTGACATTTTTAACTAATGCTCTATGATAAAAAGTTGCTGTTTCTGGCTCTATACTTAAATCACCGTCATCATCTGTAGGCAATAGTTGATGAATTAATTTAAAATTATTAGCCTCAATATTTTCCATGCTAGCATCTGCTAAATCTTTTATCCTACTTAAATCTAAAAGCAATCCAGAATAATATGGAATACCTTTACTTTCTATTACTTCTGGAAGAAAAGCTATTGCGTTTTCAAGTGGTAACATATAATAGTTGTCTATGAAATTTTCATCATTTTTCAATTTACCTGCTTTATAATCAGCGTATAAATTTTGAATATCTATTGGGTAATATCCTAATTGTTTAGTGTTAATACCACTAAGTTTTATACTATAACCTAACATAAAAGATTCGGTATAAGTAACTTTGCATAAATCTTCTGGTAAAGAAACAAATGTAATATTATCACTTGTTTCTTGTTTATATAAATATATTTCTCCTTTTCTAAATTCGCTTTCTAAAATCCAAGGACAAAGAGTTTTTAAATTATATTTTTCTAACTCTAAACAGGCTTTTCTGTAAGATTTAAAAAAGTTATCTTGTCCTTTAGTTATAAATTTACTCGCATCTAATGGGACTAAATAATGGTCGTAAGTTAATAAATTCGATTTATAATTTATTATTTCTTTTAAATTACCATTAATAACCCTCATTAATTCAGATTGTTGTTGTAGTGTAGTAACATTAGAATAAGGATTTTCTAAGGCACTAGCTATTGTATCCGTATCAACTTTACTTCTCTTTCTACTACTAGCTACCTTATCTATACTATTTATATCAATCATAGAAGATTTCTGTGCAAATTCTAAATTATTCTTTCTATTATCTTTCCCTTCGTTCAAACATTTTCACCACCTTTTTAATTAGCCAAGAAAATATGTCTCTTTTTCTTATTCCTATTTTTCTTTCTTATATCTCTTTCTATCAATTCTGCTAAATAATTACCATAAGTAATAGAAGAATATCTATCCTTACGATTTCTTCCTTTTTCTTTAAGAACTATATCACCATTCCCCATAGTTTCATAATCTAAGTTTATTGATTCAAATATAAAATTAGATGTTTGAATAAATGGTGCTATTTTATTAGCATGATATTCTGCGTCTTGATGATATTTTAAGTCTTTACTAAAATCTCCTCTTTTTTCATTTTCTTCTATTAATAATCTTATTTTTTTACTACTAAAAGCATTTTTAAGATATACTGCACAATCATTATTTATTTTTTGATTCCCTTTAATTACATATATACAATTTATACCATTTTTTAAAGGTTGAAAATCTTTTGATTGCGTACTCATATCATAAATACCAAAAGGTTCGTAATGTTCATCAATATTTTCGTCATAAGATGATTTTTCCATCTCTTGTATTACTGCTATACCTAAACCACCACCATCTATAATGATTTTATCAGCTTTAAATTCTGTATATAATCTCTTAATTCTAGTGGCTTGTTTTTCAAATTTCATACCATTATGTGATTCCATATAAACAACTTCTCTAATAATATTATTTCCACTAGGAAGTAATCTCCATAAAGTAAAAATAGAGTTATCATTTTTATTTGATTTGTTAGCTTTTGCCGTTGCTACGTCAACTGAAATTATTCTTATTTCATCTTTCTTTTTAGGCATTCGTTTTAATTTTTCTTTCTTTTTATCTGGATTCCTATAATCGTCGTCCGTTAATGGATAATAACAGTTTTTTAAAACTCTTGCATTTAACATATCTGCTGTGTTAAAGAAACAATCTCCACTTTGTCCATGCCATATAGCACCATATTCCATATTAAATACAAATTCACCCATATCCTCTTTATCTTCCTCAATCTTATCTTTTAAGACAAGTTTATGGTCTAAAGATGCCAAATAAGGAATTGCACAAGCAAATGCTTTTCCACCTTCAAACATTCTATTAAGTATGGTTGTGAATTTTTCATAACTCCAGTGAACTTTTAACCACGCACTAGAAAGATATCAATTTGTTATTAACTATAGGTTTTTTATCCTATACTCTGGAGGTTTCCCTCATTTTCATCAGTTAGTCAATTCTAACCCAGTTTAGCATATATTTTCATTCTCTAAATTCTGTATAATGAATGTAGGATACTCTTGACGATATTATATTCTGTGGAGGGTAATTATCCCTCAAACAGTTTCAATCATTATGCGTTACAATACTTATAGCTTTTAAACATATAAGTTATCTCGGTATTAGCTTATCTATAAAATATTAAAATCATTAATTATTTTATAAACTTAGCCTTTCTTACCATGTATATCACTATACATTTGACCGATTTTACCCTATTTTAAATATAAGCACTTATACTTTACTTATATTGAGACATATCTTTTTATCTCCATATTTGATTCTAATGGATAATCTTTATATTCAGGTTTTTCTAAAAATGGAGGTTTTCTTGGATTTGTTAAGAATTGTTTTAAAACTGAATTTATTATATCTAATTTGATAAGCCTAAATTCATCTGCAACCAATACATTTCCACGCAACGATTTGTTATCCTATAAGTTTTTTATCTTATAGTTCTTACATTTTACCATCATGTAAGTCCAGCATATATTTTCACCTTCAACTTTACTTGCTAAGGTGGAGGAGGCTCGTGAGAAAATTATTGCTCTCATATTGTCGCTCATTTCTTATGCGTTACAAACAGTATTAGATATTACTGCTCTCGGTATTATCCTTTAAATTGGAGGACTCTCTTTTAATTTTATACAAATTCAAAATGAAGATTTCCTGTGCTTTTTCTTCTTTTATCTCAATATAAAATTATTATTCATTTTATGAACCGATACACCCCTCTAATTATCTAAAAAATTTCTTTTTTAGACGGCTAAATTTTTAACCTCTCGCTCCATCATTAGATGCTATAGCTGTTATTACAGAACCATTTTTAAAAATACATTTAACATTATCCTTATTATTTTGAATCTTTTTAATTTCTTTTGCTAATGCAGGATAATTCCTTCGTAAATCTTCAATCTTTTCAGTTATAATTAATCCTGCTTGGTCTTTGTTACCAGATGCAACTATTATTTTAGAACCTGGATATAATATTGCTCTACAACACACAAATATCGCAGTTATAAAACTTTTTCCCAACAATTTGTTATTATCGTGAAGCTTTTTATCTTCACCTCTGGAGGTTTCCCTCATTTTCATCAATTGGTCAATTCCAATCCAGTTTAGCATATATTTTCATCTTCAACATTACTTGTTAAGATGTTGCTCACTCTTGGTAGTATTATATTCTGTGGGAGATAATTATTCTCCAAACAGTTTCAACTACTATGCGTTACAGTGTTCAAGATTCTTTAATCTCTTGACTTACCTCGGTATTAGCGTATCTATTAACATAAAATTCTATTGTATTTTTTGATAAATTTAATTCTGGCAATATATAATCATAATTTTGCCCCATAGAAATACTTGTTAAAACTTTAGGGTTTACATTATACATTTTTGAAATTTCTTTTCTGTCCATTAAACAAGCCATACATAATTTTATTTCGACGACTTGTTCATATGTCAAACTCCCTTTTGGTTTATTTTTAGATAAATAAATTTTGTATTCATCATCCATATAAAAACTTCCACCACAAGTTTTATTATAACCATACTCGGAAAGATTTGATTTAAAATAAGATATATAATAGATTTCTCTTTCGTTTAATAAATTACAATTATAAACCTCTTCCAATATTTCAAATTTAAAATTATCCTCACCATATTTATCCCAAGCGTTTTGAAAATGAGAATTATGACCATAATGATTATTTAAACCATTTATATGGTCTTTAAGTCTTTTTTCAATGTCTATTGACTGCCCAATATAAACTTTATTATTAATAAGATTAGTTATTTTATATATTCCAATCATTTTATCCCTCCAATAATTATAATTGAAACTTAGCCTTCACCGATTTTGAGCAATTTGTCATTATATATTTCTATATAACAGGGCAAAGGAATTTACCCCTCGATGCAATCCAGCAAAAACTTGTACATATATTCATCATATAAAGCAAGACTTGTTGGAACAGATACAAATTAATTCCTAACCAATCCATACAAAATCTATGTGGATTTTTTCTAAAATATTCTGTCCATATTTTTACACCATCTAATAAGTTTTCATATGAATCCTTTTTTAAGTTTTTTCTTTGTTTACATTTTAATCTATCTTCCATATCCCTTTTCATCCTCCTCTGTGTAAGGAGTTGAATCATTGTTCATTAACTTCTTAATAGGGTTTAAGAAGTAACGATTTAACCACCATTTAATTCTATCAACATCATTATATTCTGGATGAACATCTGGGATAGGTTCATTTTTTTCTATTTTAGCAATTAATGTACCATAACTTAGGTTGTCATCTTCACCATATTTACTCATTTTAGATGGTAAAACATTTAGTTCTTCCATACGTTTAGAAATTTGATTAGTTAAGTTTTCAAATGCTTTTTGGTCATTCTTAACTATGGCTCTTTCTCTTAAAACTTCTAACATACATATTGTTTTAATTAAATTAACTTCTTGAATGGCTTTAGACGGATAATTATCTGTGTATTGTTCATATTTTCTTTGGAGTAATTCATACTCATCATCTTGAAATCCCTTACCCCAAAAGTTAACAATCTCACTTGAAGTAACTGTCTCTCCAGTAATAATATTAGTTACACCATCATAAGTAAGCATATTATCTAAAGATGTTAACCCTTTAAATGCTTTATCTCTATTCATTATTCTAGTATAATTACCTAAAAAATTATTGCCATATTTCTCAACACATTTTAGATATGTTTCTTCGTCATAATACATATCTAAAACCATACATAAATGTATAAATGCTAATCTATGGTCGTTGTTATAATTTTTTAATAACTTTTTAAAATACTTGTCAACCACTTCTTTACTCATAGGCAATTTTTTATCATGCTCATAAAGCATTGATTGTGTAGAGTAGAAATCTCTAACGGTGGGTTTAAATTTACCTGTAGCTGAACATTGTTTTGTGTCTGCCATTTTATCACTCTCCTTTAAAAAATGAAAAAATGGTTACGACTAATGGAAGGAGTTTTTAGCCGTAACCTAAAGGGGAGAATTATTATGAATTTTGAGCCTTATTTTAAAGACTCAAAAAATACTGATATAATTATCAATATCATTTCAATCCTTAAAATAAAAATACCACTCTTATTCGAGTGGTTTAATTAATTATTCAACTTTCATTACATAACTTGCAACTACTCCATCTTCATCAAGTATTAATAATGTTTGAGAAGGTTTATTATATAATTTTTTCTTCATAGCATAATCGTCTGTTGAAATCAAACTACCATTTACATATATATCTGTGTTATATTGTGAAAACATTTTAGGTTGATGATAATGTCCTAATAAAATTAAATCTATATTTTCACCACCTATAACCATAGACAATTCTTCGCTTACTTTATTTAAATTAACTTGGTCGCCATGACATGAAACAACTGTATTTCCTTTTACGTTCATTATCGATAATTCACCGTTATTTATTGAATTTAAAAATACAACATTTGATAAATTTGATACTCTCATTTTAATCATTTCATTTAATAACATGGAATAATTATTACCATTACTTCTGTCATCTTTCATCATTTCTACTGCTTCATGATTACCATTATTTTGAGTTACAGTTAAATAAAAATAATTTGATAATTTTTCTATTACCTGTGATATTATTTCACTAACACTTACTATTTGTTTTACCAAAGATTCTTGATTAGATAATTTAATACTATTATGTAATTCACCAGATATTAAATCTCCATTCAATACTAAATGTAATTTATCTATATTATTATCAATACAATGTTCTATTGTTTTATTAATTATTTTATCTAACCTTTTTATGGCTATATCTTTATTATACTTATTTATTGAATTTTCTACAGTCATAGAAATATGCAAATCACTTAATATCAAAATTCCGTCTTTTCCACTGGAATCTTTTTTTGGAACATAACGATTTAATAATGGATTTATTGAATTTAAATTATTAATTTCTTCACTTATTAAATTCATTACATTTTCCATCCTAGATAATCCTCTTAATTGCCTATTCACTTCTGTTCTTAAATCAGTTAACTTTATTTTTTCCTTTTTTATTTCAGCTAATGTTTTACTATTTACATCATTTTCACTTATAGTTTCAGAATATAATTTAAATCCATATGCTAATTTTCTTAAATGGTCATCTGAATAATCTGTTTCATATTTTCTATTTATATCTTCCCATGACATATCATTTAATTTATTAAGTTTATTTAAACAATCCTGTATTAATCCTTTTTTATTCATAATTCCCTCCAAATAAACAAAAAAAATAATTGGGAGGTACAAAACCTCCCTTATTCAATTATCTTTCGACAGTATTTTCTATTTTCAACTTAACGTTTTTATCTCCAACAAAATCAGCGAATAAGTCGTTTATTGCGAATCTTTCTAAATCATATCCATCTTTGTCTAATTCTACAATAAAATATTCTCCATCTTCTTCTATAACACGACCTATCTTTATTTCTAATGTTTTTCCTTCTTTAAAAACCATAGAATTTTCCTCCCTTTATTAATTATTATGAATTAATTGTTCAAGTATATATTCTAATGATGATTTTATCTCTTCAAAATTATAAGAACGACATATGTCTGTTTTAAATATTCTACCACGTACACCTGTAGGATACATTCTATAAGCCAATACACTCTTATCATTTACCATATATGTTATTATTCTATTACAATCATAACATACCATCTCATATGTTAATGTATCATTATTTAATTTAAATCCCAACTCTTTTAATTTATTGTCTATATCTTCATTGAAAATATAATATTTATTAAACATTAAACTCTCCTCCCTTTATTAATTATTCCCCTTGTATTCTTTTAGCAACAGACTTTTTAAGTCTAATTTTAACAACTTCTTTATCTTCAGTTTTAAAAGGTGTTTCTTTTCCTTCTTTAGTTTTCATTACACCTTCTCTACCTTTTTTAACTTTCTTATCCACTAAAAACATTCCTAGAGAAACAGATTCATCAACTTCTATTTGTTCATATATAGAACTTACAGTATCCTCTAATGCTTTAAGTACCTCTCTAGCCTCTGCTTGCGATACTTTTAAACCTCTTTCTTCTAATGCATCTTGTAGTTCTTTTATTACGTTTATTTCCATAAAACATACCCCCTTAATAAATTATAAAATATTAATAAAAATAACAAATATTATAGGCTTTTTTAGCCTTACATAAATAATAGTTAATATACTAGGAAAAAATTAGGATATTTTGCACACTTTTAAAATATATTATTTTTATCGACATTTTTTACATATAGATAATAATCCTTTACTTCCGTTTTTATTAAATTTACTCACCAATTTAACTTTGCCACACTTATTACAACGTTTATATTCTCCTTTACATATATTCAAATAGTATATATCTTCTAATTCTTCTTCATAAGCTTGTACTATGTTTTTTACTATTGTGTCTAACATTCCTGTAATTGAAGGTAGTTTTCGATTTAATTCCTTGGCTATATTTTTAACTGTATCCCCTTTCATCCATAAATTTAAAACTTCCTTCTGTTTATCTGTAAATTTAACCTTTTTTAATACTTGCCCTAAATCATATAATATACAATCTATATCTGACGTAAAATCATATTCTTCTTTTTCCCTATATAATTGTAATAAAGGTTTAACATGAGTGACATCTAATGTATCTAAACAATCCCATGTTACCGCTCCATTATCTTTTAATAGTTTTTTAGGTATAAATAATGGATTATATGAATTTTGAACATATTCCATATCGCTCCTTAAACTACTTTTCATATAGTCACATTTATATTTAAACCATCCTTCATTTTTATTTTGATTTAATTTTTTATTAATATTGTTTTGCAACTCTTTATTTTCCTGTATTTCATTTAAATGATTTATTAAATCTTGATAACATCGTAACTCCTCATGTTCATTTATATATTCTTTATTAATTGTTCTTTTTGGCACTAATTTAATGTTTTGAACTGGTTTTAATATAATCATTGGGTCGTCTTCATTTATTTGTTCACCATATCTACACACATAAGATTTTTCTTTTTTTAATGCTTTTTGAAATTCTTCTTCATTATTATATATTTTTAATTTATTCTTTTTTCTATATTCTTTATCTGGTTGAAGTATGTATGTACCTAAACTTTCTAGTAATTTACATATATTACTATCTGTTGCTAAATCTTCGTTTGCATTTGGTGATAAATTTATATGACTTCTTTTTTCATTCTTTTGCTCAAATATTTCGTCCCAAAATAAATCTCCATTTAGTTCTACACCATTAATATATTGTAAATTTAATAATTCCTTTATATATTCAATTCTTTCTTCTATAGTTTCTAATTTGTATTTATCTTTATCTATTTGATAATCATAAATACCTTTATTGTCTATTTTGCCGTAAAAATTATTAAAGTATATTCTTCCCATTTTATCCACCCCTATTTTATTAATTATTTTCTACTTTGAATAATCATCTATTCTATCTATTTTATACTCAATACGCTCCAAGCTCCAGAACAATCTTTCTATATGCTCCTTATTCCTCCCTTCTTCAATTGCTTGTTTAATTTTTTCTTCTATTTTTATAACCCTGTCCGTATTAGCTACTCTACTCATCTATATCACCTCGTTTGAAATTATATTTTTTTATTTTAAAATCATTAGGATTTATCACAATAATTCTTTTATTATTTTTTATAGCATATTTTATACAATTATAAGTTCCACCTTTTTTAACTCCAGACCAACAAGCGATTAATAAATCACAATTATCTACCATATATTCATTTCTTTTTTGCATTTTAGAAATATGATAAATATCTTCTTGTACTCCTTTAACTTTATAATCGTCTAATCTATCAACATAAGTTATTTTGTCAGAATGTTCTTTGCAAAATGAATATTTAACTTTATCGATATGATTCCATTTTATATTTTGATTTTTAAAAGGTATAGCTATTTCTATTTTTAATAAATTATACTCTGGAAACTCCCCAGATATTTTTTTATTATAAAGGGAATCATAAGCTAATGTATCAAATCCTAAAGCTCCACCAACTATACCTTTAATTCCTTTTCCTGGATTATCATAATCTATTTTGTCTAATAATTTCCTTAATATTTTGGATAGTTGTTTATATTTAGGATTATTTAAATCATAACCATACAACCTATTTGGTCTATGACCAGTAAAAGCTATATTAATATATTCCATTTATATTACCTCCCATTCATTTATTTTAAATACAAGTGATTCATATATACTGTCTAAAATACATTCATCGTCTTCTATCGTTGTTATTGCCCAATCTTCATATTCAAATTGTTCCTTTAGTTGTTTCTTTGCATATTCTTTCATTTTATCTCTAGCTGTATTTTCATCTTTACAAACACATTTAACTTCCTTATGAACTCCTTCTTCACTAAAATATATTTCTGTGACAACATACACTTTCATGTCTATACCTCCTAAATTCAATTTTAAGCCATTCTATCTCTTTCTTGAATAACTAATCCTATTTTCAATTAAAAACTCTTAGAAAAGCTCTCGTTAGATATTTTCACCACCTCCTTATATTAGTATATTAACATTAGCGTCATATAAATTACCTATGAATTAAAATTATATTTAATCTTTCGTATTTATGAATGAAATGAATAAATTAAGAAAGAAGAGGAAAGAGTTAATGGTTTATGTTAACTCTTGACGAATAATTACAATTCTTCATCCCCTAGTCGTTTATAATAATTAAAAACCAAATTATTATTCACTCTTCCCCTTATTGAGATAAGGGGAATTATTTTATTAATTATTTTTATAATCACTCAATCTTATCACTCCTACTGTTAATAGTTATAGTCTAATATTAATATATGCTCACTTAGTATTTACTTCGTTTTTTATGTATTATTTCTTATTTTGATAGTTCAATTTAGGTTGACCATAGCCTAATTTGGTTCAATTTAGGTTGACCCTATGGTTTAATGACTAATTGTTTACAAACGTCTTGCATTAATGCTATATTGTTACCTGCAAATAAAACTAATGGGTTGATTACAAAATATGTTCTAAACTCTTTACCATATTCATATGTATGTGCCCCAAATAGAAAATAATCATTATCTTGATAATTTATAGTAAAATTTAACAGTGCTTTTTTAAATTTATTTATTGATTGCTTGTTGTTCGCTGATAAACCTAGTAATTTCATAATATCTCTAATTTCAGCTTTTTCATCGTTGATTAAGATATGATTTGTCTCGAAATCAACATATGGCAATAATTGTAAAACATAACCTAATTGTTTGTGTTTTGTGGTTGTGCAATGTTCATATAAATATCTAGTTGTATCTATGTAAAGTCTTATATAACTATCTTTATTATCTTTTATTCTACCTTTTGAAATATATTTTTCGTTTATATAAAAAGCACCGTCTTTTTCAATTATTAATTCTTTAGATTTCATTTCTTTTATGAAACTAAAGAAAGTGGTTTTACCTAATTTCATTAATTTCATTATATCTTTTTGTATCATAGGTTTTAATTGTCCTTTTTCTTTTTTGACTAACATATTGCCATCTTTATAGTTATAGCTTATATATGTAGCCAAATAAAGAAATCTACTTACATCTGCTGGATTCAGATTTAGTTTATTATATAATAGTTCATCTTTAACATAGAATACATGAACATATCCACCTAGAGTTTCAGCCATCTCACCCATAACGTCCTTCTTTTGTAAATAATCTTTTTGGTTACTAGATAACTTTTTCTTAGTCCCCATAATAAGTTCTTCGTCTTTTGCTACATATACATTTCCCAACTCTTCTTTTGTATCAGCGTCTATTGCTATTATTCTTTTATATTTACTTTTCATAATTATTTATCTCCTTTATTAATTTTTCTTCTAGCTATGTAATATTTGATTTTATCTATTATAGCCTTTCCTAAGCACCAACACATTAATAAACAAAATGCACAAGCTATAGCTAATATTATAAATTCTATAATTTTTATATTCATTAATAAATAAAACAAAATAAAACACGTACAGCCTAATACATAAATACATATAAATATTCCTATCCAACCTAAGACACCTAATAACACATATCCTATATTAAATAATATATTTTTAAATTTAATCACAATACCACTCCTTTTTTATTAATTATTTTTGATAATGCTTACATTTTTTATACAATCCATATGACACCAATGTATTTTAAATGCTTCATCTTTTCTTATATATTCATGGTCTATCACCTCCTTTCTTATATTAATGTATTAACAAAACCTATTTAAAAATTACTTATGATTTTTATCTTTTCTCTTTTTAATTATAGCATCGTGAATTACTACCATTAGTAGTAATGTAATCATAGGGAGAAACATAATTCCTGTTAATGTTATTATGAAAGCCACCTCTCCAAATGCTTCACCAACTATAACTGAATATTTTAAAGCTTTAAATAATATAAATGCAGTTATCACAGCTCCTGATAATGTTGCACAATTTTTACCAGTATATCTCCACATAATATCAACTCCTTTCTATTTTTTATTTATTTCTTATCTACGTATTAACATAACTGTATTAAAAATTACCTATAAATTACAAAAAATATGTTTGTCCCTCTTATTTTTTATCAAACTTCTTTAATACCGTTACAAAAACACTCCGAATATATGTATTATTTTATAATTATATTTATATAATTAACAACTAATAATGAAAAATTACCTATGAATTATATTATTTAATATATATAGTATTTAATTTAGTATTTAATAGTATTTAAGAAAGCTACTTCTATTGATATTCCTTGCATTCATCATATTATATATGAGTTTTAAAGGTTTTAATATGTGTTTTTAAGGGATATATATGTTAAATTAAGTATCATTTCGTTTATAAATATGTGTTTTTAAGGGCATTTTATCTCCTTAATTACTCATAATAATTTAAATATGTTAAAATAAGGGACTATTAATATGAGATATTAAGGGTTATAATATAACTATGAGAAATTAAGGAGGTTTTAATATGAGTAAAAATCAAATACTTATGAAAAATAACACAATAGTTAGTGCTAGATATAACATATCTCTTATGCATAATAATATATTTATTTTCATATTGTATAAACTTCAGAAGGCTAAGTCTGGTAATGCATATTGTTATATAAGCAAACAAGAATTTCAAAATCTTATTTCAAATAAAACACAGAAAACAGTTCCAGGTATTAAAAAAGTATTAGATAATATGTTAGATGAAAAAATATACTTTAGAGAAGATGGTGAATGGAGCTGTAAATATAGTATTATAGCTGGATATGAATATAATAAAAAAGAAGATTTATTTAAAATAGTTGTTATTGATAAAGTTTATCATCTTCTTATGAATTACAAAGCTTATACACCTATCAATATGAAAGTATTTTTAACTTTAAAATCAATATATAGCCAAAGATTATATGACCTTCTTAGATTATGGAGCAATACAAAAGAAGATATAACATATGAACTAGATGAATTAAAAGATTTATTAATGTTAAATAATAAATATAATTTGTATGCTGATTTTAAAAGAAATGTTCTTCAACGAGCTAAAAAGGAATTAAATAATACTGGAATGTTTGAATTATCATATACTGAAAATAAAAAAGGACGAAGTGTAAAGTCTATAACATTTCATGTAAAAGATTTAGATAAAAGAGTATATTTTAAAAAGAAACAAACTGAACAAATTTCACCATTGTCATACATTTCTAATAGGGATTTAATATCAAATAATTGTATATCATCTTTTCAAAAAGATTTTGAGTTAATAGATTTCACATACGAAGATATGAACCAGGCTTTTATTGAATCAATTAATATAACATTATCTAAATTTAATGTAGATAAAATAGATTATAATGTATACCCTTACTTTAAGACTGTATTAAATAATAGAATTAAGTATTATACTGACTTATTTATAAAAACAAGTCTTTTTTAATCAACCTATTGATAAAATATATTTTCTATGTTATTCTAATATAGAACACTCTCATATAGCAAATTTTATTATAAATATTCCAATAAATCTTACAATTTTAATAAAATCAAATACATTTTCGCCCTTTTTAGGGCTTTTTCTTTTGTTTTTTATGCATTTTTACTCATTTTTTGCTAAAAATTTAGTATTTTATTCGTATTTTTTCTTAATAATCTCACCAAATTCAGTAGGTTTTATAAAAATTTTCCCAAGTATTGACCTATTTTTATAAGTTTCCATTGATGTTTCTAACTCCTCTAATGTATCTTTTTTAATTAATCCGCCAATTATTTCCATTCCATCTCTCGATTTACTTTCCCATTCCACTTCCCAAAGTTCTTTCATATTATAACCTCCTAAAATAATTTTTTAATTATTTTATATTCATATTCATAGCGTGGATTTTTATTGCATATTTCTTTTAATTCTTCAATTTCTTCCTTGATTTGCTCTTTATTTTCAAGTTTTGCTCTCTTTCTATAAATTGTTCTACAACAATCAAATCTGTCCTGCATATATCCATATAATTCATATTTCATAGTTACACCTCCTTATTTTTTACTATATTTTTACTCATTTTCACTAAATTTAATCGTTTATTCGTATTTTTTCTTAATAATTTCACCAAATTTAGTAGGTCTTGTAGTAATTAATTCACGCTTATTTCTATGTGCATAGTATTTCATAGATTCTCTTAATTCTTCATATGTGTCTTCTTTTATTATCCCACAAGTCATTCTCATTCCATCTCTCGATTTACTTTCCCATTCCACTTCCCAAAGTTCTTTCATATTATAACCTCCTTAAAAGAATCTTTTAATAACATCATATGCATATACGTATGAAGGATTTTTACTGCATTTTTCTTTTAATTTATTTATTTCCTCTTCTATTTCTTTTTTATTTTTTGTTTCAATTTCATTCATATAAATATTTTCATATAAATCATCTCTATCTTCTATAGATTCATATAATGTATACTTCATTATTTTACCTCCTCTTTCTTTTTACCATACTTTTCACATATTTTAAGTACTGTCTCTCTATCAATATAGAAAGTTTGTATTTCTGTACCATACTCTTCATAGTCAAACACTCTCATATTCCCTGCTCCTCTTAATAAATGTAAATATCCATAGTTAATTATCATATTAGACCTAATTTCATCTTTACATTTACCACCTATAACGATATTTATATTCTGTTTAGTTATATTAGGTAATATATCTTTAGAAGGTAATTGGGTAGTTAATATTAAAAACACTCCAGCTCCTGCACCTCTACTAGCTATTAAAGCTAACATATTATGAAAATCTTTATTCTTCATATAAGAAGATAACTCTTCTATTACTATAAATCTAATAGGCATTTTTTTAAACTTCCTATATTGCCATATATCAGTGCAATTTCTATAAGTAAACAGTTCATATCTTTTATCTATATCTTGAATAGCATCGAATAATATATCTTCAGCTTCATCTCTATTTTCTGTATAATGAATTATATTTTTACAGTTTCTAAATTCAAATAAATCTACTCTCTTTTCATTGATTAAATCTAACACAACGTCACATTTTCTTTTCATAACTAATTGAGATATAATAACTCTTAAACAATTAGATTTACCACATCTAGTAGCTCCTGCTAAATACATATGTGCATTAGAAGGCTCACTAAAATCAATATATCTAATACTACAATCTTCTAAATTAATTCCAATAGGTATTTTATATCCTTTAGCTTTATGTTTTTCTAAATCAAAGTCAGCACACACTATCTCTTCCTTTTTAATTCTTAATTGAATATAATATCCATTCTTTTTAAAACTAACATCTTCTTTTTCTTTATTTAATAAATGACAAAACTTATTCTTATTATTATTAAAATCGTCTATAGTCATCCCTGTAGGTATTATAAATTCATATATTTTATAGTTTTCGTCTTCCCATTTATTTCTTAACTTAGGTATATCTCCAGAAACATTCTTCATATTGATATTATTAAAGAAATCAGTAAAATCAATATGTTTAATATTAAATACATCTAAAGCTGATTTACATAATAATGTTATTGTATCCCAAATAGTATTTGTTAAAGGTTCTATCACATTACTCATATTATCATCTCCTTTTACTTAACTATATGCAAGTGTGTAGTAAATGTTTCCTAAATATTAAAAAAATATTTTAGTAACATTATTTAAATATATACATATATTATATTGAGGTGATAATATGACTGAAAGAGATATCCAAGTATTAAACTTTATTAATCTAGTTACTATGTGTAGAACAGAACATATAAGAAATTTATTCTTTGCAGGATTAACTAATACCACTTGGGATAGAAGAGCTAATAAATTAGTAGAATATAAGCAATTAAAACGCTTTAGAAGTGGAATATATAATAGAGAATATATTTATTATATTGAAAATAAACCTAATGAAAGATTACTTAGGCATGATATGTATATAACTGAATTGGTATATAATTTATTATTACTAGGTGTGGAAATAATATACGTAGATAGAAATGTTCAATTAGGTAATGTTATAGCAGATGGTTATATTATAATTAGATATAAAAAAGACAATACTATAATAAGGAAAGGTTTATTAATAGAAGTTCAATTGCATGGTAGATTATCAGATTGTATAGATAAATATACAGATATTAATCCTATTAAAGAATATGTGATTGAACAAGGTATGCAAACTATTCCCTCTCTACTTATTATAAGCGACTTACAGGGCAAGATTAGAAATAAAATTCTTAAAACTATGTGTGTGAATTGTAACTTAGAGTGTTTAGACAAGTGTATATTATAATGTAAAATTGAGTGTGTAGTACAAGCAATAGTTGTATCACACACTCTTTTATTTGGTATTTCAATGGTTTGACAAGGTAAAACTAATGGGTTTATATAGATGAATTAACATGAAATGGCGGTATATTATATCTGATTAAACCCGTATTTTCCCATTTATTTCCAATATATTAAATATACTATTAAATTCCCATTAAATCAAGTATTAATTTATAAACGTAAAATAACATATTTATAATATCATTTCCCGAGAGTAAGTACAATACGGTAATATCTAATTTTAATACTTTAAATTAGATAAAAATAAAGTATAATAAAAACTCATTTATTTCCTAGTATTCTTAATTTGTAAACATGTTGATGTTATAAAGATAGGAGTTTATAGAAATGGTTAAAAATGTAATTCGGTATTTTTTATGACATGTAGTTGGTAAACTACTACAAATAAAAAAATTTTTGTCAAGCCCCTCCGAATATGATACCACCCCCTAGATGTTGGAATATCAACATTTCTTGCCTCTTGAAAAAAAAATCCTTTGCCAAAAAAGTGCGATTAAGTATTAATTAATCGTACATTCTTAATTTTTTAAAGTGGTTGACTTATCCAGGTGACGTGCTTATCAACACTATATTCCCTAGTTATCCACAAATATTTTGCTAGTTATCCACAAGCTGTTAATATATATAAATATATATACGAAAGCAAGTCTTACTAATACTTATAACTACATTTATAACTACATCTCAAGCTAACAGCCTATAAATCTATATAATCTAGTAATATCAACGCTTTCATACACTTATACACGTTTTTTCTTAATCCAAGTTATCCACAAGTAAAATTTTTCTAATTTTTCCACTTTACATTTTTTACCATTTATTCAATTTCTCCTAATAATCTAAAGTGATTTATCTATTTTTCTTTATTTTCCTAAAGTGTTTACCTATAATTGTTTCACAGTTTACCTTTATTACCCAATACTATACAACCGTTGCAATAACTGTATCCTATACCTATAGTGGGTATATTGTAAAGCGTGAAACAGTTGCAATTGCTACATTCTTCTGTTTTCTTCTATTTGTGTATACCTATGTATGGTATTCAATCCTAGTTATATCAACGGTTTCACTGTTTTCCTTTGCATTTTCCTAAGTCCTGTAATGCTTGATAATGCTAGATAGTTAATAAATATACCTATGATAATTAAGATAATAAAGCATAATGTTAATTTATATTAACTAATTAAGCTATTCTCTTTTGTTCTCTTTATTATATAAACCATGCATATATTTTGTCGAATACTCTAAAGCTAGTAATATCAACAACTACAGTATTTTATAATAACTTTACAATATAAAACAATCTTTATATTTTCCCTAATTAAATAAAGCTAATCCTTGATTTACCTTAATATTTTAAAGGAGATATTATCATTCTGCTTTATTTAATTAAGTTAAACTTATTAATTAATACCAACTTTATTTATTAAACTTTAAAATCAATTTTAAAATGCATAAACAGACAATTCCCAAATAAACAATAAAATTGACAAAAAATGAATTGCTGTTTGCATGATGTTTTTTATAATAAATATAC